>ENA-ORDI01000344-ORDI01000344.1-marine-metagenome-genome-assembly--contig:-NODE-344-length-33298-cov-10.475573_pt1 | contig 33298 bp, 36 predicted proteins | sample MGYA00248628_ERZ508525 | MGnify/ENA primary metagenome ERZ508525 (study PRJEB26195, sample SAMN05422138) | marine metagenome | isolation source: East of Porto Seguro, South Atlantic Ocean | place... | reverse complement strand
GAAATATTTAAAAGCATAATGCCCTATTTGTTCATAGTAATATTTACTATGGTGCTTATGTATAATTATCCTGGAATAGCATTATTTTTACCAGACTATTTCTTTGGTATTGGAAAATAAATATTAATGTCTTCACTTAAACTTTCTGCAGTAGAAATGGTTCAATCCCTTAAAAAGGGAGAAATTACATCAGAAGAACTTGTTAAAAGTTATATAGAACAAATAAAAAAAAAAGAAAAAGAAGTAGAAGCTTGGGAATTTTTTGATCAAGAGCTTGTGCTTGCTCAAGCAAAAAAATTAGATGAACTACATCAATCCGGTAAACATGGAGATCTTCATGGTATTCCTGTTGGAATTAAAGATATTTTTGATACAGAGAATATGCCTACCATAGACGGTACAGAAATTCATAAAAAAAATCCAAGTTGGAATGATTGTACTGTTGTATCAAAATTGAAACAGGCAGGAGCAATCATTATGGGAAAAACAGTAACGGCAGAACTTGCATACTATTCTCCAGGCAAAACCAAAAATCCACATGACACAACTAGAACTCCTGGAGGATCATCCAGTGGTTCAGCTGCAGCTGTAGCTTCACATATGGTTCCACTTGCCGTTGGAAGTCAAACTAATGGATCAGTTATTAGGCCAGCTTCTTACTGTGGTGTCGTAGGTTATAAACCTACCAAAGGATTAATTTCACGACATCTAGTATTACAAATTTCTCGTGCGTTAGATCAAGTTGGTGTTTTTGCAAATTCCATAGAAGACGCAGCATTAATAAGCGAACAACTTATTGGTCACGATAAACAAGATCCCGATACATCGTTAAATCCTAGACCAAAATTATTAGCTGCAAGCAAACAAAAGCCACCTATGGAACCTCTATTAGCGTACGTTAAATTACCTTTTATGAATAAACTTGATGAAGATGTAAAAGAGGGATTTAAAGAAATAAAGGATGAGCTTAAAGGCAAAGTAGATGAAATTGAGTTGCCGGAAGGTTTTGCTGGTATACCAGATTGGCATAAAATAATTATGGAATCAGATATGGCAAGGTCGTTTTCTAAAGAGTATAAAAAATCAAAAAATAAGTTAAGTGATCAAATTGTGGAGGCTATAGAAAGAGGAATGAAATATACTTCTGTGGAATACAACAATGCTCTTTCGAAGATAGATGTTGCGAACACTTATTTTAATCAATTTTTTCATGACTATGATGCAATCTTAACACCTTCCGCATGTGACGAGGCTCCAAAAGGTTTAAAGTCAACTGGTAATCCTATATTTTGCACAATTTGGACCTATTGTGGAATGCCATGTATTAGCTTACCATTGTTAAAAGGAAAAAGTGGACTTCCAGTTGGTGTACAGTTGGTTTCATCTTTATTTGATGATGAGAGATTATTTAGAAATGCTAGTTGGTTAACAAGTAAAATTAAAAGATAACAGAGTATTAACTATGAAATTTAGTGAAAAGTTTGCAATTTTATTAGGCATCATGCTTGTTGGTATATTTCTCTTTGGTTTGGCTTGGAGTATAAGCACGGGACTAGCTGGATTTTGGAAAGGTCTTCCTTTTTGGATTATAGTTATATTCTGCTTGTCTCTTTTGATTTATGATTCTTATAAAGCAACAAAATGAAAATTAGTAATATAATTTCTCAAAACCGGAAAACGAAAAATAAGGTAAATTAGTTTCGATTATTAAATTAGATTCAATTATTAATTGAATCATATAATAACTCTTTGTAAATACATAAATTTTTATTTTTTATAAAAAAATCTACTTTTGCTTTTTCAGGTGCAATACCTGATCCATTGTAAGAAACAGGCTTTTTTCCATTCATTGAAATTATTGCAAAACAATCTCCTCCTATTCCTGTAGCATTTGGTTCTACAACCGAAAGCACGGCTGACGCAGCTATTGCTGCATCAACAGCATTGCCTCCCTTATTAAGGATAGAAATGGCTTCTAAAGTAGCTAATGGATGTGAAGTTGCCGCTAAACCGTCCGAACTTTTGACATCTTCTTGTTTTTTAGATTTATAATTTTTCATTTAATTTTATAATGTATTTAATAAAATTTCATGTTTAAAGAAAAAAAGAAAATGTTTTTATTTTATATAATTGGATTAATTTTTTTTACATATTTGATTGTAGCTTTGATAATGTATGTATTTCAAAGAAAACTTCTATATTATCCTAATATTAATAGTCAAATAATAAGTGATGGATTAATCCACAGTTTTGAAAATATAAATATAAAAACTAAAGATAATATTAATTTAAAGGGATGGTTTCATCTAAAAGATCTAAAAAAAAAAACTATTCTTTTCTTTCATGGCAATGCAGGTACATTAGGTGATAGAATTTATAAACTTAATTTTTTAGGAAATTTAGATGTAAATTTTTTAATTATCGCTTGGAGAGGTTATAGCGGTAGCAGTGGAAAACCATCTGAATTTGGACTGTATCAAGATGCTAAAAGTGCATTAAATTGGTTAAATTCAAAAGGAATAACAGATGACAAGATTGTTTTATATGGAGAGTCTCTTGGCACATCTGTTGCTATTGAAGTCGGTCAAAACAGAGATTTTGCTGGTATTATTTTAGAAGCACCCTTTACATCAATGATAGATATTGGACAAAAACATTATCCTTATCTTCCAGTAAAATTACTTTTGAAAGACAAATATGTAAACAAAAATAAAATTAGAAATGTTAAATCGCCAGTATTAGTTATGCACGGTAAAGAAGATAAGATTGTACCTTTTTATATGGGAAAAAAAATTTATGATTTAGCTAATGAACCAAAATTTAAATATTTTACTAATCATGATGATCATATGATGAATTTTGACGAAAATTTGGTTAATGAAATACATTTATTTCTAAAAAATTTAAATTAAATTTTTCTAACATTAATTAGAATTATTAATCCTAACAAAAGAAGAAATATTGCAGAAGAAAAACCAATTCTTTGACTATTTGAAATAAAAGTAACCGTACTAACTAGTAGTGGACCAATAAAAGAAGTTAATTTTCCCGATAAGGCAAATAATCCAAAACCGGACGCTTGGTTGTTTTTGTCTATTGATTTTGTAATAAATACTCTACTCGCAGATTGAATTGGTCCAATAAAAAGACCATTTATTGATGCAAAAATTAAAAAAAATATTTTTGCTTTAATAAAAAGAATTATTGCCGAAGAAACAATCAAACCTACTAAAGATAAAATAATTACAGATTTTGAAGTAAACTTGTCATTTGCATAACCACCTACTATTGCTCCTATAAAAGCTGTGATATTCATCAATACTGACAATATTAATAAATCTTTAATTTCTAGATTAAATACTCCTACAGCAAATATTCCACCCATAATTATTATTGCATTTAATCCATCCGCATAAAGCATTCTTGCTATTAAAAATTTTCCAAGGTTATTTAATCCTTTATTCCAAATTAAATTTTTGATTTTTTTTATACTATTTGACGATCTGTCTATTTTATTTTTAATTTCTTTTTTTAAAGAAAATAAAAAAGGTATTGAAAAAATTAGGTACCACAAAGCAACTACTATTGATGTTGCTCTTATATTTTCAGAATTTTCTTTTGTAAGTCCAAATGGTAAAGTATCGTTATCTATAAAAATTTTTATACAAACAATTAAAATTAATATCCCACCTATATATCCTAAAGCGAATCCAAAACCTGAAGATTTTCCTAAATTTTTGGAACTTGAAATTTTTTTTAAAATTGAATTATAAAAAATTATGCTTAATTCATAAAAAAAATTCGCCAGACCAACGATTATTAATGTATAAAACAGGTATTTTTCTGATGGTTTTGAAAACCATAAAAATGACGTTAAAATAATACAAATTATTGTAAATAATTTAATAAATAATCCTGTACAATTTTTTTTGTCAGCAAAACTCCCTAATAGTGGCCCAATTAAAGCAACTAATAACCCTGTAATTCCAATAGCCCATCCCCAGTAAGATTGTCCTAAAATAGGATTAGGAGCTATTTGTTTTGCAAAATATGTTGCAAAAATAAAAGTAATTATAATTGTTGTAAAAGCAGAATTTGCAAAATCATAAAGAGCAAAATTAAAAAGTTTTTTCATTAAATTTTATAATCATATTTTATACATAATTTAAACAAATTATTTACAAAATTTTTTTAAATTATAGCTTTATGAGATTATTCTTTGCTATAGCCTTGTTATTATTTTTGACAAAAACAAGCTTTTCAAAAGATATTGATGATATATTTTTTATAGGAAAAATGGAGTCTTATAATAAAAGTTTTACTTTATATTTTAAAACAAGAAAAAAGGCTATTTTAGCAAGAGGAGAAGATTTTAATTATATAAATGACTATCCTCAAGATCTTTATATTTATGACCACAAAACAAAGGTTGATTCACCTTTGATTTCTTATGATTGGTTTCCCTCAAAAGCAAAAAGAATATTAAAACATTATGACTTTCCTGTTTTTCCAGAGGATTTTGCTTATTATTTGTTAAAAGACAATAATACTCTGATAATGATAAGTGCTATTAAAAACGTAAACAAAAATCTAAAATTTAATATCTCAAAAAAAAATCTTCAACTTTATGACAATAACGGAAAATTAGATTTTATAATTTCTTCGATAGCAAAAAAGTGTGGATATTTTGATTTGAATGAAAATTATAATTGTTCTTATATTAAGCCATTGATTTCGAATAATCTAATTAATTAGATTGGATAAATGCATTAGCAAATTTTTCTGCATTAAATATTTGTAAATCGTCTTCTTTTTCACCAAGTCCTAACGCAATTATTGGTAATTTATATTTTTTAGCTAAAGCAATAAGGATTCCGCCTTTAGCTGTTCCATCTAACTTTGTCATTATTAAACCTGTAATAGGAATAATTTTATTAAACTCTTCTACTTGGTTAATTATATTTTGACCTGATGTTGCATCTAGAACCAATATAACTTCATGAGGTGCGTTTGGGTCAATTTTTTTTGTTACATTTGCAATCTTTCTATATTCGTCCATTAAGTTTTTCTTATTTTGTAACCTGCCGGCCGTATCAATTAATACATAGTTAAATTTATTTGTTATAGCATACTCTATAGCTTTATAAGCAACTGAAGCCGGATCAGATTTCTGATTAGATTTAATTATCATAACATCTATTTTTTTAGCCCAATTTTCTAATTGTTCGATAGCGGCCGCTCTAAAGGTATCACATGCGGAAAACACAACTTTACTTCCATTAGATTTTAGAATTTTACCTAATTTACCGATGGTTGTTGTTTTACCAACACCATTAACTCCAGAAATAAGTATTGTGCTCAATTCATTCCTATTTTTAAAAAAATTTTCATTTTCTAAAGGTTTCATTACAGTAATAATATAATTTTTAAGAATTGTATTTACTTCATCCATAATATTTTTTTTAGGATCAATTTTCTCCTGTGCAATAACATCTTTAATTTCTGATGCAGCACCAGTACCAACATCAGACTGAATTAGATAATCTTCAATTTTATTTAAAGTTTCATCATCAATTTCTTTTTTAACAATGATGTCCTTTAGACCAGAAGCAAACGTAGATGCACTTTTCTTGAAACCTAATTTAAATTTTTCAAATATTCCCATTAAATTTTTATTTCTAAATTTTTTATATCCGAAACTAGTCCTTTCATATGGATACTATCTTTATCATCAATAAAAATTGAAAGCTTGCCTAATTCAAATTCTATATCGGTTTTAGATTTTACTAGTCCATTTATTTTACCCGCATACGCAGCTGCACATGCAGCAGTTCCGCAAGCTTTAGTTAGTCCAGCCCCCCTTTCCCAAACTTTTATTCTAATTAAATTTTCATTAATTACGTTGGCAAGAGTTACGTTACATTTTTCAGGAAAAAGATTATTATTTTCTATTTCAGGTCCAATTTTCTTTAAATCAAAATCATCAATATTTTTTACAAAGAAAATTATATGAGGATTACCAACATTAATTGCTATACCACCAATAAATTCATTATTTTTTTTATCTAAAATTTTAAAATTAAGGTTTTTAGTATTCAATTCTTTATTCAAAGGTATTTCATTCCATTTTGTTTTTGGCATACCAATTTCTGTTTCAACTAATTTATCTTTTAATATTTTAGAATTTAGTATTCCAGATGATGTTTGAACATCGATCGAACTTTTATTTTTTTCTTTTGAAAGTAAATAGGCCACACATCTTGTTCCATTTCCACAAGCTCCAGAAAAACTACCATCAGAATTGTAAAACTCTAAGTTTGCATCAAGTTTATCATTCTTTTTAATAAATATTAGTTGATCACATCCAATGAAATTTCGATCACATATTTTGACTATTTGATCTTTTGATAATTGAATATTTTCTATTCTTTGATCAATGATTACAAAATCATTACCAAGACCGTCCATTTTATAAGCTTTGAATTCCATATAATTAATACTTAACTTATTTATTGACTTTTTGAACCTCTATTATAATTTGCTCTCGTTTCCGCAAAATCAGCAATTTGCGATGTCTTTGGAAACAAAGAGATCGACACTAGTCAGCGAGGGTTCGCCCACTAGTGCGGTTGCTGCTGGACGAAATTATGTTTGAAAATTTGACAAATAAATTTGAAGAAATTTTTTCTTCTTTAAAAAAAGCACCATCTCTTGATGAAAAACAGGTAGATAAGGGTTTAAGAAATATAAGGCAGGCTCTATTAGAGGCTGATGTATCTTTGCCTGTTGTAAAAGAATTTATTGAAAAACTAAAACCTAAAGCTTTAGGTGAAGAAATAATTAGATCAACATCACCAGGCCAGATGATGGTTAAAATTGTTTATGATGAGCTTGTAAATCTTCTTGGAGATACTAGTTATGATGTCAATTTAAATGCAGTTCCTCCTGTCTCAATGATGTTAGTTGGTTTACAGGGATCAGGAAAAACTACTACGACTGCAAAAATAGCAAAATATTTAGAAAAAAATAAAAAAAAGAAAATAATGATGGTTAGCCTAGACGTTTATAGGCCAGCTGCACAAGAACAATTAAAGTTTTTAGGTGAACAAAACAATATTCTCACATTACCAGTAATTGATGGACAACTTCCATCCGACATCTGTAAAAGAGCAATAAGTGCAGCTAATCTTAATGGAGCAGATATTATTTTATTCGATACTGCTGGCCGAACTCAAATCGATCTTCAAATGATGAGCGAAATCAAACAAATTGAAAGCATTATTAGTCCTACTGAAAATTTTTTAGTTGCAGATTCTTTAACAGGTCAAGTAGCAGCGGAGGTTGCAAAAGAGTTTAAAAACACAATTAATCTTACAGGAATAATTTTAACTAGGGCAGATGGTGATGCCAGAGGTGGAGCTGCAGTAAGCATGAAATATGTTTCAAAGGTTCCAATTAAATTCTTAGGAATTGGAGAAAAAATAGATAATTTAGAAGTTTTTCACCCCGATAGAATTGCAAACAGAATTCTTGGTATGGGAGATATTGTTTCTTTAGTAGAAAAAGCAGCTCAAAACATTAGTGAAGAAAATATAAAAAAAACAGAAGAAAATTTAAAAAAAGGAAACTTTTCAATGGAGGATTATTTAACTCAATTGAGACAAATGAAAAAAATGGGTGGTGTAGAAGGAGTTATGTCTTTCTTGCCTGGAGTTTCGAAAATAAAATCACAAATGGATCAAGCTGGAGTGGATGAAAAAATAATAACGCAAAATGAATCTATAATTTTATCTATGACAAAAAAAGAAAGAGAGAACCCAAAAATAATTGATGGTTCCAGAAAAAAAAGAATTGCTAATGGCTCTGGTACAGATGTAGCCACTATCAATAAATTGTTAAAGCAATTTAAAATGATGTCTGAAATGATGAAGAAGATGTCAAAAGGCAACGTGAAAGGTATGACTGACAAAGGAATACCTCCAGAGCTTTTTAATCAATTAAAATAAAAAAGGAGACAAAATGTTAAAACTAAGATTATCTAGGGGTGGAACAAAAAAAAGACCTGTGTATAAAATTGTAGTGGCAGACAGTAGGTTTGCAAGAGATGGAAGATTTATTGAGAAACTAGGATTTTTTAATCCTCTACTACCAAAAGAAAAAAAGGAAAGAGTTGGGCTCGAGTCAGATCGGATAAAATATTGGCTGAGCCAAGGCGCTAGACCCACCATAAGAGTAGCTAGAATTTTGGGTGAAAACCAATTAATTCCTATGCCAGCGAGTGGAAATAATCCTCAGAAAGCTATTCCTAAAAAAGATAGAAAAAAAAATGAAGCAGATAAATCTAAGGAACCAAAAGCAGAGGAGAAAAAAGCAGAAGCTCCAGAAGCAGAGGAGAAAAAAGCAGAAGCTACAAAAGCAAAAGAAACTAAAACACCAAAAGTAGAAGAGAAAAAAGCAGAAACTAATCAAGGAAAAGAGAAAAAATAATCATGCTGCAGGCTCAAATATTTACACTTTATCCAGAATTGTTTCCTGGGCCTTTGAACAAAGGTTTATATGGTAAAGCTTTATCAAACAATATCTGGAACTTAAAAGTTGTAAATATAAGGGATTATTCATCAGATAAGCACAAAACTGTAGATGATACTCCATTTGGAGGAGGATCAGGTATGCTAATCAAGCCGGATGTTTTAGCAAATTCTTTAGATCAAAATGTTAAAACAAACGAAAAAATATATTATTTAACTCCAAAAGGTAAATTGTTTAGTCAAAAGCTTGCAAAAAAGTTATCAAAAGAAAAAACTATAAATCTAATTTGTGGACATTTTGAGGGAGTTGATCAAAGAGTAATTGATACAAGAAATATAGAAGAATTGAGTATTGGCGATTATGTTTTATCAGGAGGAGAAACAGCTGCATTAATAGTATTAGATAGTATTTTAAGATTAATTCCAGGAGTCCTTGGAAATGATCAGTCGATTTCTGAGGAAAGTTTTGAAAATGGATTATTAGAATATCCTCAGTATACAAAACCCCAAATTTGGGAGAAAAAAAGTGTACCAGAGGTACTTTTATCTGGAGATCATGCTAAAATTAAAGACTGGCGTTTATCCAAATCTGAGGCTATAACACGCGACCGAAGACCAGATTTATGGCAAAAATATAAGAAGAATTAAATTGATAAACTTAAACATGAAAACAATCGAAGAAATTAATCTGTCCAATGTTAAGAAAATAGCTGCCGAGAAGAAATTACCTGAATTTTTTCCAGGAGATACTATTAAGGTTGGAGTTAAAATTACAGAAGGAAAAAGAGATAGAATTCAATATTTTGAAGGAGTCTGTATCGCAAAAAAAAATAGAGATTTAAATTCATCTTTTACTGTAAGAAAAATATCATTCGGTGAAGGCGTTGAAAGAACATTTGCTCTATACAGTCCAATAGTGGATTCAATAAAAGTGATTAGATCAGGTAAAGTAAGAAGAGCAAAATTATACTATTTAAGAGATAGAACTGGAAAATCTGCAAGAATTTCTGAAAAAATTAGGAAGAAAATTGGTATTGATGTTGAAGTTAAACCAGAACAAGTTACAGAAAGTGTTGCTCAAACAATCGAAGAAAAATCAGCAGAGACTTCAGTAACTGAAAATAAAGTACAAGAAGTTCAAAAAGCAGAAACTAAAAAAGAAGAACCGAAAAAAGAAAGCATTAAAAAGAAAAAATAGTTTTTTTCTAAATGTCTCAAACAATTTACGATAAAATTTGGAACGAACATCTTGTTCATGTGCAAGAAGATGGTACTTCACTTCTTTTTGTTGATAGACACTTAATTCATGAAGTTACAAGCCCTCAGGCTTTTGAAGGATTAAGAAATACTAAAAGAAGAGTAAGACAACCAAAACTAACTTTGGCAGTTGCAGATCATAATGTTCCAACGACTGACAGATCCAAAGGTATTTCTGATGAGGAGTCAAAAATTCAGGTAGATACTTTAGATGCAAATTGTAAAGAGTTTGGAGTTCAATTATTTGGAATGAATGATAAGAGGCAAGGTATAGTTCATATAATTGGGCCTGAGCAAGGTTTTACACAACCTGGAACGATAATGGTATGTGGAGATAGCCATGCAGCAACCCACGGAGCATTCGGAGCTTTAGCTTTTGGTATTGGAACATCTGAAGTTGAACATGTTTTGGCTACTCAAACTTTAGTTCAAAAAAAATCAAAAAATTTCAGAATAAATGTTAATGGACAGTTATCAGCGGGTGTAACTTCAAAAGACGTAATTTTACAAATAATTGGAAAAATAGGAACTGCGGGTGGAACTGGATATGTGATTGAATATGCTGGAAATTTAATTTCATCACTTAGTGTTGAACAAAGGATGACAATTTGTAATATGACAATTGAAGGTGGTGCACGAGCAGGATTAATTCAACCAGATCAGAAAATATTTGATTATTTAAAAAATAAACCGATGTCCCCAAAAAATGAAAACTGGGATAAAGCTTTAGAATACTGGAGCCAACTTAAGTCTGACGATGATGTTAGTTTTGATAAAGAAATTAGTTTGGAAGCCAAAGAAATAAAACCAATGGTAACCTGGGGAACTTCACCACAAGACGTTGTTACAATTGATGGAAAAGTTCCTAATCCAGATCAAGAAGTTGATCCGGACAAAAAAAATTCAATTGAAAGATCATTAAAATATATGGGATTAGAACCTGATACCTTTGTTAAAGATATAAAAATTGATAAAGTTTTTATAGGTAGTTGTACCAATGGAAGAATTGAAGATCTAAGAGAAGCTGCAAAAATTTTAAAAGATAGGAAAATTGCTAGCCATGTGGATGCGATTGTTGTTCCAGGATCAGGTTTAGTTAAAGAACAAGCAGAACAAGAAGGACTAGACAAAATATTCAAAAACTCTGGATTTGAATGGAGAGAACCAGGATGTTCAATGTGTCTTGCAATGAATGCAGATAAATTAAAGTCAGGGGAAAGATGTGCATCTACTTCAAATAGAAATTTTGAAGGTCGTCAAGGTAGAGGTGGAAGAACACATCTAGTTAGCCCTGCAATGGCAGCTGCTGCTGCAATTTCAGGCAATTTAGATGATGTTAGAAAGTATCGATATTAAATGAAAAAATTTACAACACTTAAAAGCATACCGGTCTATCTTCCAATAGCTAACATTGATACGGATACGATAATTCCAGCACAATTTTTAAAAACAATTAAAAGAACAGGTTTAGGAAAAAATTTATTTTTTGCAATGAGATACGATGAAAGTGGAAATTTAATAAATGATTTTATTTTAAATAAAAGTCCATTTAACCAGTCTAAAATATTAATTGTAGGTAAAAATTTTGGTTGTGGTTCTTCAAGAGAACATGCTCCTTGGGCACTTTTAGATTTTGGAATTACATGTGTTATAAGTTCGAGCTATGCAGATATTTTTTATAACAATTGTTTTAAAAATGGAATTTTGCCAATAACAATTTCAGATGAAGAAATAAAAGAAATATCTGAGTATGCAAATAGAAAAGAGGAAATAGCAATTAATTTACCTGATCAAAAAATCATTTTTGGTAATAAAGAAATCAAATTTGAGATAGATGAATTCAAGAAAAAATGCTTACTCGAAGGAGTAGATGATATTGCTCTATCTCTAGAAAAATCAGATAAAATTGTTGCATATGAAAATAAATTAAAATCGAGTAAACCATGGATCTTTAATGATTAAGGTAAAAAAAAGAAAAATTTTACTTTTGCCAGGCGATGGTATTGGACCCGAGGTAATCGCTGAAGTAAAAAAAATAATAGTTTGGTTTAATAAAAATAAATCGTTAGATTTTGAAATTGATGAAGATTTAATTGGTGGTTCTGCTTATGATAAACATGGAACACCACTGACTGATGAAGTTTTCTATAAAGCATTAGAAAGTGAAGCTGTAATTTTAGGAGCAGTTGGCGGACCTAAATGGGATAATTTAGAGTTTTCAAAAAAACCTGAAAGAGCTCTGTTAAAATTAAGAAAAGAGCTAAAATTATTTGCTAATTTAAGACCTGCAATTTGTTTTAAACAATTAGTAGATGCCTCTAGCTTAAAACCAGAAATAGTTTCAGGGCTTGATATAATGATAGTAAGAGAATTAACCGGTGGTATTTATTATGGAGAACCAAGAGGAATTATGCCAATAGATAATGGTGGGCGTAAAGGAATTAATACTCATACTTACACAACAAGCGAAATTGAAAGAGTTGCAAGAGTTGCTTTTGATTTAGCTAAAAAAAGAAAAAATAAAGTTACATCTTGTGAAAAATCTAATGTTATGGAGGCCGGTCAATTGTGGAAAGAGGAAGTTCAGACTCTTCATGAGAAAGAATACAAAGAAGTAGAATTAAAACATATGCTTGCGGATAATTGTGCTATGCAATTGTTAAAAAATCCTAAACAATTTGATGTAATAGTTACTGATAACCTTTTTGGAGATATGCTTTCAGATGAAGCTGCTATGTTAACTGGCTCCCTAGGTCTTTTACCTTCAGCTTCACTTGGTGCAAAAGATAAAAATGGAAATATGAGATCAATGTATGAACCGGTTCATGGATCGGCTCCTGATATAGCAGGTAAAGGAATTGCAAATCCAATTGCAACTATTTTAAGTTTTTCAATGGCTTTGAAATATTCGTTAAACCTAAATAAAGAAGCAGATCATCTTGATGATGCAGTTCAAAAAGTATTAGATGATGGATTAAGAACTAAAGATATTATGTCCAAAGGAAATAAAGAAGTTTCAACAGAAACTATGGGAAACGCTATTATTGCGTGTTTGCAAAAATAAATAATTTAACTTATTTTACTTTCTAATATTTATGACAACTTATTCAGCTCCAGTTGAAGATATGATGTTTCTTTTTGAGAAGTTAAGAAATAATAAAAATTATAATGAGCTTGAAAAATATAAAGAAATTACACCTGAACTTGTAAAAGATATTTTAGAAGAAGCAGCAAAACTTAACCAAAATATAATATTACCTTTAGCTAAATCTGGAGATGAAAATCCAACTGTTTTAGAAAATGAAATTGTAAGAACTCCACCAGGTTACAAAGAAGCCTACAATAAATTTATAGAAGATGGCTGGCAATCTTTATCTTGCGATCCAAAGTATGGTGGACAGGGAATGCCAAAGACGGTTAGCGCTTTTTTTGATGAAATGTTGTCTTCAGCAAGTCTCGCTTTTAAACTTTATAGCGAACTAAGCATTGGTGCATATAACTGCATTAATCGTCATGCATCAGATTCTATAAAAAATAAATTTTTACCAAAGATGGTAGAAGGAAAATGGAGTGGCACAATGTGTTTGACCGAATCAGTGTGTGGAACAGATTTAGGTTTATTAAAAACAAAAGCAGTAGAACAATCAAATGGAACTTTTAAAATAAGTGGACAAAAAATATTTATTACTTCTGGAGATCATGATCTTACTGAAAATATTATTCATCTGGTTATTGCAAGAGCTTCTGACTCACCTGCCGGCACTAAAGGAATAAGTTTATTTCTTGTACCAAAATTTATAGTTAACGATGATGGGTCTATCGGGCAACGAAACAAAGTTTCAACTGGTTCTATTGAAAGCAAGATGGGAATTAAAGGATCAGCGACCTGTGTACTAAATTTTGATAATTCAGTTGGATATATGATTGGTCCAAAAAATAAAGGATTAAACTCAATGTTTACCATGATGAATCTAGAAAGAATTGTAGTTGGAATTCAAGGATTAGGAATTTCTGAAATTGCATATCAAAATTCTTTAAATTATGCAAAAGAGAGAAAACAAGGAAAAAGTCATCAGAGTCAATCAAGTGATGGTGCTGATTTTATTATAAAACATGCTGATATAAGAAAATCGTTATTAAACATGAAATCAATTATAGAAGGAGAAAGAGCGTTAAATTTTTGGTTGTCTCAACAAACAGAAGTAAGTCTTTATCACAAAGATGAAAAAATTAGACAAGAAGCATCTGATCTTGTTTCCTTAATGACACCTGTTGTTAAATCTTTGTTCACCGATATGGGCATGGAAATTACTAGCGATGCCATCCAAATTTATGGAGGGTATGGATATACTAAAGATCAAGGAATTGAACAATTATATAGAGATAATAGAATTACACCAATTTACGAAGGCACGAATTCTGTTCAAGCAATTGATTTAGTTTTTAGAAAGTTAGTAAACAAAAATGGAAACATAATTGATAAATATATTTCCTTAATTAAAGAAGACATTCTTATAAAAGAAGAAAAAATTAAACCGTTTACTGAAAAACTAAATAAAAATATAGAAATTTTATTAAAATTTACTAATTGGATTAAAGAAAAAATGCAAAATTCAAAAGACGATGTAAGTGCTGCTTGTAATGATTATTTAAAAGTACTTGGCTTAGTAGCTACCGCTCATGCATGGGTTAAGGTTTTAGAGGCTAGCTTTAATGATTATGAAAAAAATAAACAATTTTATGAAGAAAAAATTCAAACAGCAAATTTTTTCTTCAATAGAGTTCTTCCAAGGATAGAAAGTTATTATTTGACTGCAACTTCTGGAAGTAAGTATATTATGGATTTTAAATTTAACTAATATGAGCCATTACGATACGAACTTAGATAAAAATAACGCTAATTATGTGCCACTGTCTCCATTATCTTTTTTAGAAAGAACAAAAGATATTTACCCAAATTATGAAGCTATAGTTTATGAGAGCAGATCATATACTTGGGCTGAGGTTTATAAAAGATGTGTAAAATTTGCAAGCGCACTTGAGAAGATTGGAATAAAAACTGGAGATACAGTTTCTATTATGGCATTTAATACACCTGAAATATTTGAGGCGCATTATTCAATACCCATGGTAGGTGCAGTTATTAATGCAATTAATACAAGATTAGACGCAAAAACTATTAGTTATATTTTAGAACACAGCGATGCAAAAGTTTTAATAGTTGATAGACAATTTCATGAAGTTATTTCTAAAGCTCTAGCAAATTTTAAATCAAAAATAACTATAATTGATATAGATGATAAAGATGTAAATCTTTCAGATTCAAAAAAAATTGGAGAACATGAGTATGAACAATTCTTAAATACAGGTGATGAAAATTATGAGTGGAAAAAACCAAAAGATGAATGGCAAGCTATTTCTTTAGGTTATACATCTGGCACTACGGGAAATCCCAAAGGCGTTGTTTATCATCATCGAGGATCTTATTTAATGGCAACAGGAAGTGCTGTTGCTTGGAACATGCCCAATAAATTAAATTTTTTATACACAGTTCCAATGTTTCATTGCAATGGATGGTGCTATCCATGGACAATGTCAATGTTGCATGCGCGAGTAATTTGTTTAAGAAATATTGATGTTAAAAAAATCTTTGAGTTAATAGACAAGTATGATGTTACTCATTTTGGTGGTGCACCAATTGTATTAAACATGATAGCTAATGCACCTAAAGAGCATCAAAAAAAATTAAAAAGAAAAATTCATGTATTAACTGCGGGAGCTCCTCCGCCTAGTATTATATTTGAGAAAATGCAAAATTTAGGTTTTGATGTAATGCATGTCTATGGATTGACAGAAACTTATGGACATATGTTGCAGTGTGCTTGGAATGATGAATGGAACGATTTAGAACAAGATAAAAAAAATGAGATTAAAGCACGACAAGGGGTAAGGTATCCAAATACAGAGGGAGCTGTTGTAATGGATCCAGAAACGATGAAACCAGTGCCACATGATGGCAAAACCATGGGTGAAATAATGATAAGAGGAAATATTGTGATGAAAGGTTATTATAAAGATAAAGAAGCAACAGAAAAAGCAATGAAAGGTGGATGGTTTCACTCGGGTGATTTAGCTGTGACACATCCAAATGGATACATAAAAATTCAGGACAGATCCAAAGATATTATCATTTCTGGAGGAGAAAATATTTCATCAATTGAAATTGAAAATACTATAGCCAAACATCCTTCAGTATCATTAGCTGCTGTTGTTGCTAAACCAGATGAAAAATGGGGAGAAACACCTTGTGCATTTATAGAGCTTATTGAGGGAAAAAAAGCAACAGAAGAAGAAATTATAAAATTTTGTAGAGAAACTTTAGCAGGGTTTAAATTACCTAAAAAAGTGGTTTTTTCTGCATTACCCAAAACTTCAACAGGAAAAATCCAAAAATTTGAATTAAGAAAAAAGGCCAAGGAGCTAAACTGATTTTAGACGTTAACGAGAAAAGCGTGTTCGTCTCAACAAGCGGTATGGAGTTTGATAAAAAAAAACCATCAATATTGTTGATGCATGGAAGTGGACTAACTCATATCGTTTGGTCACTTCATGAGCAATTTTATGTTTCCCAAGGATTTAATGTTTTATCAATTGATCTTCCAGGACATGGCAATTCTGATGGTCCAGCTCTAAAATCAATCCAAGAAATTTCTGACTGGGTAAAATTATTAATGAAAAAAGTTAATATTTCAAAAATTATTATAGTTGGTCATTCCCAAGGGTGTCTTGTGGGCATTGATTTTGCATCTAGATACCCAGACTTAATATCTAGTTTAGTGCTTGTCGCGGGATCATATAAAATGCCTGTAAACCAAGACTTAATCGATTTAGCAGAAGCTGGTGATGATAAAGCAATTTTGCTTATGATGAAATGGGGTTATGAAGGCTCAAAAGCTTTTATTGGTGGTAATCCAGTAAAAAAAATTATTAATTCATCGAGAGAAATTAGAGAAGTTTTAGCTGTGGACTTAAATGCATGTAACAATTACAAGGATGGCGAAAAAGCTTTAAATAAAATTAATTGTTCAACGTTATGTATATTTGGTGAATTAGACAAAATGGTACCACTAAAAGCAGGAACTAAAATGTCAGATGCAATTAAAAATTCAGAAACTAAAATCATATCTAATTGTGGACATATGATTGTATTTGAAAAAGCTTTTGAAATGAGACAATTAGTTAAACAATTCATAATAAAAAAATAGGACAGTACAAAAATTATTATCATATATTATTTGATTTAAAGTTATGCAATAAATTAGTTAAATTCTTTTAATATTTTTTCTCTATGCTCGTCAAGATCAGGAATGTCTCCGCGAGTTTTTTGATCTTTATAGGAAGACATTTTAATAGGATTACCAGCTAGTTTAAAATCACCAATAACTTTGTGATAAGATTTTACAATCATATTTCTCGACTCAATTTGAGGATTCTCTACAGCTTCTTTGATATTAAATATTCGTCCACAAGGAATTTTGTCTTTTTCCATTTCATTTATCCATTCAGATGTTTTTTTAGCAGATAGTTTATCTTCAAAAATTTTTTTAAGTTCATCCATATTTTTACATCTAGATGAATTATCATTAAATTTTGGATCATTAATTATTTCTGATATTTTTAAAACGTTGCAAAGTTTTTCAAACAATTTATCATTACCAGCAGCAATTATGATATAACTATCTTTTGTTTTAAAAGCTTCGAAGGGTGCAATCGAAGGATGACGTGAGCCCATAGGTTTAGGTATTTCATTTTTTGAAAAATATCTTGCTATTGCATTTTCTAAAATTGCAATTTGACAATCTAACATTGCAACATCTACAAACATTCCTTTACCTGTTTTTTGTCTATCATATAGTGCAGCATTAATTCCTATAGTTGTAAATAATCCAGCAGTTATATCTCCTATAGAGGTTCCAACTCTTGTTGGTTCTGAATTTGGTTGACCAGTCAGACTCATAAGTCCCCCCATTCCTTGCACAACCATATCGTATGCAGGAAGTTCTTTTAGAGGACCAGTTTGACCAAAACCTGAAGCAGAAGCATAAATTAATTTAGGATGTTTTTTACTAACTTCATTCCATCCATAACCCCATTTTTCTAATGTTCCTGGTTTAAAGTTTTCTACTAATACATCTGCTTTAGATAAAATCTTATCAAAAATTTTTTTATCATCTTCATTTTTTAAATTTAAAGCGATACTTTCTTTACCTCTATTAAGAGACATAAAATAAGCAGAATAATTTTCTACAAAAGGACCAAATTTTCTTGAATCATCACCTATTTCAGGAGCCTCTACTTTAATAACTCTTGCTCCAAGATCGGAAAGTATCATTGTACAATAAGGACCAACTAAAACTCTAGTTAGATCCACAACCAATAAATTTTTTAGAGGACCATCCATAATTATTATATTTTTAACCTTTAGTTGTCTTGACTCTTATCAATAACTTCAATTTAATTCATCTATAAAAATAATGATCAAACACTAATGCTTCAAACATAATTTTTTTCTATCCAATTATTTATAAAGTTTGATACTTCTCTACTATTTTTTTCGTGCATCATCATGTGTCCATTACCTTTTATGCCATGATCTTCTAAACGTATAAAATCATGGTCTACGCCTGCTTGTTTAAGGAAATTACTTGTTCCATGATCATAAGGTGCATGATAAGAAGATTCTGCAGTTAATATTAAGATATTAACCTTTGATAAATTAACTAATTTTCTTGCTGGCTCTTTTTGCAAAAAGCACTGTGCTAAATTTTCAGATGTATAATTTTTATCTAATTCAGGTTCTAATTTTTCACCATTTTTTAAAGGCGGATCATAGGTTAAAGGAGAATATGTAATTCCATTAGGTCGATCAGGTTCTGAGCTTGTCTGATACCAGTCTTTATCAAATTCATTTTTTTTGAAAGTTTGTTTGTTAAGATGACTATGTTGTACTCCTCCATATGAAACATTAAAAAATGGTGGACCATTAGGTTCAACTGCAATACAAGATTTTACTTTATCTGGTTTTAGATCAGCAGCTAGCCAACAAAAGGGACCTCCTTGACTGTGGCCTAAAACTGCTGTGTTTCCTATTAGATCAATGAGTTCAGCTAAAGCTTTTTTAGACATTTCTTCTATATAAATTCTGTCTGACATCGTATTTACCTGTGAAGCCATATACTGTTCAAAAATTTTATCACCTCTCAAACCTGAACCTGGCCACTGCTTATGTGTTTTAGCTTGAGGCCAGTTTCCCTTTTTTGCCATCGCAGTAAAACGTCTTTCAACATCATAAATATTTGTTTCTCTGTCTATAAATTTTCCATATAAACTTTCTGAGTATCCCGATCTTGCTCTGCCAGGTTGGTCTACAACGTAAACTGAGAAACCAAAGGATAGAAAATCATGTAACCATCCTCTTCTGCCATCTGCAGTTGTAATAAAACCTGCTCCGCTCTGACCACCTCCGTGAATTAAAATAATATTTTTGTTATTTGACTTGGTGGGCTTAAAGCATTCAACATACATTTGACCTCTAACAACTGTTTTATTATTTACCAAATAATCTTCTCCACCAACAAAGAAGATTTTATGTTCTTTTAAATTTATTTCTAAGTTATCAGACATAATCCTATAACTCGGAAGCGTTGGTACAAAAATTTTTTTTGGGTGGAACGGTTTTACCTTTCCATTGATAAACAGCTGTCTTTATATCTTTAATTTTTGCCATTAATTAAGCTCTGACTCATATTAAGCGCAATTTGAAAAGAATTTATAGTAGGTTTCATATTGGCAATGTTTTTTTCCGTAATATCAAAAGCAGTTCCATGTGCCGGTGTAGTTACCGGAATGGATAATCCTCCGGATACCGTCACACCCCTATCAAAACCAAAAGCTTTGAGACCACACTGTAAAGCATCGTGATACATTCCAATAATACAATTATACTCTTTGTTTTTAAAAGCGGTGATAAAAGAGGTGTCGCATGGTAAAGGGCCGCCAGCATTAATTCCTATTTTTTTAGCCTCTTCTATAGCTGGAATAATTTCATCTTTCTCTTCGGTTCCAAACTCTCCATGTGGATTTAAAGCCTGAACTGCAACTCTAGGATTTTCCATTCCACTCATTCGTAAAGTTTTATCTATAAGTTTAATAGGCTTTAGAATATTTTCTTTTGTAATATTTTGCGCAACATCTTTTAATGGGATGTGCGATGTGACTCTGGCAGTCCAAAAATTATCAACTACGTTAAATTCACAACAAAATTCTTTCATGCCTAATTTTTCTTGCATAAACTCGTGTTCATCATTGTATTTACAACCACCCAGTATCAAGCTGGTTTTGTTCATAGGACCAAAATTAATGGCGTGAATTTTCTTTTCTTTAGCTAGATCAAGAGCATATTCTAAAGCTTCCAAAACACTTGCTCCAGACTCTGCGTTGGCTATTTTTTTTTTATAAGTTCTATTTTTACCGTTAGTAATATCAATAAAAAACTTAGACCCTTTGTTGAAGTCTATTTCTTCAAAATCTTTTACAGTAGTTAAGTTTGTTTTTACCCCTGATATTTTTTCTCCATCTTCAAGAATGCTTCTTTCTCCAATTAAAATACAATTTGCCTTGTCTGTTATTCGGTTAACAAGCAACTTTGTTACTAGTTCTGGCCCAATACCAGAAGGATCCCCCAATATAATCCCCACTACGGGCTTGTTACTCATTACAAAATATCCATTTCTATTTTTTTAATCCTAAAATATTATTATATACTTTTGTTTATTATTGAAAGTTTATTGTATTTTTTAATTTAAATACATTGCTTTTAATCTAAGTTTTTTTGCTATTGAACTAATTGAACTTTTAAATGTTAAAGATAAAGATTCTGTATCTCTCAATTCAATTAAATCTCTCTTCATTACATCATAAACATATTTTTTGTTTCTGATCTGCTTGTTTAGTTTTGATTGTTTTTTCTTATGTTTATCAATTGCTTTAATTGAAACATTTTTATCTACTTTTATATTACTCGTTTTTATTACTTCTTCCTTTATTGTTTATATTCTTATTATACCATATTTCACACTCATAACTGATACCCCCAAACGTGTACTTAATAGAGATATCCTATCTGATACACCTAATAAAAGGAGTATTGCTTTGGTTGGTACAAAAATTTTTGTTCATGGAATTCCCGGGGGTTAATCTCTTTTAATAATTTTTAAAATGAAAGGAATTAAAAAAATAATAAAAAATATTCTTAAAAAATGATGGTAACTAACAAAAATCGGGTCAATATTGTATGCAACGCTTATCACCACCATTTCATGAATACCTCCTGGAGCAAAACTCAAAAAAACAGCCATAAAATCAAAACCTAAAAAAACTTTTAACAAGTATGCAAACAAACCGGCTATACCCAACAAGATTGCAGATATAACAGCTCCATGCATTGAATAAAACATTATTTCTTTTGGAGCCAGACCACTTAATCTACAACCAATTGCAGAGCCTAAAAAAACAAAAACAATATTTATAAAGTAATCAGGAAATCTTGCAGTAGTAATTTCTAAAGTATAGAAGAAACCACCAACAATCATTGCAGCTAAAATTGGAGCTGACGGAATTTTTAATTTTTCTAAAATTTTTGTACCAACCAAAGATATACAAATTAAGAATATAAGTTCACCGAAGTATCGTAAGGTGAAAGTAGGTGTGTTTCCATATGAACTTATTTCTTGGTAACCTACTTGAGTAACGAAAACAAAAGGTAAGAATAATACAATAAACAATACTCTTGTAGCCTGAGGAATAACAACTTGACCAATCTCCTCTTTATTTTTAGCAATATCATTAATTATTCCAGCAATTACTACAAATGCTCCAGGTAATGCAGCTAAGGTAGAAATTAGCTTATCAAACTTACAAATTTTATTTAAATATATAGCGACAACTACAGTTCCAATGACTGTACAAATAATCATAGCAATAGATGAATAAATCCAAAGATGAATTTTATGTAATAAGGTTATGTTGAAATTACCGGCTAATATTACCCCAATTATTAATAATACTGGTAAGAAGATTTTTTTATCAAAAGTAATTTTGTAACTTGTGAAAGATACTACAAGATTAAGTAGCAAAGCTCCTAATAACCATGGCAATGGTAAGTGAACTAAGGTGCCAATATAACCACCAATAACTCCAATGATTATACTTTTATAACTTTTTTTAAGAGCATTGTAATATGTTAACATTATTTACTTTTTTCTATTTTTAAATATTTTTTAAAATCTAGAAGCGATAATGTATCTGAAGCTTTATTTTTAAATTTTGGAATTTTATTATTTTTTATCAAATCAAGAGTACTGTTAGTTGAGTCTATGTATGCATTCAATATTTGTTGTGAAAATAAAGCAAATTTAAAACCACTTTTTTTTACATCTCCCATATTAAAAGAGATATTTTGAGTAATATTAAGCATTAATGGAACTTTTTTGGTTATTTTTCCTAATTCAAATAAATCTTTTTTGTTTTGAATACCTGTCACAAAAATACCATCTGCTCCTAAATTTATATATTTTTTTATCCTTAATTTTGTTTCTTTTAAACCTTCAACAGGTAAAGCGTCAGTTCTAGTAAAAATATTTATTATTTTTTTATTTTTTTCTTTTGAAGCATCGATTGCAGTTTTAAATCGTTTAATAGATTCTTTTAAATCTAGAAGTTTTACATGGTCAGTGAGAGCACATTTTTTTGGGAATTTTTGATCTTCAATTATTAATGCTGATGCTCCTGCGTTAGCCAAGTCTTTTACAGTTCTATAAACATTTACCATTCCACCAAAACCCGTATCAGCATCTACAACAACAGGTAATTTAGTTTGGTTACATATTATACGAGTTGAGTTAACTAATTCTGAAAGCGTTATTAAGCTAGCGTCAGGATAACCAATGCTTGAAGAAGATAATGCAAAACCACCAATAAAAGAAATTTTAAAACCTTTTTTTTCAATTAATTTAGCTGTCAGTGGGTCATGACATGTTGGCAGATTATAAAACTTTTTATCTTTAGAATATTTTTTAAATATCTGTAATTTTTCGTTCATTCGGATAATAGCTGCTCGAGTATAATTTGTTTATTGTTGACTTTCTATAAAATTTTTGTAGAACTACAATTTCTAAATTTACAGATGAAATGAAATGGGAAAAGCTTACACACCAAATATAAAATCTGATAAAGGAAAAAATTTAACAAAATACGTAGCCGAATTTGTAAAAAAAAATAAATATTCAAGTATTCCAAAAAATGTAGTTGAGCTCGCAAAAAAACACATTCTAGATGGTTTTGGTCTAGCTCTTTCTGGTTCAGTAGCAAGAACTGGTGATTATCTTTTTAAACATATTAAACAAAACTCTGCCAAGGGAAGAGCCACTGTTATTGGATCTAAAATGAAAGTGACTTCTAGATTTGCAGCTTTAGCAAACGGTACAGGAATTCATTCAGACGATTATGATGATACTCAGCTTGCAGTTCAAAAAGATAGAGTCTATGGACTGTTAACTCACCCAACAGCCCCATGTTTGCCAAGTGCTTTTGCTGAAGGTGAATTAAAAAAAATCAACGGAAAAGATTTTTTAAATGCATATTTAATTGGTGTTGATGTTGAGTGTAAAGTTTCTGAGGCAATGTCACCTAGACATTATCAGCATGGTTTTCATTCCACAGCAACTTGTGGAACATTAGCTTCTGCGGCAGCTGCAGCAAAGATAAGAGGTTACAGTGTACGTAAAATTCAACAATCATTAGCAATCGCTGCATCATTAAGCGCAGGATTAAGAGAAAATTTTGGAACAATGACAAAACCTTTACACGCTGGTAGAGCTGCTGAAAGTGGAGTAGTTGCTTGTGATTTAGTTGGATTAGGTTTTTCAGCAACTGATAAAATTTTAGAGTCTCCTAGAGGTTTTTTTCAAGCTCATGGCGGTGGTTACAATTTAAATTCAATCAAAGGTCAATTAGGGAGACCTTGGACATTTTCTAAACCAGGGATTTCAATAAAACCTCATCCATGCGGATCATTAACCCATCCTGGTATGACTAAAATTTTAGAATTGATTTTAAAATATGACATCAAACCAGAGGATGTAGTTAAGGTAGACGTTGGAACAAATCACAACATGCAAAATGCTTTAATTTACCACAGACCAACAAATGAATTTCAGGCTAAATTCAGTATGGAATATTCTATGGCAATTTTATTAGTTCAAAGAAGAGCTTATATTCCTGAATATCAAGATAAAAGAATTAATAAAACGGATGTTCAAAAAATGCTTCGAAAAGTTAATTTTTACAAAAATAAAATTGCTGAAGCAGCTGGTTATAACAAAATGACAACAATTATTGATATTTATCTTAAAAATGGAAAGAAGATATCAGGTCGAGGAGACTTTGGCAAAGGAAGTCCGCTGATACCTATGACTTATGATGAAGTTGCAGATAAGTTTTTGGGTTGTTGTGAGTTTGCTAGATGGCCAACAAAGAAATCAAAAGCAATTATTGAAACAGTTAGACATTTAGAGAAATTAAAAGACATTTCTAAATTAAGTAAACTTTTATCAAAATAAAACTTAATGAAAGTTGCAATACTTGACGACTACCAGGGAGTTGTTGAGCAACCCCCTTATTAGTCAAGTTTAAATAATAGTCGTGACATAAAAGTTTTTATTCAGATATAACTGCAACGAAAAAATCTTTAATCATTTAATATTTAAATTAGATAAATTGACTAGTTCTTGAATAGTAAAATTTTTATTTAAATTAAATCAATTGAATCATCAGTTTTTGAATTTTAACAGGGAAAGACCCCATAAATTAACTCACTAAAAATAGTTCAAGTTTCATAATATGAAATAAGATTTTTCATATTGAACTTAACTCCATTACTGTGTTAAGCTTTGTCAAATTTAATTTATCAATTAACTCAAAGGGGGAAAAATGTTCAAATTAAATTATAAAAAGTTACTAAGCTTTTTATCTGTATTCGCTCTTACTCTTGCTTCAATGGTGAACGCATCATTTGCAGCTGAGGAAACGTATGCAACAAAAGGCTGTAATCCTGTACAAGTTGTAATTCACGCTTCGTACGGTGGTGGTACTGACACGACAGCTAGAATGATGTCAATCAGAACTAGGAGATACCTAAACGCTGATATACAAATCGTTGGTAAAAGAGGTGGATCTGGAGCTAAAGCTCAGAACTATACTCTAACTAGACCAAAAGATGGTTGTACAATTATGGCTTTAACTGAGTCTCACTTGTACACTTTGGCTAGAAAAAAATCTAACATGAAGATCGATGATCTTGTTGGTGTTGCAAGAGCAATGGAAGAGCCAACTTTTATTGTTGTTAATTCAAAGAATACAGAACTTAGCACAATTGAAAAGCTTATCGAAAGATCAAAGAAAAAACCAATTCTAACTGCAATTGCTAATATCGGTGGAACAGAGCATATTGGAATGTACACATATTCTAAGGCTGCAGGTGTTCCGTTTAAAGCAGTCTCATTTGGTTCAGGTGCACAAAGTGTACAAGCTTTAGCATCAGGCAAAGTTGAAGCATCTTTATTAAACCCTTCGGAAGCAGCTGCTTTAATAGATGCCAATAAAGTTAAAGCAATTCTTCTATTGCACGATAAAAAGTTAGCGGACTATCCAGAAGTTCCTACTTCTTACTCAATGGGTCACGAAGTAAAAGTTGTGACTACTAGAGGTTATGCAGTGCTTAAAGGAACGCCTCAAGAAATAATTGATGCGATTTCAAAAGCAATGGTAAAAGCAATGATGCATGAAACTTTTGCAACCTATCTAAAAGGTGCTTCTCTAGACCCTGCAACTAGCCCTGCTGGTACAGAGGTTTGGGATAAGCAACTTAAAGAAAATTATGCAAAAGCAGAAGCTGCATTAAGAGGACTAGGATTAATTGAATAATTAATGTCTAAAGAAAAAAAATCAATTGATTTTGCGCCCAGAACACTGGGCGCAGGATTAGTGCACAAAAAAGATTTAATACTTGCTACTATACTTGTAGCATTTGGTGCTTTTGTTTATTATGAGGCTGGAAAATTCCCGCCAGCACCAGAAATTTTAGGTGACACTTTAAATGCTGAAGTGTTTCCTAAAATATTAGTTGTTTTACTAATATTCTTAGTCGCTATTATACCTTTTGAGTTTAAAATCACTCCAGTAAAAGTTGATGAAATCGACAAAGATAGAGAAGAAAAGGTTTTACCTATCACATGGATTACCATTGCAGTTTTACTTTCTATTGTTACAGCTGCTGAATTTTTGGGAGCTGTGTTAACAATGTTTGTAATCTGTTTAACAATCCCGCTTATATGGGGTGAAAAAAATTATGTTGCTGTAGCTATTTACGCAATAGTTTTTCCAGCTTTCGTTTATTTTCTATTTAATACATTATTAGGTTTATACTTTAACCCAGGACTATTAGAGTTACTAAAATAACACTATGGAAGATGTAGTTAGAGGCATTTTATTAATATTAGAACTTGAAAATATTTTACTTATTTTTGGAGGTGTGCTTATAGGAGTTTTAGTTGGTGCACTACCAGGGTTAAGCTCACCAATGGCGATTGCATTATTATTGCCGTTCACAATAAGCCTCGACCCAGTTGCATCTATTTGTATGATGGCTGCACTATATTGCGCGGGAACATTTGGTGGTTCAATCACTGCTATTTTAATTAATGCGCCAGGAGCTCCACCAGCAGTTGCCACTGCTCTTGACGGATATCAAATGGCAAAAAAAGGTGAGCCAGGAAGAGCTTTAGGACTTGCTGCAGTAGCTAGTGTATTGGGTGGAACATTCGCAATTGTGATCTTCTTATTCGCAACTCCTTTATTGGCAGAAGTAGCTTTAAAGTTTGGACCTGTTGAATACTTCGGCCTTGCAGTGTTTGCTTTATCAATGCTAGCTGCAATGAGTGGTAAATCTTCAATTAGAAACTTAATTGCTGGTGTTTTAGGTGTTTTAGTTTCAACAGTAGGAGTTCACTTAGCTACAGGAGTTGAAAGATTTGATTTTGGAATAGCTGAGTTAACAGAAGGAATAAAATTTGTTCCGGTATTAATTGGTTTATTTGCAATGTCTGAGTTGTTAACTCAAACTAGAACGTTAAATGTTCCAATAGAAAGAATGTCAGCTAAAACTTTAAAATTACCAACAATCGCAGAACTAAAGAGTTTAAAAGGAACAATTTTAAGATCATCTGGACTTGGAACTTTTATTGGTATTTTACCAGCAGAAGGATCAACTGTTGCAGCAATAATGGGGTATAATGAAGCTAAGAGATGGTCAAAGACACCAGAAAAATTTGGAACAGGGTGTGCTGAAGGAATTGTTGGACCTGAAGCAGCAAACAATGCAGCTGCAGGAGGAGCAATGGTTCCCACACTAGCACTTGGTATTCCAGGAAGTGGGACGACTGCTTTAATCTTAGCAGCACTTGTTATGCATGGATTTAGACCAGGACCTTACTTAATTATCGAAACTCCTCATTTCGTTTATGCAATTTTTGGAGCGATGTTATTCGCTAATTTTGCATTTTTAGGTATAGGATTAGTGGGTGCAAAATTATTTTCTTACGTGACGTTTATCCCAAAAAGATTCTTATGGCCTTCTGTATTTGTGTTTGCACTAATTGGATCTTATGCATATAGCTCAGCTATTTTTGATGTTTGGGTAATGCTAGTGTCTGGTATCATTGGATATTTCGCGCTTAAAAACGGTTTTTCGCCAGCTCCATTTGTGATGGGTTTAATTTTGGGAAAAATGGTTGAAGAAACATTTACACAGTCAATGGTAATTCATGACAGTAACATTATAAATTTTTTTGATAGTGGAGTGTTTATCTTCTTCTTTATTTTAACTTTAATAAGTTTAACAACTCCATTTTGGCCGAATATACGAGCTGCATTCTCGCGAAAAAAAGATGAGAAAAGAGTTTAATAAAAACAAAGTTGTAGTTATTACTGGTGGCGCAAAAAAAATTGGAAGAGCCACAGCAAAAAAACTCGCAGATCAAGGCTTTAATATTTTAATACATACTGGCGGCAAAAGCATTGAAGAAGCAAAAAAAACCGTCGAGATAGTAAAAGGGTATGGAGTAAAATCTAATTTTGTAGTTGGTGATCTAGTAGATTTAACAACAATTAACAAGATCAAAGAAGCAGCAGAAAAACTAGGAACACCATCTGTTCTTATAAATAATGCAGCTATAAGAATTCAGGATGATTTTGAAAAAATTACTTATGAAGATTGGAAGAAAGTAATGGCTGTAAATGTTGACGCTTCCTTCTTATGTACCCAAGCTTTGATTGGATATATGACAAAACAAAAATGGGGAAGAGTTATTAATATCGGTGGTATATCAGGACATATCGGAGCAAAGACGAGAGCTCATGTAGTTACCTCTAAAGCAGCTTTAGTTGGTCTAACAAAAGCGATCAGTATGGAATTTTTAGAAAGAGGTGTAACCTGTAATTGTGTGGTACCAGGTTTTATTGTAGATTTTGATAGCAAAGAAACAGCGCTTAAAGGTCATTGGTTAAAACATCCGCAAACTCCAAATTTAGTACTAAACCGATTTGGAAAACCTGATGAAGTTGCTGAAGTGATTGCAAATCTTTGTAAGAAAGAAGCAGATTATATTAATGGACAGACGCTTCATGTAAGTGGTGGTAGTTTTACACCATGACAATAGCTGAGGAATTTTCAAGTTGGAGTAAAAATCTAACAGTTAAAGATATACCAGAAAAATTTAGAAAAACTTTAGAATTTCTATTTAAAGATATTTGTGGGGTTATTGTATCTGCAAGAAACGAAAACTATGTTCAAAGTTTAGTCAAAACTTATAAAGGTTCTGGTTCTTTTGTGTGTTTAGGTTACGGAAAAGAATTTGATCTATTTTCATCTGCAATAATTGCAGGTACTGCCGCTCACGGTGAGGATTTTGATGATACCTTTGAAGGTAATCCAATGCATGTAGGTGCATCAATGATACCAGCAATGCTTTCAGCTGCACAAAAATTTAATTTAAGTGGAGATCAAATTTTAAAAGGATTGACTGTCGGTTCAGAATTAATATGTAGATTAGCTTTGGTTGCCCCAACGGCTATGCACAAACAATGCTTTCATCCAACCGCAGTATGTGGAACCTTTGGTGTGGCTGCTGGCCTATCTTCAGTATTAGATTTAACTGAAAAACAAATGACCTCAGCACTTGGTATAGCAGGAAGTTTTACATCTGGCATTATTGAATATCTTGCTGAGGGATCTTGGACTAAAAGAATTCATCCTGGTTGGTCTGCTAATTCAGGCATGCATGCTACGTTAATTGCAAAGTCTGATTTTTATGGACCTAGAACAGTGTTCGAAGGAGAGCATGGTTTTTTCAAGGCATTTGCTCTCAGAGAAATTGATAGAGACTTTTCACATTTAACTGACAATTTAGGTTCTAGATGGGAAACAGAAAATTTGGCTTTTAAACCTTATGCCTGTGGAACTATGGCTCAACCTTTTGTAGATTGCGCAATAAAATTAAAGAATAAGATTAAAGATCCGAAGAAAATTAGATCTATTTTGGCGAAAGTAGGCGAAGGCACTGTTCATAGATTATGGGAACCAACTAAAGAAAAGAAAAATCCATCTACTCCTTATTCTGCAAAGTTTTCTGTTCCTTATTGTGTTGCCGTTGGTTTTTTAAGAGGTGATGCTGGATTAAACGAATTTAATGAATCAAGTATAAAAGATAGTGAAATTTTAGAATTAGCTAACAAAGTAAATTACGAAGTAGACCCTGAAAATGAATATCCAAAAAATTATACCGGTACCTTAATTTGTGAAACAGAAGACGGTACATTTACCGAACACCAAGCATGTTTTAGAGGTGGTAGAAAACAACCATTAACAGAAGATGATATGAATAAAAAATATGAGGCTAATTTAAAATTTTCAAAAATATCCGAAGAAGAAAAAAATAATTTAAATGTTTTTATAGATACAATTTTTGAAAAACCTGATTTTTCCAAAATACTAATTAAGTAAATTGGAAGCTGACTTTGATATTGCTGCATTGTTTGCAAGCTTAGGTTTTTTAGAACTTTCTATTTTGATTTTAACTGCCTTCTTTGCTTCTGTTGTCTCTGGTATTTCTGGTTATGGTGGAGGTATGACGTTAGGTTTATTAGTATCTTTTTTTATTCCAATTAAACTTTTAGTTCCTTTAATGTCTGTGTTTGTCTTATTTTCAAATTTATCAAGAATGTATTATTACCGAAAAAATATTTTTTGGAAAAAAGGAATTTATTTTGCAACTATCTCAACACCTTTTTTAATTGCTGGAACAAATTTTTATGCCTCGGTATCAGCAAAGACATTATACTTTTGTTTAGGTTTTGGATTAGCATTCATTGTTATCTTAAGAAGAGTATTTAAAAAAATTAATTTAAATATTGGTTGGTTTGGTCTTGGTGTTATGGCTGTTTTTTATGGAACAATAAGTGGCGTAATACTTGGACCTGGTTCAGTTTTATTAACTGCACTTGCAGCTAATGGATTAGTTGGTGCACAAATTATTGGAACAGATTCTTTTGTGACACTTATTAATGTTATTATTCGCTTAATATCATTTTGGAATTTAGGATTATTAAACTCAGATGCTTTATATGTAGGATCCATGATTGGCATTGTTTCAATTTTTGGATCTTACACTGCTAAAAAAATTGCAGATGCACTTGGAGTAAAAATGCACACAATCATTATTGAAATTTGTGTAATTATAGGCGCTGCTGCTATGATTTATAGAGCATTAATATTTTAGTAACCTTTTTGTAATATAATATAATAATAAAAATTATAAGGCTAATTTAAAATTTTCAAATATATCTGATGAAGAAAAAAACAATTTAAATATTTTTGTAGATACAATTTTTGAACGACCTGATTTTTCTAAAATATTAATTAAATAAACTAGAGGAATAGGGCCTATAAGACCACTAAATCTAGTTTCTGCTTACCCAATCTTTCATTTCCATCTTTAGTTACAAGATAAGTCTCACCTAAATTCATCGCTAATTCATTGACTGAATCCATCAATATCATGTGCATAAAGAAGACATTACCGGGTTGAATGACATACGGATTACCTGTGTAAAGCATTGGCCTGGAGCATATTCGCCTCACTTTGAAAAAGTGATTGGAATAGCTATGATATTCAAGCCTTATTGGAACATCTCACAACCCTTTAAAATCAAAATAAATGGGGAAACTTTTGATGGAAAAATTTGTGATTTACCCTTCGTCTAGGTATAAGATCAAAAAATATCATGAATATAGCAATTGTAGGTGCAACAGGTAATGTTGGAAGGAAAATTTTAAAGGTTCTTGAGAACAAAAGTTTTCCTGTAGATAGCTTATATTTGGTTGCATCATCTAAAAGTGCTGGATCAAAATTAAAATTTAAAGGAAAAGAAATTGAGGTTGAAAATTTAGAAACTTTTGATTTTTCAAAATCTGAAATTACTTTCTTTTCTGCAGGAGGTAAAATTTCAGAAAAATATGCCCCATTAGCTGCAAAACATTCATTGGTAATAGATAACTCAAGCTATTTTAGAATGGATCCGGATGTTCCTCTTATTGTGCCAGAAGTTAATTCTCATGATTTAAAAAATTATAAAAAAAAAAATATTATAGCTAATGCTAATTGTTCAGTAATACCTTTGGTTGTAGCATTAAAACCTCTACATGATTTATATAATATAAAAAGAATTGTTGCCTCAACTTACCAATCTGTCTCTGGAGCTGGCAAAGCTTCAATGGATGAATTGTTATCACAAACAAAAGATTTTTTTGAAAATAAAAATTTAAGTTCAAGTTATTTTACAAAACAAATTGCCTTTAATGCGATACCACATATAGATAGTTTTTTGGATAGTGGCTACACTAAAGAAGAGCAGAAAATGCATGATGAAGTAAAAAAAATTTTAGATTCAAAAATTAAAGTAACATCCACATCCGTTAGAATACCAGTTTTAGTTTCACATGCAGTAAGTGTTAATATTGAATTTAATAAAAAATATAAATTAAATGAAATTCGAGATGTATTAAATACTTCACCAGGTTGCAAAGTTGTAGATGAACATAAAGATGGAGGTTATATTACACCTGCAGAGGCAGAAAATAAATTTGAAACATTTATTTCTAGAATTAGAGAAGATAATTCTCAAGATAATACAATTAATTTATGGATTGTTTCAGACAATCTTCTTAAGGGTGCGGCTTTGAATGCTGTGGAAATTGCTGAAGCATTAATTAAAATTAAATAAATGGAAAATAAAAACCCTTTATCACCTCATATTCAAATTTATAGTTGGAATATTTCTTTGTTAATTTCTATTTCACACAGAATTATAGGTGTAATAAATATAGTAGCATTAACTTTTGTATGCTTATGGATAGCTTTATTGTTACTGGGAGAAACAAATTATGAATATATAAAATCTTTTCTTCAATCTTTTTTAGGTAAGTTTTTAATATTATGTTTGACTTGGTCATTTAGCTTTCAGATATTAAGTGAAATCAGACATTTGTTTTGGGATTTTGGATATGGTTTTGAACTAATCACTTCAAAAATTACAGGTCTGATTGTTATTTTTGGGTCTTTTGTCTTAACAATACTAATTTATTTAATTGGAAAACAAATTATTTAATATGATTAATGCAACAAAAAAATGGATATTTCTTAAAGTTAGTTCAATAATTCTTATTCCATTAATGGTGTGGTTTATTATTAATTTAGTATCAATTTATGAAAAAGATTATGTTGATATTGTAAGTTTTTTTTCTACACAACCGTCAAAATTTTTAACATCGCTTTTAATGATTGTGGCTTTCTTTTATTCTTCATTAAGTATTAGTGAAATTTTTGAAGATTATATTCATGATAAAAAAATAAAAAATATAGCAAATAAAACGTTGTATACATTTTTTATAATCGTTCCTTTAATTATAATTATGGTGTTATTTAATTTAAATATATGAGTTCTTATAAAATTATTGATCATGAATATGATGTAGTAGTTTTAGGAGCTGGTGGTTCTGGTTTAAGAGCGGCTGTAGGTCTGAGCGAAGCTGGATTAAAGACTGCCTGTATTTCTAAAGTTTTTCCAACAAGAAGTCATACTTCTGCAGCGCAAGGTGGAATATCAGCTGCCTTAGGCAATATGGGAGAAGATGATTGGCGCTGGCATATGTATGATACTGTTAAAGGAGCAGATTGGCTCGGAGATCAAGATTGTATTGAGTATTTATGCAAAGAGGCTCCAAGAGCAGTTATTGAGTTAGAAAGATATGGAGTTCCATTTAGTAGAACAGAAGATGGAAA
>ENA-ORDI01000343-ORDI01000343.1-marine-metagenome-genome-assembly--contig:-NODE-343-length-33328-cov-3.166852_pt1 | contig 33328 bp, 30 predicted proteins | sample MGYA00248628_ERZ508525 | MGnify/ENA primary metagenome ERZ508525 (study PRJEB26195, sample SAMN05422138) | marine metagenome | isolation source: East of Porto Seguro, South Atlantic Ocean | place... | reverse complement strand
TGGCTAAACCGATCGAGCGCGGCGACGGCGGGATGGGCCGCGAGTCGTCGCTCGGTGGCTGCCGAGATCGTGACCGCGGGGCCGAGGGGCGCCCGGTCCGCCGTCGCCACGAAGAGGTCGCCCTGCAGCGTCTGTCCGACCCAGTAGCCAACCGTGTCGCGAAAGCTGCCGACCATGATGGCAATCGCCGCCAGCATCGCCAGACTGACCACCAGCGCCGCCACCGACACCGCCAAATCCTCGGCGCTTTCGAAGGTGCCGCCGCCGGGACCGTCGGTGCCGACGAAATCGGTGTCGCAGAACCGGCATTCGGCCTCGGCGCGGTCGGCTTCGCGCCCCGACCACAGGTTACAGCCGGAGAAGCGGCAGAACACCGCCGTCCGGCCGGTGTGCCAGCCTTCGCCTTGCAGCGTCAGATAGATTTCCTTCACCGAATAGGTCATGGCCTTCCATACGCCCACCCACAGGCAGGCTCAAGCCGCATAATCCGTCGGATCGTCGACACCGGCCCCGGCGAAGCCCTTTTTTCTCAGCAGGCAGGCATCGCAGCGCCCGCAATGGCGAAGTCCGTCCCCGGGGTCATAGCAGCTCATGGTGTGGGCGAAATCGACCCCCAATTCGGTGCCGCGGCTGACAATTTCGGCTTTCGTCATCTCTATCAGCGGCGCGTGAATGGTGATTTTTGGCTTATCCTTCCCGGCCGCCTCGACCCCGGCCTTGGTCGCCAAGTTGGCCAGGCCTTCGAAGGCGGCGATGAATTCCGGCCGGCAATCGGGATAGCCTGAATAATCGAGCGCGTTGACGCCGATGAAGATATCATCGGCGCAGAGGGTTTCCGCCCGTGCCAGCGCCAACGCCAGGAACACCGTGTTGCGGGCCGGCACATAGGTGACCGGAATGCCGTCCTTGATATCGTCTTCGCTCCGCCCCTTGGGCACGTCGATGTCGGCGGTCAGGGCCGAACCGCCGAATTGGGCCAGGTCGATATCGATGACGTCGTGACCGGCGGCGCCTTCGGTTTCGGCGATGCGGGCGGCGGCGGCGATTTCCGCCAGGTGGCGCTGACCGTAGCGGAACGTCAGCGCATGGGACCGGAAGCCTTTGTCCTTGGCGATCGCCAAGCAGGTGGCGGAATCGAGTCCGCCGCTCAACAGAATCACCGCCTTGGGCTTGGCGCACTTGGGTTCGGTGGTGTCCTGAGGGGTCATTCCGTGGCACCCTTAACGAAACAAGGCAGCCCGATGGCCGCTGAGGGGATTATGGCCGACGATCTCAAGAAAATCATCCGCGAACAAGCCCATGGCCTCGGTTTCGACGCTGTCGGCTTCGCCGATGCCGAGGCCGATCCCAAAGACGCCCGGGCGCTATCCCGGTTCCTCGCCGACGGTCGCCAGGGCGACATGGCCTGGTTGAACAATGACGACGGCCGGCGCGGCGATCCCAAGGCCCTGATGCCGGAGGCCAAGACCGTCATCGTGCTCGGCGCCAATTACGGCCCCCACGAAGACTCCCTGGCGACGTTGGCCCGTCCCGACCGCGGCGCCATCAGCATCTATGCCCAGGGCCGCGACTATCACCACGTGCTGAAGAAAAAGTGCAAGCAACTGGGCCGCTGGATCGCCGACAACCACGGCGGCGGCATCAAGGTCTTCGTCGATACCGCGCCGGTGATGGAAAAACCGCTGGCCGCCCGCGCCGGGGTCGGTTGGCAGGGCAAGCACACCAACCTGCTGAACCGCGATTTCGGATCCTGGCTGTTCCTGGCCGAGGTCTTCACCACCCTTGACCTGTCCCCCGACGCCCCGGCGACGGATCATTGCGGCAGTTGCGACCGCTGCCTCCGGGCCTGCCCGACGGACGCCCTGCCCGAACCCTACCGGATCGATCCTCAGCAGTGCATTTCCTATCTGACCATCGAGCACAAGGGCACCATCGCGCCCGAGCTGATGGCCCGGATGGGCAACCGCATCTACGGCTGCGACGACTGCCTGGCCGTCTGTCCGTGGAACAAGTTTGGCCGTCCTTCCGCCGAGGAGGCTTTTTCGCCCCGCTTCGAGTTGACGGCGCCCCGCCTCGCCGACCTGGCGGCGCTGGACGACGCCGGGTTCCGGGAACTGTTCGCCGGATCGCCGGTTAAGCGCACCGGGCGTGACCGATTCGTGCGCAACGTGCTTGTCGCCATTGGCAATTCCGGCGACCAAGGGCTCTTGCCGACGGCCCAGACGCTGATCGACGACCCGTCGGAACTGGTCGCCCAGGCCGCCCGTTGGGCGGTGGAAAGGCTGGCCGGGTCTTGACCGGGATATCTGAGGCGATAACGTGTTTTTTATGGTCAGCCGAAAGACCCCATTGAAGGCCCTAAAATCCGCCGTCCTTCCGGCCGCCGTCCTGGCCCTTTCCTTGGCCCTTATGGCCGGCAATACCAACCCCGGATACGCCGCCACCGACGTCCCGAAATGGAAACCCGGCCAGACGTTCAAGGACTGTCCCGAGTGTCCGGAACTGGTAGTGATCCCGGCCGGAATCTTCATCATGGGCCTGAATGGCAAAAGCAAAAAAAGCAAACCGGCGCACCGGGTCAACATCAACAAGCCGTTCGCGCTGGGGCGCTATGAGGTGACGTGGGCCGAATGGCAGGCTTGCAAGGACGCCAAGGGCTGTATCAGCGGCGGCGACCATGACCACGGCTGGGGCAAGAAGGGACGGCCGGTCATCAACGTCACCTTTGTCGACGCCAAACAATACCTCGGCTGGATCAACAACAAGACCGGGAAAACCTATCGCCTGCCGAGCGAAGCGGAGTGGGAATACGCCGATCGCGGGGGAACCACGACCCTATGGTGGTGGGGCGAAAAGGTCGGCCGCAACCACGCCAATTGCAAGGACTGCAAAAGCAAGTGGAGCGATGGCGGTACGCTTCCGCACGGGTCGGCCCCCGTGGGATCGTTCAAGCCCAATCCCTTCGGGCTTTATGACACCACCGCCAATCTGTTCGAATGGGTCGAGGATTGCTGGAACCCCTCCCATAGAGGGGCGCCTTCCGACGGCTCCGCCAGGAAGGAAGGCAACTGCCGCTACCGGGTCATCCGGGGCGGGTCTTTTTATTATTACTCCAAGGTGGGGCGGGCGGCCTACCGGGCCAAGAACCCGCCCGGGGTCAAAAGCTACTGGCTCGGTTTCAGAGTCCTCAGGGAACTGGATTAGAGCGCTCTGGCGCCCCGGTTACTTGACGGCCAGGGCGCGGGCCAGATGGCTGAGAGCCTCCTGGTGGATTTTGTTGTCGATCTGCGTGAAGTTGCGGGCCACTTCGAGGCACATGCGTTGGCGGTTCTTCAATTCCTCACCGCTGTCACTTTCGAGCCCCTCGTAGAAAAAACCCACCGACACGCCCAGCACTTGCGATATCTCGAACAGCCGTCCGGCGAATATGCGGTTGATGCCGCGCTCGTACTTGTGCGCTTGTTGATAGGTAACGCCGATCATTTCGGCCATCTGCTGCTGGCTCAACCCCAGCATGACCCGGCGTTCGCGGATTCGCTATCCGACGAAGCGATCCGTATCCGTCGCCCGGTGGCTGACTTTATTCGCGGCTACGGAGCCCCCCCTTCATTCGATCCTTTGCTCAAGGCGTATTCCTCCCGGTCGGCAATTAAGGTACCCGGGAATCCCCCGATTTCTCCCGGTTTCAAACCAGGGGAGTAATTACCTTACAGTTTCCTGACAAGAAGGTTTTTGGCCGAAAGAATGATTTTCAGCAGCCGAAACCGCCACCGGCGTGCCTAACCCTTGCCGCCGCCGGAAAGTTCATCGATTTGGCGCTGCATCTTTTCCAGTTGATTGCGCAGATCGTCCAATTGGTCGGCGTCATCCTTGGGGCCGCCGGTTTTCTTCGCATTGTCCTTTGTTTCCCCCGGCGTTTTTCCCGGCGTTCCTCCTGGCTTTTCATTGCCCTCGGCACCGGGGCCGCCGGGAATGAAAGGCGTGAACATCTTCATCGCTTCTTCGAACATGGCGACGTTCTGTTTTCCGATCTCCTCGAACTGGCCGAACGGATTAAGGCCGCCCATGGAATCTTCCATGTAATCGCGCATCTGTTCCTTACTCTTGGCGAACGCCTTCATCGAATAATCGAGATAATTGGGGACCACCGATTGCAGGCTGTCGCCGTAGAAGCTGATGAGATGGCGCAAAAAGTCGATCGGCAGCAGGTTCTGCCCCTTGTTTTCTTCCTCGACGATGATGTGGGTCAAAACCTGGCGGGTGATGTCCTCGCCGGATTTAGCGTCGTAAACCACGAAGTCCGACCCCTCTTTGACCATCGTCGCCAAATTGTCGAGGGTAACGTAGCTGCTGGTCGCCGTGTTGTAGAGGCGTCGGTTGGCGTATTTCTTGATCGTGATCGGCAGCTTTTCGGTTTTGTTTTCTTCTGGCATGCCTGCGGTTTAACTCCTAAGAATGTAAAAACCTAGCGCGTAAAATGCTGCACTGCAATGAAATGTTCCCCACCCGGCCCCCTGCCGTTATAATGGCGCTATAATGACACCATAGTGTCGCCCACTTGGCGCCCTGGGAGCAAGGACAGGCCTGCCCGGGGCGTGAAACGGACCAAGGATCGGGAAAACATGTCGAAGCCCCCGGATTTGAACGGCCTGGCCAAGCAGTACCTGGATCTTTGGCAGCAACAATTGGGCGGCGTCGCCGAGGACGACCAGGCCGCCGAGATCATGGCCCGAACGGTCGAATTGATGAATGCCGGCGCTTCGACCTTTGCCGCCATGGCGGCGACCGCCCAGGGATATCCAACGAGAAGCGATGAAGATGCAAACGCCCGTTCTTCCGAAAGCCCCCGCTCCTTCCAAAGCCAGCAATCCGATGGCTCAGTGGCCCCGTCCCCTGCCGCTGCACCTGTCGCTTCAGACCATGACCTGGCTGAGTTCGCTCGCCGCCTTGAGCGGCTTGAAGAACGGGTCGCTGCCATGGAGGCCGGGGCTAAAAAAAGCCGCCGAAAAACTGCAAAAAAGCCTCGAAAAGGCTGACCCCGACCTTCCCGCCCTGGTCGCCGCCGTCGACGCCGAAGCCTGCCGGCGGCTCAGGACATTCACCGATGGCGTAACCCGCTACCGCGACCATCCTAGGCCGCGCCGGGAGGCTCTGCCTGAATTCTGGCGCCAGGGATCGACCCGGGTGCTCAATTACGGCATCCATGACGGGCCCGGGCTGCCGGGCGCCCCGGTCTTGGTGGTGCCGTCGCTGATCAACCGCGGCACCATCCTCGACCTGACCGAGAAACGGAGCCTGATGCGGCACTTGGCGGCCGAGGGATTTTGGCCGTTCCTGGTCGAATGGGGGGCGCCGGGCGAGGACGAGCGCAATTTCGACCTGTCCGATTATATCTGCGGCCGGCTGGAACCGGCCCTCGACGAAATTTGCCGCACTGCCGGCCAGGCCCCGGCGGTGGTCGGTTACTGCATGGGCGGAAATCTGGCTTTGGCGCTGACCGTCCGCAAGCCGGTCCAGGTCGGCGCGCTGGCGTTGCTGGCGACGCCTTGGGATTTCCACGCCGGTCCCGCCGGCACCGTCAAAATGCTGAAAGTCATGGCCCCGGGCCTGACGGCGATGATCGGCCAGTTGGGGGAACTGCCGGTGGACGTTCTGCAAGCCATGTTCACCACTCTCGACCCCTATCTGACCACCCTTAAGTTCCAGCGCTTCGCCACCCTCGAGACCGGGTCCGAGAAGGCCCGCCAATTCGTCGCCCTCGAAGATTGGCTCAACGACGGTGTGCCCCTGGTCGGCCCGGTGGCCGAGGAATGCCTGATCGGCTGGTACGTGGAGAACACCCCGGCCAAGGGCGCCTGGAAGGTCGGCGGCACGCCGGTTCTGCCGGACGAGGTCAAGGTGCCGGCCCTCGTCGTCATCCCCACACGGGACCACATCGTTCCTCCCGGCTCGGCCACCGCGCTGGCCGACGCCATTCCTGAGGCCCAACGCATGACCCTTGCCGCCGGGCATATCGGCATGATGGCCGGAAGCCGCGCCCCAGCCATGCACTATAAACCGCTGACAAAGTGGCTGAAGGAGACTCTGGGCGAAATCAATTAACCGGAGCCAAAAATTGCCTGCCTTGTTTGCTAATCTCGGCTTGCCTATAACCAGGGAAACCAGCCCACGGGCACGGAGGATAAATATTAATGTCAGAATCAGAAGTTGTCATCGCCGCTGCCACGCGTACGGCCGTCGGCGCGTTTAGCGGCGGATTGAGTTCGATGCCCGCCCACGACCTGGGCGTGATCGCCATTACCGAGGCCTTGAATCGCGCCGGGGTCGACCCGGCCGACGTCTCGGAGGTTATCATGGGCCAAATTCTGGCCGCCGGCGCCGGACAAAACCCCGCCCGCCAGGCCGCCATTGGGGCCGGCATCCCGGTCGACAAAACCGCCTACGGCATCAATCAGCTTTGCGGGTCGGGCTTGCGCTCCGTGGCCCTCGGCTCACAGGCCATCAAACTCGGCGACAGCTCGATCGTCGTCGCCGGCGGCCAGGAAAACATGAGCCTGTCTCCCCATTGCATGCACCTTCGCGACGGCACAAAGATGGGCACCGCCGAGTTGGTCGATACCATGGTCAAGGACGGGCTGTGGGATGCGTTCAACGATTTCCACATGGGCAACACGGCCGAGAACTTGGCCGAGAAGTGGCAGTTGACCCGCGAGGATCAGGACGCCTTCGCCGCCCAATCGCAGGCAAAGGCCGAAGAAGCCCAGAACACCGGCAAGTTTACCGACGAGATCGTGCCGGTGACCATCACCACCCGCAAGGGCGAGACGGTGGTCGATACGGACGAACACCCGAAACACGGCACAACCCTGGAAAGCCTGGCCAAGCTTCGCCCGGCCTTCGCCAAGGACGGCACGGTGACCGCCGGCAACGCGTCGGGCATCAACGACGGCGCCGCGGCCACCGTGCTGATGACCGCCGAGGAAGCCGAAAAGCGCGGCATTGAGCCCTTGGCCCGCATCGTGTCGTGGGCGACGGCGGGCGTCGATCCGGCGATCATGGGCACCGGTCCGATCCCGGCCAGCCGCCTGGCGCTGGAAAAGGCCGGCTGGAAAGTCGACGACCTGGACCTGATCGAGGCCAACGAAGCCTTCGCCGCCCAGGCCTGTGCCGTCAACAAGGACCTGGGCTGGGACACGGACAAGGTCAACGTCAACGGCGGCGCCATCGCCCTCGGCCATCCCATCGGCGCGTCGGGCACCCGGATCCTGGTGACGCTGCTTTACGAGATGCAGAAACGCGACGCCAAGAAAGGCCTGGCGACACTGTGCATCGGCGGCGGCATGGGCATCGCCATGTGCCTTGAACGCGACTAGACAAGGGTCCGATAGCGCCCCAAGGGAGGAAACCATGGCACGCATAGCATTGGTCACCGGCGGCACGCGGGGCATCGGCCGCGCCATCAGCCTGGTGTTGAAGGAGGCCGGCGCCCGGGTGGCGGCCAATTACGCCGCCAACGACGACGCCGCCAACGCCTTCAAGGACGAAACCGCCATCGAAGTCTTTAAGTTCGACGTCGGCGATTTCGACGCCTGCAAGGACGGCATCTCCAAGGTCGAAGCCGACATAGGGCCGATCGACATCCTCGTCAACAACGCCGGCATCACCCGCGACAAACCGTTGCACAAGATGGACCCCGAACACTGGGACGCGGTCATCGCCACCAACCTGTCGAGCGCCTTCAACACCAGCCGCAACGTCATCGACGGCATGCGCGAGCGGGGCTTCGGGCGGATCATCAACATCGGCTCCATCAACGGCCAGAAGGGCCAGTTCGGGCAGGTCAATTATTCCGCCGCCAAGGCCGGGCTGATCGGCTTCACCAAGGCGTTCGCCCTCGAGACCGCGTCCAAGGGCATTACCGTCAACGCCGTGACCCCCGGCTATATCGCCACCGAGATGGTGATGGCGGTTCCCGAAGAGGTGCTCAACACCAAGATCCTGCCGTTGATCCCCGTCGGCCGGTTGGGCGAACCCAAAGAGGTCGGCCGCTGCGTGGTGTTCCTGGCCTCGGACGAAGCCGGGTTCATCACCGGCTCGACGCTGAGCGCCAACGGCGGCCAGTACATGACTTGAGGCGGCCCGGAACTGACAAGTCATTGATCGCAAAGGAAACCCTTTGCGCCCCGAAATCCTGGGGTGGGCATCGGTCGACATTCGGTGTGCAAACGGTGGTCATGCGGTGGACATCGGGTGGACATTTGGTGGTTTTGGGGGGGTCGGTGTTTCTCCTCGAATTTTAATGGAAATTTTGCGGCCATGGGCGGCGATGGAGCCTTTGCCAAAAGGCCGCGAACATCCTTTCCCGCCCCGGCCGGGATCGGGCCAGGATGGGCGGTTTTCTTCATATTCACCATGTCAAAGAGCGATATAAGTTTAAGAACAAAGAAAGAACATATGTTCGCCCGCGGAGTTTGTCAAGGGGCCGGGATGATAAACCGAAAGTCCGCCCACCTGTCGAAGTGATACGGCCCGTCGCCCGACCTGCCTGCGCGGAGCCGAGGCTCCGCTTCGGCGAAGGCAGGAGGCTTTGGGCCGCAGGGCGGAGGGCAGGCGGAGGGCTGCTTATGACCTGACGCGGACATTCGCGCTTCGTGAAATCCCAAACACTCACAACCCAGGATTAAAACAGCCCGAGTGATGGTTGAGTGCTTGCGTGCCCGCCCGGGAAGCACTACCCATTTCCCGGGTCCGGAATGCGAAAACGCTCTCATGCGTACGGGCCGTAAACGGTGGAGGACGACTTGCTGCAAACGCTGAAAGCTAATCGGGGCGCGGTTGTCGCCCCCCATCATTTAGCCTCGCAAGCGGGACTCAGGGTTTTGCAGGACGGTGGCAACGCCATCGAGGCCATGGTTGCCGCGGCCGCCACCATTGCTTCCGTCTATCCGCACATGAACGCCCTTGGCGGTGACAATTTTTGGTTGATCTCGACACCTGGGAGCGACGTTGTCGGCATCGACGCCTGCGGCGCCGCGGCGGCCAAGGCGGATATCGCTTTTTACCGGGACCAGGGATTCGACGCCATTCCGTCCCGGGGACCTTTGGCCGCGTTGACGGTGGCCGGGGTTGTGTCCGGCTGGCAGGCGGCGTTGGATATCAGCGAAAAGTGGGGCGGCGGGCTTGCCCTGCCGCGGCTGCTGGAAGACGCCGAATATTATTCCCGAACGGGTTTCCCGGTAACCGCCAGCCAACACTTGAACACCGCCGATAAGCTTGCCGAATTAAAAGACGTGCCCGGGTTTGCCGAAACCTACCTGGCGAACGGAAACCCGCCGGAAACCGGCACGCCGTTCAAAAACCCGGCTTTCGCCAGAACCCTGGAGCGGCTTGGCGGCAAGGGACTCGATGATTTCTACCGGGGCGGCCTGGCCCAGGACATGGCCACCGATCTGATGAGCGCCGGCAGCCCCGTTACGGCGGACGATCTGGCGCGCCACGAGGCGCTTGTTTTGCCGCCGCTGGAAGTGAAGCTGGCCTCGGGCACCGTCTACACCATGCCGCCCCCGACCCAGGGCCTGGCATCGCTGATCCTGTTGGGCGTCTTCGAGCGCCTTGGCGTCCGCGAGGCGGAAGGTTTCGAGTTCATTCACGGTCTCATCGAGGCCACTAAATGCGCCTTCCGGGTCCGCGACGCCCATGTGACCGACCCCGAATACATGGATGTCAAACCCGGTGACTTTTTGAGCGCCGACACTCTCGACGCCATGACGGCTTCGGTGGACGGATCCAAAGCGGCGCCCTGGCCCGAGGCGGGGCCCGGCAGCGACACTGTCTGGCTGGCCGCCATCGACGGGGAAGGCCGTGCCGTCAGCTTCATCCAGAGCATCTATTGGGAATTCGGCTCCGGCGTGGTGCTGCCGGAAACCGGCGTCACCTGGCAGAACCGGGGCACCAGTTTCAACCTCGCGGACGGCGCCCACAACTGCCTGATGCCCGGACGGCGGCCCTTTCACACCATTCAGCCGGCGCTGGCCCGGCTTACCGACGGGCGTGTCATGGCTTACGGCACCATGGGCGGCGAAGGCCAGCCCCAGACCCAGGCCATGATTTTCACCCGTCATGTGTTCTACGGCCAAGACCTGCAGACGGCGGTGACGGCTCCGCGCTGGCTGCTGGGCCGCACCTGGGGCGTCGAGACGACGAAATTACGGATCGAAAACCGTTTCGATGGGTCGGTCCTGGAAGCGCTAAAGGTCGCCGGCCACGATGTCGAGGAGGTCGGCCCGTTCGAGGAGTTCATGGGCCACGCCGGAGCCCTGGTTCGCCACCCATCGGGCCTGATCGAAGGCGCCGCCGACCCGCGAAGCGACGGTATCGCCGCCGGGTTCTAGTTCAAAGCCGTTACCAGCCGATGGCTTTCGGCAGCCAGGTGGCGATAGACGGATACAGGAACAGCAGCACCAACCCGACAAGTTGCAGCGCCACGAACGGCATGACGCCGACGTAGATGTCCTTGGACGTCACTTCGGGCGGCGCCACCCCTTTCAGGAAAAACAGCGCCCAGCCCACCGGCGGTGTCAGGAACGAGGTCTGCAGGTTGACTCCGGCAAGAATCGCGAACCACACCGGATCGACGCCGCTCTTGTCCAGGATCGGCCAGAACAAGGGCAGGACGATGTAGCAAATCTCGATCCATTCGAGGAAGAAGCCGAGCAGGAACAGCATCAAAAGAACGAAAATGATGTCCGACGTCACCCCACCGGGAACGAATTGGAACAGCATTTCGATCAACTCGTCGCCGTTGAGGCCACGGAATGCCAGCGAGAACGCCTGGGCGGCGATGAGGATGAAGAACACCATGGCGCTGATGCGGAGCGTTCCCTGAACGGTTTCGATAACCACCTTTTTCGTCAGCCGCTTGCCAAGGTAGGCGATGAGGATGCTGCCAATTCCACCCATGGAGGCGGCCTCGGTCGGCGCGGCGATGCCGCCGATGATGGAACCCAAGACGGCGAATATGAGGAAAATCGGCGGTAGCACGACGAAAAATAGCTTCCTGATTAGTTCCTGACGGGACATGGCATCCCGTTCTTCCGCCGGAATCGCCGGCGCCATGTCGGGCCGAAACCAACCGATGGCAAGCATGTAGATGGCGTAAAGGCCGGCCAGCAGCAGGCCCGGGATCATGGCCGCGGCAAACAACGTGCCGAGCCCGGTGCCCAGGATGTCCGACAGCAGGATCAGCACCAGGCTGGGAGGGATGATCTGCCCCAAAGTCCCCGACGCACAGATGGTGCCGCAAGCCAATGACTTCGAATACCCCCGGCGCAGGAATACCGGCAAAGTCAACAAGCCCAAGGTCACTACCGTGGCGCCGACGATTCCGGTTGATGCCCCCATAAGAACGCCGACGAGGATGATCGCCAGCCCCATACCACCGCGAAGCCCCCCGGCGGCATGACCGATGACGTCCAGGAGTTCCTCGGCCAGACGTGAACGTTCCAGCATCACGCCCATGAAGACGAACAATGGGATCGCCATCAAAATCTGGTTGTCGACAACCCCGAAGATACGGATCGGCAACAGGTTGAACAACGGGAACTCGCCGGCCAGAAAAGCAAACAGAAAACCGGATGTGGCCAGCGCCACGGCCACCGGGAAGCCGAGGAACAAGAGGAAGAACAGGAAAACACCCATCAGGATGGGGAAAATCATGTCGCCCAGCCCGACAAGATCGCCGAAGTCATAGATCAGGTTGCCGATGATTTCCTGCACGGGTGCTGCTCTCCGTCAGCCAGTGACCCGTCGTCGCCGGAAAACCAGAACATCGGTCTTCAGCAGGTTGGACACCGACTGCATCACCAAAATTGCGAAACTGACAGGGATGAACGAACGCAGCAGCCAGCGATGCGGCAAGCCACCCGGATCGGGTGAGCCCTCGTCGATAAAGTAGGCCTGGGTGACGAAACCAATGGCGAAGTCGATAATGAGAACCGAAATGACAATGAGGGATAGGGCGGCCAGCAGGTCGACGAAGTTTCGCGTTTCCGCCCGGAACTTGTCGTAGAAAATGTCCACCTTCACATGATCGTTGTGGCGAAGCGCGTAGCACATGCCGATAAGCGCGATCGGCGATATCAAATGCCATTCCAACTCTTGCAACTCCATGGGGCCGATGCGGAGCAGGTAACGCAGGATCACATTAGTGGCAACCAATGCCACCTGGGCGATGCAGGCCCAGGCAAACACCCGGCCGATGACGTCGACGAACGCGTCGATGCCATCCGTCAGGCTTACTTCTTTGGGGCCGGGCTCTCCCGCTGGCCGCCCGGGAAGGATGAACAATTCCGCCGCCAGCCATAGCGTCAGCCAGCCCGTATAGAACGCCAACGCCACCCATGCGTCCCGATGCAAAAATTCGATCTTCAGATCAAGCGTGATGACCAGCCAGGCGACAGGCGCCAGGCCTGAGAACAAGAACCAGTCGGGACGACCGCGGTCGAACAGCCTCTTGACCGCCAGCACCATGGCGAACATGAACAAGAAGCAATCGAAAAAGAACCAAGCCGGCGACGTCATGGGAACGATCAGATGCACGGCCGCACCCGCCAGCAGCAACGGCAACAGCCCCGCCACCATGGTCAAACGGCCGATCCGTCCCTCGGGACAGAGATAGAGGAAATAAATTCGTTGAATGTTCATCCCGTTCCCTGGCGTCAATTCTTAACCGTCAAGCGCCAGGTACGCCTGTTCGGTAGAATATTTGAAACGGAAAAGGTTGCGGCTCCAAACCTCCGAAAGAGACCCGGAGCCGCACCCGTATCAGCCACCGCGGACGCGTATTGCGAACTGGCGATTGCTCGAGTTAGCCCACTTATCGTGTTTCTTCTTGAAGCTCATGAAGGAGTCGTGAACCTTGCGGGTCGTGGGATCGGCAGCGGCCCCGGCTTCCAGAACTTCGGCGGTCTTCTTGCGAAGTTCCTCGATAACTTCCGTCGGAAGCTCCGACACCTTGACCCCGTGGTTCTTGACAAGGTCTTCCAACGCGCCGCCGTTCAACGCCTCGGCCGAGGTGTGGGCGATGATGTTGGCCGCGGCCGCGACGTGGCGGACGATGCCCTGGATATCCTTGGGCAAGGCGTTGAACGCTTTCTTGGAGATCATCAGTTCTGTCGTCGTCGACGGCTCATGCCAGCCGGTGTTGTAGTAGTTCTTGGCCGCCTTGTGCAGGCCGAGACGGCGGTCCTGCAGCGGGCCGACCCATTCGGCCGCGTCGATGACGCCGCGCTCCAGCGCCGGGAAGATGTCGCCGCCGCCAAGGCTTTTCACGTTGACGCCGATGGCCTTATAGATCTTGCCGCCGAGGCCCGGGATGCGCATTTTCAGGCCCTTGAAGTCGGACAGACCCTTGACCGGCTTCTTGAACCAGCCCGTCATCTGGACGCCGGAATTGCCGCACGGCATGCCGATAACGCCGAAATCGTTATAGATCTCGTTCCACAGCTCCAGCCCGCCGCCGTGATAGTACCAGGCGTTCTGGCCCTGGAAGGTCATGCCGAAGGGCACGGTGCCGAAGTACTGCAACGCCGGCGCCTTGCCCGACCAGTAATACGCCACGGCCGAATTGGCCTCGACGGTGCCGCCGGTGACGGCGTCAAAGCCGCCGTTCCACTTGACCAGTTCGCCGGCCGCGAACAGCTTGATCTTGAGCCGGCCGTCGGTCGCTTCGTCGATGGATTTGACGATCCATTCGGCGCTTCCGGGACCGCTTTGATAGAACGGCAGGCCCGGTGGGAACGATGTGGTCATCCTCCAGCGGAATTTCTCCGCGGCGTGGACCGCGGGCGCGGCAAGCACTGCCCCGCCGGCTGCTGCACCGGCAAGGCCGGCCCTCAAAAATGCACGGCGTTTCATGAATGTACGGCTTTTCATATCGATATCCTCCGAATTGAGTTGTTGTGGTTGGCAAGGGCCCGTTTAACCGAGCCCATGTTTTTTTGTCTTCGTCATACATTATTCTTTATGGGGTCGAACGTCCACCCAAACACCCCGGAATGCCGATGGATGACGGCGTTAAGGACAATAGGCTTTAATAAGATTTTATGAACCTTTTACGGAAGCTCCCCGCATACCCATGCTCGGAGTAATCTGGACTTCTAAACTGCGTGCTGATGTCTGCTTATGGCGACAAACGGACAATCACAATGCCCCATCGGAGCGTCCGCTTCCGATCCGAAAGCGGACATCCGCCGTCCCGTCCCGGTCCGTTGACGGTTCGTGAGGTCCACTACCCCGTCCCGCCGACACCGACGGGGACTTCACCCCTAAAACCGGGCTCCCTTCACGCCGAAAGCCCGCAACCGTGCCAAACGCCGGGCATTTGTTATATGCTGGCCCCCGTCATGTGGACCGATGCCGTTGATCTAAGGGATTTTTACGCCTCCACCCTGGGCCAGGTGGCGCGGCGGATGATCCGCCGCCGGCTGCGCGAATTGTGGCCGGACGTCAGCGGTGAAAGCGTCCTCGGGCTCGGCTATGCGACCCCTTACCTCAATGGTTTTAGGGGCCAGGCCGGGCGCATCCTGGCGGCCATGCCGGCGGCCCAGGGGGTGCTGCATTGGCCGGCGGACGAGCCAGGCCTGACGACCCTTGTCGATGAGTTGGAGCTGCCTTTCCCCGATCTCAGCATGGACCGGGTGCTGCTGATTCATGCCCTGGAATGCGCCGAACAGGTGCGGCCCATGATGCGCGAGGTCTGGCGCGTGCTTTCGGGCAGCGGCCGGCTGTTGGTGGTGGTGCCCAACCGGCGCGGCATCTGGGCCCGGGTCGAGCGCACCCCCTTCGGCCGTGGTCTCCCCTACACCCCGGGACAGCTTTCCCGGGTCTTGCGGGACAACCTGTTCACGCCCATCGAATCCCACCGCGCCTTGTTCGTGCCGCCGATGCCTTCGCGCATGATCCTCAGTTCCGCCCCGGCCTGGGAAAAGGTCGGGCAAAGGGCCTTCACCACTTTTTCCGGGGTCGTCATGACCGAAGCGGTGAAACAGATCTACGCCGCCGGCGCCGTGCCGACCCGCAAGCGCCGCCGGTACCTGCCGGTGCCGGAACGCACACCCCGGGTTTAAACCGGGATCGTGTTTAGTCTTTCTTTCGCAGCAGAAACACCGCCTGTTCGCCGAACAGATTGGCTGAAAACAGGCCGTTGCCGACATGGCGGACGCGGCCCCTGGCGTCGAGGATTTTTTGCGCCTCGATGGTGATGTTTAGTTGCCAGCAAAGGGCGACGAAATCCCTGATCGTGCAAAGGTGAATGTTGGGCGTCTCGTACCATTCATGAGGCAGCGTGGTGCTGACCGGCATGCGGCCCAAAAAACCCAGCGACAGGCGCGCCCGCCAATGGGCGAAATTCGGAAACGAGACGATGGCGCGGTGCGAAATACGCAACAGGTGGGAAAGCACCACCTTGGGCTGGACCATGGCCTGCAGGGTCTGGCTCAAGACCACGTAATCGAAGGCATCGTCCGGGTAATCCTTGAGATCGGTGTCGGCGTCGCCCTGGATCACCGACAGCCCAGCGCTGATCGAGGCCTTCACCCCTTCGCTGCTGAGCTCGATCCCGCGCCCGTCCACATGGCGGAAATTGACCAGGTAATCCAACAACGTGCCGTCGCCACAGCCGACGTCGAGCACCCGTGAATGGGGCTCGATCATGTCGGCGATCAATTGCAGGTCGACGCGGATGGACTTGCGATCCGGGACCATCACTCGTTTCCGGCGTCGGCCTTGTTCTTGCCGGCGCAATCCAGGAACCCCTTCAACAGCCGGTGGAATTCGGGCTCGTCGAGCAGGAAGGCGTCGTGGCCCTTGTCGGATTCGACTTCCGCGAAGCTGACGTTGGCGGCGACCGAATTGAGGGCATGGACGATGCGGCGGTTTTCTTCCGTCGGATACAGCCAGTCGCCGGTAAACGAAATCACGCAAAACCGCACCGGTGTGTCCTTGAAGGCATCGGCCAGGTTGCCGTCATGATTCGCCGCCAGATCGAAGTAGTCCATCGCCCGGGTGATATAGAGGTATGAATTGGCGTCGAACCGGTCGACGAAGGTAATGCCCTGGTGGCGGAGGTAGCTTTCGACCTGGAATTCGGCATCGAACCCATAGGACAAGGCGTCGCGGTCCTGCAGCCGGCGTCCGAATTTACGGTGCAGGGACTGGTCCGACAGATAGGTGATGTGGGCGGCCATGCGCGCCACGGCCAACCCCTTCGTCGGGTTCTTTCCCTGGTTCAGGTAATCGCCCTCGCACCAGTCGGGATCGGCCATGATGGCCTGGCGCCCGACTTCGTGAAAGGCGATGTTCTGGGCCGTATGGTGGGCGGCGGCGGCGATCGGGATCGCCGCGAACAGCCGCTTGGGGTATTTGGAAGCCCATTCCAGGACCTGCATGCCGCCCATCGAGCCGCCGGTGACGGCAAAAAGCTTGTCGATGCCCAGGTGGTCCAGTAACAGCACCTGGCACCGGACCATATCGCAGATGGTGATGACCGGAAAATTCAGACCCCAGGGTTTTCCCGACTCTGAGTTGATTTCCTTCGGCCCGAAGGTGCCCATGCAGCCGCCCAGGATATTGGGGCAGATGACGAAATAGCGCTCCGTGTCGATGGTCTTGCCCGGCCCGACCATCAAATCCCACCACCCTTCCTTGCCGGTCACCGGGTGGGGTTCGGCCAGGTATTGGTCGCCGGTCAACGCGTGGCAGACGAAAATGGCGTTGGATTTATCCGCGTTCAGTTCGCCATAGGTCTGATAGGCGATGGGAAAATCGGCGATTTCCAAGCCGCAATCGAGCTTAAGGGGCTTTTCAACCCCTAGGCGCACGTGATGGCCCGGCAACGATTGAGTCCCCGTTGCCGCGATCGATGGGCCGTTGGGATGACTTTTGGGCACGGTCATGATCTGTTCCGCCTCGGTGGCGTTTTCAAAGGGTCGTTTTTCGAGGTCCTGAAAGCGGCCTCATAGCTAGGAGTCAAGCTATAGAGTGTCAATGTTTTCTTTGATTTTACGGGGTCATGCCATTATCACTAGGCCCGCCTGTCTTGGCCTCGATTGTTGCCCGCCACGCCTTTTTCCCATGGCCCGGCGGCGTTCGTAGCCAGGGTCGGGGATCCCATTGGAATTTGGGTGGCGCGCGCCATGACAACCGACGAAGACAAACTCCGGGCCTTGCGCCGGGAAATAGACGCCATCGACGATTCCCTCCATGATTTGATCATCGAGCGGACGCGCGTGGTGGAAAGGGTGCGCGAGGCCAAAAAAGGCGACAAGATCAAGATCAGGCCGGCCCGGGAGGCGGAAATTCTCTACCGCCTGATGGCCCGCCACTCGGGCGCCTTTCCGAAACGCGAGCTGTCGCGCATGTGGCGCGAGATGATCATCGCCACGCTTCGCTTCGAAGGGCCTTTTTCCGTCTCCGTCTTCGTTTCCGAGGACGATGTGGGGTATGGGGACCTGGCCCGCGATCAATACGGCTCGTTCACGCCGATGACCCGCCATGTGTCATCGCGCGCCGTCATCGAGGCGGTGAGCAGTGGAGAGGCCACGGTTGGCATTCTGCCCATGCCGCGCCCCGACGATAGCGAACACTGGTGGCGGCTTCTGGTGACCGAAGCCCCCGATTCGCCCCGGATCATCGCCCGGCTGCCGTTCATCGCCGGTGACAACAACCTGGGCGCGAAACTGGACGCCTTGGTGGTCGGCATCGTCGGCCAGGAGGAAACCGGCCGCGACCGTTCGTTCCTGGCCATCGAGGCGGAACAGGACATCGGTTTCACGGTGATCGAAAGCGCCCTCGGCCAAGCCGGTTTTTCCGCCGCCTTCAATCAAACCTGGCACGATCCCGACCGGCATGCCACCTGGATCTATTTGGTCGAGATTTACGGCTTCATCGACCCCGAGGGATGGCAGATTCAGAGCCTGGCCGGCGGCCTCGACGAGCAGGTGGTGCAGTTCGTCCACCTTGGCGGCTACGCGACGCCCCTGGGCGAAGCCGAACTGGCCCTGGAAGACGATGCCGATGACCAACGCGAGACGGGATCATGAGCAACCCCGTTCCCCGTCCTGGCATTATGGGCATCGACCCCTACGTCGGCGGCGAATCGTCCCTCGACGGCCGCGACAAGGTCATCAAGCTGTCGAGCAACGAAAGCGCTTTCGGGCCCAGCCCCAAGGCCGCCGCCGCTTACAACGACGCGGCAGGGGAACTGCACCGCTATCCCGACGGCGACTGCCGGGCGCTGCGCGAGGCGCTGGCGGCGCGGCACGGCCTCGATGCGGCGAGGATCGTCTGCGGCGCCGGTTCCGATGAGCTGATCGGCCTTTTGTGCCAAGCCTATGCCGGGCCCGGCGACGAGGTGCTGTACAGCGAACACGGGTTCCTGATGTACCCGATTGCCGCCAAGGCCGCCGGGGCGAGCCCTGTGTTTGCCCCGGAAAAGAACCTGACGGCGGACGTCGAGGCGTTGTTAGGCCAAGTCAACGACAACACCCAACTTCTGTTCTTGGCCAACCCCAACAACCCGACGGGCACCTGCCTGCCGGCGGAAGAATTGTGGCGGCTGTGCCGCGGCTTGGATGACGGCGTGATCCTGGTCATCGACGCGGCCTATGCGGAATTCGTCACCGGGGAAGACTATTCCCCCGGCAACGACCTTGTCGAGGGCAGCGGAAACGTGGTGATGACGCGCACCTTTTCCAAGATCTATGGGCTCGGCGGCTTGCGTCTCGGCTGGGCCTACTGCCCTAAGGATATCGCCGGCGTGCTGAACCGCATGCGCGGCCCCTTCAACGTCAGCGCCCCGGCCATGGCGGCCGGCGTGGCGGCGTTGGACGACACCGACTTCACCGACAACGCCCGCAAGCACAACGAGACCTGGCGGGCCTGGACCGGCGAGCGGCTTTCGGGCCTCGGCCTTGAGGTAACGCCCAGCGCCGGCAATTTCGTCTTGGTCCGGTTTCCCGCCGGGCCCGGCCGCGACGCCGAGGCCGCCGACGGCTTTCTCAAGGACCGCGGCATCATCGTCCGGCGCATGGAGGCTTATGGGCTGGGAGATTGCCTGCGCATCACCATCGGCCAAGAGGACGAAATGCGCGCCCTCGTCGATGCCCTGGCGGCATTCCGGGAGTAACCGATGGCCGCCACCGGTAAGGATACCCTGTTCGCGCGCATGGCCTTGATCGGCGCCGGCCTGATCGGGTCGTCACTGGCCCGCGTCGCCCGCCGCCAAGGACTGGCCGGCCATATCGCCGTTTCGGCGCGCACCCAGGGGACCCTGGACAAGGCCCTGGAATTGGGTTTCGCCGACAGCGTCAGCCTTGATGCCGCCGAAGCGGCCGAAGACGCCGACCTGGTGGTCCTGTGCACGCCGCTCGGCGCCTACGGCTCGATCGCCGAGACCCTTGCGCCGGCCTTGAAATCCGGCGCCATCGTCAGCGACGTCGGCTCGTGCAAGAAAATCATGTTTACCGACGTCGCCCCGCACTTGGGCGAAGGCGTCCACATGGTGCCCGGGCACCCGGTCACCGGCACCGAACATTCGGGCCCCGAGGCCGGCTTCGCCGAGCTGTTCGAAAACCGGTGGTGCATCCTCACCCCGGGCGTGGACACCGACGCCGCCGCTGTCGAGCGCGTCAGCGAGCTTTGGCGGCGCGCCGGGATGACGGTCGAAACCATGGATGTCGCCCACCACGATCAGGTCCTGGCCCTGACCTCCCACCTGCCGCACCTGATCGCCTACACCATCGTCGGAACCGCCACCGACCTAGGGGACGAGCTAAAAAAAGAAGTGTTCAAGTTCTCGGCCGGGGGCTTCCGTGACTTCACCCGGATCGCCGCGTCGGACCCGGTGATGTGGCGGGATATCTTTTTGAACAACAAGGATGCGCTGCTCGACGTCCTCGGCCGTTTCACCGAGGACCTGACGGCCCTGCAACGGGCCATCCGCCGTGGCGAGGAAAAGGCGCTCGAGGACCACTTCACCCGCACCCGCGACATCCGCCGCGGCATCATCGACGCCAAACAGGATTAGGCCAACGGGTCTCAATCTTCCCTACAGCTTCAACCCCGCACGCCCCGAGGCGCGCTCCCATTTGGTTTTCAGGTCGTCGTCGAAGATTAGGTTTTCGTCGGCGGGGGCACTGAACCAGTCGCCGCGGGCGATTTCGCCCTCCAACTGTCCCGGTCCCCATCCCGAATAGCCCAGCGCGAACAGGCTGTGGCGGGGGCCGTGGCCCTCGACGATGGCCTTGAACACGCTCATTTCCGTGGTCAGGGCCATGGTGACGTTGACGACGCGGGTGCCCGGCCCATGGAAATCGGCGGTATGGAGCACGAACCCGGCGCCCGGTTCCACCGGGCCGCCGTAATGAAGGCGGATGTCGCCCTTGAGCTGGCCGGGGTCGATGTCTAAGCCCTTCAGGAATTTCTCCATCGGGCCCGAGCCGTAGGCCTTATTGACCACCAGGCCCAAGGCGCCGTCCTTGTCGTGGGACACCATGTAGATCACCGTGCGGGCGAAGCGGGGATCGCCGATCCGCGGCGACGCGACCAACAACTGCCCAGCGAGATAAGGCGAATTCCGGACCTCGGGCGCCGGGGTTCCGTCGGCCCGAACGGAAGCGGCCGCGAGAACGGCAAGCAGGCAAAGACCCGCCAACACGAAGCGGACCGGGCTGGGGTTCATGCTAACCATGACTTTCCATCATATCAGAAACCGCGACCAATGCATCATCGGCCGGTAAGAGGCCCGGTCCTTGTGGCCCATATCAAGGCCAGCGGATCGGGGGCAGTTTGGCCAGCGCCACCGGCCCCACATAAAGCCAGCCATCCTGAAGGCTGAGCGGGACCTTGAGCTCCTCAGCCCCGGGCATGCCTTGTTTTCGCGCCAGCGCCTTCATTACCGTCTTCGCCAACGCCGCCGGATGGGGCTTGATGACGCCGGCGCCGGCGAGCCGGTCGAGCGCTTCCTCGAACCCCTTGACCCGGAGCGTAAAAGCGCCGATGGGGCGCATGCGGTTGTCGATCGCCAGCGTGCCGTCGCCGTCGAGCGCCAATGGACCGTGGTTGAGGGTGAAGCGTTTGACCTCCAGCGTGCCGCCCGAATCCCGCCACCGGGTCATGGCCCCGGGAGCATCATTGGCCTGCCCCGTCACCGACACCCGCGCGACCAGTCGCGCCGTCGTCCGCCCCAGGCCCCGGACCGGCGCCGCCGGATAGGAGACCCCCTCCGCTTGGGCCATAAAATCCAGGGCCGGAGCAGTCCTCCCTGGGCCGCCGTCATCCGCCCGGCCCGGCCTTTCGACGATGAAATCGGCGGCGGCCACCCCGGCAACGGCTTTTTCAGAGGCGTCCCTAAGTGTTACCTCCCTGACCGACAGCATGGCGCGCCCGGTTCCCTCTCCCCGGTGCTTGAGCTTCAACTCCAATTTCCCGGCCTCGACGGTGAAGGCGGCCGGGCCGCCCCTCCGGGTAACCGTAAAATGGTGGCGGCCGGGGGCCGAAAGCTTGACCCGCGTCAAACGCCACGGCCGGGCCTTGAGCACCAGCGCCGGGCCTTTCCACGACCACGGTTTAAGCCCATGCGGCGCCGCCAGCCGAGGGGCCTCGATCACCGCCACGAGTCGGAACGGGAACCCGCCGACCCGAAGGGATGCATAACCGGCCTCGAGGCCTTGCAATGTTCGTTCGGCGAACCACTGTTCGACCCCGGTTCTCACCTGCGCGGCCAGGAACGACCAATAGCCGCCGTAAACCAGGGCGACGGCGGCGGCCACGGCCAAGGCCGTCAACCCCCGCTTGCCGAATCCGTTCGGCGGCGGGGCGTCGGCGGCAAGTGAAATATCTGTTTGCTTTTTCACCGCCATGGTCTTTGTTTCCGCCAGGAGACTTTTACATGGATCGTCCTGAAGGCGATATCTGGATTTTCGGCTACGGGTCGCTGATGTGGCGGCCCAACTTCCCGTTCACCGAGGCCGCCCCGGCGCTGCTGCGCGGCTATCACCGTTCGCTGTGCATTTATTAGACCGAATACCGGGGCACCTGGGAACGGCCGGGGCTGGTCCTGGGGCTGGACCGGGGCGGTTCGTGCCGGGGCCAAGCGATGAAGGTCGCCGACAAGGACGCCGACGAAGTCATCGCCTATCTGCACGAGCGCGAATTGGTCAACCGGGTCTACGTGGCCAAGTGGCTGCCAGTGGTGGTGCCGACGGGCGGGGTCCGGGCCTATGCCTTCGTCGCCGACCGCGGCCACGAGAAATTCGTCAGCCGCCTTTCCGAGGCCGAAATCGTTAAGTTGATCCTCCAGGGCCGGGGCAAGATGGGCACGTGCCTGGATTACGTCCAGAACCTTGTCCACCACCTCGACGAACTCGGCATCGCGGACGGGCCTTTGCACCGGCTGGTCAGGCAGGCGGAGGAAGCGGAGGTCTAGGCCCTAAGCGCATTTCGAATAACCGCACGATTTGCAGTTGTCGCAGCCTTCCTCGTGGACCAGGCTGGCCTGGCCGCATTTCGGGCATTGCCGGAAGGGAACGGCGCTTAGGTCCGGCCCATCGCCGCCTTCGGCCCCGCCCATGGCCTGAATTTTCAGCGGCTTCGCCTGCTCGTCGCCGATAGGGGTCCCGTACCGGGCCAGGAACCCGGTGAGGATCATATGCTGTTCGATGACCTCGCCGATGGCCGCCAGTAGCGACGGCACGTAGCGCCCGCCCATCCACTGGCCGCCGCGGGGGTCGAATACGGCCTTCAGCTCATCGACCACGAACGACACGTCGCCGCCGCGCCGGAACACGGCCGAGATCATGCGCGTCAAGGCGACCGTCCAGGCATAGTGTTCGGTGTTCTTGGAATTGATGAAAATCTCGAACGGCCGCGTGCGGCCCTGGTCGTCGATGATGTCGTTCAGGGTGATGTATAGGGCGTGGTCGCTTTCCGGCCAGCGGACCTTGTAGGTCTTGCCCTCCAGGTTCTCGGGCCGATCGAGGGGCTGGAACAGGTGGGTGATGGCGCCGGCATCGCCTAAGTCCTTGGGCTTGGCGCTGACGGAAGGCTTTTCCAGCGGCAGCTCGGGCTGCGCCGGGTTCCCTCCGTCCTTGGCGCTGGCTTTGTCCGCATCCTTGACTTCCAGAATGGCGCCGGTGATCTCGTTCGGCCGATAGGTGGTGCAGCCCTTGCAGCCCAAATCGAAGGCCTGGGCGTAGATGTCCTTGAAGGCGTCGAAGGTTATGTCTTCGGGGCAGTTGATGGTCTTCGAGATCGAGGAGTCGATGTATTTCTGCACCGCCGCCTGCATCACCAAATGGTCGTTGGGCGACAGCCCTTGCGCGTCGACGAAGGCGTCGGTTAACGGTGCCTCGTCGCCGAACTGGCGGCGGAAGAGGTGATAGGTGTAATCGGTGACATCTTCCTCGCGCCGCGCGCCGTCGGGCATCATCACCCGGCGCGTATATTTGAAGCTGAACACCGGCTCCAGCCCGGACGAAACGTTGCCGGCTAGCAGTGAAATGGTCCCCGTCGGCGCGATCGAGGTCAGCAACGCGTTGCGGATGCCGTGTTCGGCGATGGCGTCGCGGACGTCCTGGTCCAATTTCGCCACCGTTTCTCCCCCTAAGTACTTTTCCTTGTCATAGAGCGGAAACGACCCCTTTTCGCGGGCCAGTTCCACCGACGCCAGATAGGCGGCGCGCTGATGGGCGCGCATCCAGTTCTCGATCAGTTCCACCGCCTTACCGCCGCCATAGCGCGTCCCGCACATGATCAGCGCGTCCGCCAGCCCGGTCACGCCGAGGCCTAAGCGGCGCTTGGCCTTGGCCTCATGGCTCTGGGCGGGCAACGGGAAGTTGGAAACGTCGATGGCGTTGTCCAGCATCCTGACCGCCATCGTCACCAGGTCTTCCAGGGCCCCGAGGTCGAGCCGCGCCTTGTCGGTGAACGGATCGGCAACCAGCCGCGCCAGGTTGACCGAACCCAGAAGGCACGCGCCGTAGGGCGGCAGCGGTTGTTCACCGCACGGATTGGTAGCGTGGATGGTCTCGCAGTAATGCAGGTTGTTGGTGGCGTTGATGCGGTCGATGAATACCACCCCCGGCTCGGCATAGGCGTAGGTGGAACGCATGATGGTTTCCCACAGCTCGCGCGCCGGCAGGCTCTTATCCGTAACGCCGTCGAATTTCAGCTCCCACGCCACGTCCTCGCGGACTGCCTGCATGAAGGCGTCGGTAATCAGCACCGACAGGTTGAACATGCGCAGCCGCCCCGGTTCGCGCTTGGCCTCGATGAAGGCCTCGATGTCGGGGTGGTCGCAGGCCAACACCCCCATCATGGCGCCGCGCCGCGACCCGGCGCTCATGATGGTGCGGCACATGGAGTCCCAGACGTCCATGAAGCTCAAGGGCCCGGAGGCATCGGCGCCGACGCGGTTCACGCGCGCGCCCTTGGGCCGCAGCGACGAGAAGTCGTAGCCGATGCCGCCGCCCTGCTGCATGGTCAGCGCCGCTTCCTTCAGGTGCTCGAAGATGCCGGTCATGTCATCGGGGATGTCGCCCATGACGAAACAGTTGAACAGCGTCACCCGGCGATCGGCCCCGGCGCCGGCCAGGATGCGGCCGGCGGGCAGGAAACGGAAGTCCTCCATGGCCTCGAAGAAGCGCTGCTCCCACGGACTGGAATCCTGTTCAGGTCCGGCCAAGGCGCGCGCCACCCGGCGCCAACTGTCGGCCATGGTCTTGTCCACGGGCCGGCCGTCGGCGCCCTTGAGGCGGTACTTCATCTCCCAGATCTGCTGGGATATATGGGCAGGCTTGGTCATTTAAAAATTCCGCATGCCGTCCCCGGCGACACGGCGATAACCGGGAGCCCGGGAACGGTTCGCCGTTAATTTTGGCCCCGGAAACGGCCGGGGTCAACATAAGTTCTGGTTATGTTTCCACTATTCTATTCACTTTTGGTCGCCTATTCAAGCCCTCGTAACGCTTTAAATTCAAGGACTTATACCCGTTATTCACAGCCCTTGCGTCAGATTTGTCCACAAAAGCCGGGGGCGGGTGGCGAAAGCCGCCGGACGGTTGGCAAATTCACCCTTAACCAATTGATATATATAGTGTTAGTTGTTCAACCAGCGGCCGAATGGTGTCACGGCCAGCCAAAACCGCATTGGAACAAATGATGAATATATGCCGCCGGCGGTTGGCTGTCAAGGCGCCGGACAAGATTGGCCCCAACCGAACAGGGCCCCAAAAACCCCGGAGCCGCAGTCCGGCGAAGCGCCGGACTGCGGCCAGTCAGGACAATACTCGTGCTTGGATTTCCAGGCTGCCGCGCCAGATCATATCGGCGGCCACATAGGCGATGATCACCAGCCCCAGATAGCCGATCCATTTGTGCCTTTCCAGCAGCTTGGCGAGGTAATTGGCGGCGAACCCCATCAGCGCCACCGAAAGCGCAAGCCCGAAGACCAGCACGGCGACGTTTTCCCTGGCCGCGCCGGCCACCGCCAGCACGTTGTCGAGCGACATCGAAACGTCGGCAATGATGATGGTAGTCATCGCCTGTCTTAGGGTCTTCGTCGGCTTGCCCTCGGCGGCGGTTTCGTCTTCCGGGACTTGAGTGGAATCGCGGCGCAAATCCTTCCACATGTGCCAGCACACCCACAGCAACAGCAATCCGCCGGCCAGCAAAAGCCCGATAATGGCCAGCAGATACACCACCGTGACGGCGAACACGATACGGATGACGGCGGCCGCCATGACGCCGTAGAAAATGGCCTTGCGGCGCTGTTCGGCCGGAAGCCCGGCGGCGGCGAGGCCGATGATGATGGCATTGTCCCCCGACATGGCGATGTCGATGAGGATGACCATGGCCAGCGGCACCAGGTCCAGGCCCAGCAGTGATTCAAGGAAGCTCAAGGACTGTGGTCCCCCGTTGCCCCACCGGCCGTCGACCGCCCGGCGGTCCTTGAAAAGGCCGGTGCGGGACGGTTCGCGGTTCCGGGGAAGGCATTGCAGACATTCATTGCCCGAATGTAGCAGACAACCCCCATGGTCCAGCAAGGGCTTCGTTTCCGAAACCCGTTCCTTGTCCCTCGAACGGCGGCGGCAGGGGGGTCAGGAAGGCCCGGCGGGCTCTTCGACGGTATCGGGGAAACGCGAATGGGCCTCGGCGATCAGGGCATCGGTGGCGGTCTCGATTCTCTTTTCCAGTTCGTCCATGAACCGGCGGCGGTCGAGGCCCTGGGGTATCGGTTCCAGGAATTCGATGGTAATCACGCCGGGTTTTTTGTTGAAACTGCGCCGCCCCCAGAACAGCCCCGAATTCAACGCCACCGGCACCACCGGTGCCTTGGCTCTGGCATAGACGGCGGCGATTCCCGGCAGGTAGGGGTGACGGGTTCCGGGCTGGGCGCGGGTGCCTTCGGGAAAGATGATCACCTGGCGGTCCTTCGATAACCGGTCTTCGACGTCACGCACCATCTGTTTGAGGGCGCCGGCGCCGCCGTCGCGGTCGACGGAAATGGCGCCGCATTTGCGCGCGTGCCACCCCCAAACGGGCATTTCCATCAGCTCCTTCTTGAGGATATAGTTGGGGTCCCTTGCCAGCCGGTAAAAAACGAAGGTGTCCCAAGCCGATAGATGCTTGCAGGCAATGACGGCGGCGCCCTGGGGCAGGTTTTCGAAGCCGCGGACCTCGATATCCAGACCGACGATCAGCTTCAGCCCCGCCCCCAGGACGTTGGTCCAAAGGCGGACCGTTCTCTGCATCCAGCTCCGGGGAAAAGGCAGAAGCACCAGCATTCCGACCACCAGGAAAAGGTGAAAAAACAGAAAGTACGTATTGAACAGAACGGATCGGATGATGGTCATGCCGGGATCAGGATTTTTCGGGGGGGCTCTGGGGGCCGGCGCCGGGCCCGGTTTTATCGAAAATCCGCCCGGCCCAATGGCGCGACCAGGCGAAAAGGAATTTGTTGTATTCGCTTGCCATCAGGCTGCCCGTACCCGGCCACACCCACCAGCGGTCCTGTTTGACGTTTTCGGGAAACACCGGATGCGGCACCAGGGTGACGGCCGGCATGGCGTGGCGGAATTCCAACAGGCTCCGGGGCATATGGTAGGCGGCGGTGACCAGACGCAGGGAACGGTATTCCCGGGCCCGCATCCAGACCATGGTCTCGAGGGCGTTTTCGGCCGTGTTGGTGGCGTTGCCGATGCCGATTCGGGTTTCCAGTTCCCGGGGGTTGCGCCTGACGATCTGCAACAGTTCGCGCACGTCGACGCCTCGATAGACTCCCGACACAAATAATTTTTCCGCCAGGCCCTGGGACAGCAGCTCAAGGCCTTCGCCGAGCCGCCGGCTGCCGCCGGTCAACACCACAATGGCGTTGGTGCGGGTGGACGGGTCCAACACCTGTTTAGGCACCAGGGAAGCGAACTGAAACAGGCCGGCGACCCATAGGACGGCCACCGTCACGCCCGCCAGGCCAAGTTTGAACACCAACCGCCGGCCCCGGTGATCGCGTTTCCTGCGCACCGCCTAGAGCATCCTAGAAAGCGTCTTCATCACCGTTATCCGCGCCGTCACCATGGCGATCAGCGACACCACCAGCGGCAGGCCGGCCAAGGCCGACCAATGAACGGGACCCAGGGTGATGTCCGGCATCAGGCTGGAATCCATTTGCTGGGCCAGGTACCCGATTCCCAGAAGCGTCGGCACCGCCAGCAACAGGCCGAAGACCCCGCCCTTCAGGCCGAGGGCAAAGGCGCGGCTGGCGAACTGTCCGGCGACGTAGGAATCCTGAGCGCCGATCAAATGCATGACCTCGATCGCCTCGCGGTGGATGTCCAGCCCGGTGCGGGTGGTAAACACCACCGTGCCGACGGTGGCGAGCGCAATAAAGGCCAGCACCAGGGTCGCCAGGCCCTCGACGGTTTGGATCAGGCGCACCAAGCGCTTCAGCCAGATCCGGTGATCGTCGACGCTGGTGCCGGGGACCCGGGCCGCCAACTGCCGCGACAGCACCTCGGCGTTCAGATCGGCGTTGGTCTTCAATTCAACGTCGACAAGCCTGGGCAACGGCAGGTCCCGCGACCCGGCGGCGGGGCCCAGCCAAGGTTCCAGGAGCTTCAACAGCCTGTCGTCGGTGAGCATCTCGTAACGGTCGATCTCGGGCATTTGCGCCAGCACCGACAGCACCACCTGCAGGCGCTCGTCGTCCTTGGCCGGGTCTTCCGCCGGCATCACCTGGACGGTCAAGGTGCCGCGGATTCCCTGGTCCCAGCGCGACGCAGTGGCGTTCAGCACCAGCATCCCGGCCATCGCCAGGATCGCCAGAAAGACCATGAAGGCGATCAGCCAGGGCAGGAAACGGCTGAGCGCATCCTTATCCAGGAGCAGGTCGGATCGGCGAGCAAACATTCAGAAAAGCTTTTCCAGGTCTGGCCGGGTCCCGTCATCGTCGCCGTCATCAAACAACCCGCCGCCGGGTCCGGGTTCCGACGCCGGCGGGACGGACGCCCGCTCGGTGTCGGCGCCGACAATTTCCATCCACCCTTCGTCGAGGTGCATTTTCGGAAATTTCAACTTTTTGACCAGGTGGCTGTTATGGGTGGCGATGATCACGGTGGTGCCAAGTTTGTTGAGTTCCTCGAACAGGTGCAACAGGCGCATCGCCATGCGGTCGTCGACGTTGCCGGTCGGTTCGTCCGCCAGCAGCAGCTTGGGCCGGGAGATCACCGCTCGGGCGATGGAAATGCGCTGTTGTTGGCCGCCCGATAGGGTCGGCGGGCGGGCATCCAGATGGTCCTTCAACCCGACCCAGCTCAGAAGCTCGACCACGTGTTTTTGAATATCGCTCTTGCGAACGCCGGCGACCCGAAGCGGCAATGCCACGTTGTCGAAGGCGGAAAGATGGTTGAGCAGCCGGAATTCTTGAAACACGACTCCGACCCGCCGGCGCATGGCCGGCAGTTCGCGCCGGGGCGTCGTCGCGATATCGCGGCCGAACAGCGATATCAGCCCCCGGGACGGTTTCAGGGCCAGGTAGATAAGCTTCAACAGGGACGATTTGCCGGCGCCGCTGTCGCCGACGAGGAAATGAAAGGATCCCGCAGCCAAGAAAAACGTCACGTCCTGTAGGACCTCGGGGCCGAGCCCGTACCTCAGACCGACATTTTCAAATCGCACAACGGTTTCACTGTCGTCGGTGGTCACCTTGGAACCCCTTCGGTGGCGAACAATGCCATGTTAAAAGCCCCGCCGTCCAGCGCTGTTGAGCAACCGGGCCGAGCTTTGCCGCGGGTTGCGTTAAATGCACCACATGCCTATAAACGACAAACGCTTAGAGCAAGCTCCCGGCAATGATCATAACCTGTCAGAACTGTCAAACGCACTATACCCTTGGCGCTGGAGTCCTGGGTGGGGGGAAGAGGGTTCAGTGCCACAACTGCGGCAATTCGTGGCATCAAAATCCCGTTCAGGCCACGCCGGCTCCACCACCCCCGCCGCCACCACCGGCAATGGCCGAACCGGCACCTATCGCACAAGCCCCGGCGCCCGAACCGGAACCGATGCCGGAACCCGAAGCGGCCCCGGAAGGCGAAGCCGAAGAAGCCGTCGATGCCGGCGCCGATGCCGATGCCTTGTCGCCCGAGCGGTTGGACGAAATGTTCGGCGAAGACACCGAATCGGATGCCTTCCAATCGCTGTCGGAAACCGAAAAGCCGGCTGATGACGCCGATGAAGAGGTTGATCTGGAGGATATCCCCGACCCCGAGCCCATTCCTCAGGTTTTTTCACCCGATGACGACGACTCCATCGACGACGATAAACTAAAAAAGGGCGGCAAGGGCAAGGTCATCGGTATCGCCGCCGCCGTCGTCGTCGTGATCGTCCTTGGCGCCGGGGCGTTCTTCGGCCGTTCGTTGATCGTCGACCTGTGGCCCGGGGCCGCCGATATCTATTCCATGGTAGGCCTCGGGGGCGAAGAGCTGGGTGCCGGTCTCGACATCCGTGACGTCAAATCGTCCCGCGAAGTCGAAGGCGGAGTCGATGTTCTGGTGGTTCGCGGCGTCGTCGCCAACGTCACCGAGGAAGACCGCATGGTGCCGATGATCCGCATCGCCCTTTACGACAGCGCCGGCGAGGAAGTCCAGCACGTCATCGCGCCGCCGCTGAAGAACCGGCTGCAGCCGGGAGCGACGATCGGTTTCAGCGCCAAGCTTCCCGAACCCTCGGCGTTGGCCCGGCGGCTGGAAGTCACCTTCAGCGAACCGAAAAAAACCGGCGGCTAGATACCGCCACCGCTTCTTTACCCGAAACCCTTCCCTGCTCCGGCCCCTTCCCAGCCCCGTTCCCGTCCCTGAATAGGGGAAATTTCTGCCCTGTTTTAGCCTCCCGGGGCAGATTATTCCCCTCCGCTGGCCTCCCTCCGGCCCCAGGAGGCTCCGCCTGCATCTACCAAAAACCATTGAAATCATTAACTTATTTGGAATCGCCCGGCCTTCCCTTTCGATCGCCGGGGGGTGGCGTGAATCTTGCTTCACCAAAAGCGAACGAACGGTCGCTAAAGAACCGTCGTCACAACAGCAAGGCGAAGAAGGATTTTGACTGATGAAATGGATATCAGGCGGCCGCGCGCCGCCTGGCCCCAAGGGGCCGACGCCGCTTCGGGGCGTCGTTCCCCGCTCGCCCTTATTGCGCCAAGCCCTTAAGTGTCAAGGTAAAGGCAAACCGGCGGCGAACCCGCCATCGGGTTCCAGGTTGGGCGCCCGGTTAAATGTCTATGTCCGGCGCATCGGGACGATCGATTGGATTGTCCGGTTGGCCCTAAACGCGGCGATTTCTTTAGTTGGGCTTTTCGCCCGGCCCCACCGGCCGCGGCGCCGAGCCAGGGCCCAGACCTAGAGCGTTTCAGGCGCCCGTTCAGGCGCCATTGGGGCTCTAAAACCGCTTCAACAGGCGGTCGATGTATTGTCGTTCCTTGACCGGACGCTGGTGCTCGCCGGCGCGGCGGTGAAGTTCGTGCAGAATTTCCCGAGCCCGGCGCCGTTCCATGTAACTGGGGATCTTGACGCTGCCGTCATCGATGGTCGAACCGAAGGCCCCGCCCGGCCGGCGCCCGAAAGGATCGTTGCCTTCTCCCGGCGATTGGCCGCGCCGTCCGCGGACCACGCCAAAGGCACCGCCCATCCGTCGCGCTATCCGTTCGGCCATGGCGTCCATGCCCCGGCGCAGTTGATCCAGGGCTTCGCTCTGGCGCGGCACGGCGTCGCCGTATCGGCCTTTTCTCAACGCCTGGACGGCATCGTTCATGGCCCGCTCGGCCTTGCCGAAGGCGGACGGGATATCGCCGAAAAATTCGTCCATCTGCAACATCAGGCGCCCGAGATCGCGGCGAAGCGCCTGTTGTCCGCGGGCCCCGGTGCCGGGTCCTTCGCCCTGCCTGTCCCCCTGGCCCTTCCCTTGGCGCTGACCTTTTTGCCGGCCCCCCGGATCGGGGCGGGTGCGCAAAGCGCCTTCGGACTGTTGGTGGCGTTTGAACGTTTTATCCAGTTCCCGGCGCTGGCGATCGGTCAGTTTGCGAAGGCCATCCATCATCTCCCTCGCCTTGGCCAAGTCCTGGCGGGGCTGGCCCCGCTGCAGGCCGTTGCGGATGCCATCGAGCATGCGCCTGAGCTCCGACAGCATCCGCTTGGCCGATACCAACGACCCGGTCCGGGTCAGTTCCCGGGCCTCCTCGATCATCCGTTGCAGGTCGGTGCTGTCCAAGAAACGCGACATTGGAATGGCCGGCAATTGCGCCAACCCCTGCTTTGCCAGGTGTTCGGCCAGGGCGGCCATATATTTGTCGAGGGTCTGGCTCAACTCGTCCAGAAGACGGTCGATCTCGGCCGAACCCTTGCCGTCCCGAAAGGCCCGCATCAGCCGGTCCTGAATATCCTTGAGGTCGCGTTCGGCCAGGGCGAACTCGCCGTCTTCGATCCTCAGCGCGGTTTCCCATAAAAGCGCCTGTACGGCGCCGATGGCGATGTCGGAGCCGTCATGGATAAGGCGGCTGGCGGCGACGCTAAGCGCCAAAAAAACGATTGTGTCGTCGAAGTAGTGTTTCGGCCGACTGGCGATATCGTTCAACGCCTCGACGACCTCGGCGACGACATCATCGTCGGGAGTGCTCAATTTCTTGCGCGCTTCGGCGATAGCGCGGGCCACCGGGTGATTGAAGACCCGTTCCGGCAGGATGATAGTGATGATGACGCTTTGCCCCGCCTGGCCGCGGGCGTCGATGGCCTGTAGTTGCACCAGGACCGGCAGCCCGGCCCACGGTTGGGCGCTGAAATCCTGCAGGCTGTTGCCCTCGACCTTTTTCGAGCCCAGCCCCGGCAGCGGCAGTTCGGCGCGGATGGCGGGCCGGCCGCCGGGAACGGCCCGGCCCTTGGGGTGACGAATAACCACCTGCAGGCCAGCCAGCCCGTAATCGTCCCGGGCCTCGTAGGCGACTTGCAATTGCGCCCGTCCGGCACGGGACGGCGCCCGGGTGAATTCCACCTCGGGCGGCTTGTCGGCAACCACCCTGAGCGCCCAACGGCCCAGCGGCCGGCCATGGATCGATACCTCCATGGAGTTGGCGGCCCGGTCGGCGTCCTCGAGGATGGTTTCGACCCGGTAACTTCCTCTGTTCTCCGTCTCGTCCCCGGTTTTGCCGACGGCGGCGAATTGAATGACCTTGGCGCCGATCTTTAGTATCGGGGCGTCGCCGGTGCCGCCGGCCTGGGCCAATAGCGCCGAGCCCACGGGCACCCGGATCGTCAGCGGGGCCTGTCCTTCGCCATCACCGGCGCCATCCCCGGCGGCGGCCGTCATGATCGGAGGCTCCAGAAACAAATCGATTTCGGTGGCGCTATGCGCTTCGGAAAACAGCGAAAACACAGTCATGTTCTTCTCCCTTACCCAGCGCTGACGCATTGCCGGGTCAACGAATTCGTCAAATTCCACCGGTGCGCGCGGACCATACCCGAGCGTCTTCAAACCGGTGACGGCTCGCCGGAGGTTGTCCGGTTCCACGGACAACATGATGTCCACATCCGCAGTGAAGCGAACGTAGCCATGAGCCACCACCGCCAGGCCACCAACAATCAGATACCGAACCTGATGTTGGTCTAGAGCCAACACGATCGCAACTACACTGCCTGTTTCCATGTGGCGCGATTATATCCTGCCCGCTCTCACGAAACCGGCTGCTTGGTCCTAGGTCGTTTGAGTGGTCACTCCCCCCGGACGCACTCTT
>ENA-ORDI01000339-ORDI01000339.1-marine-metagenome-genome-assembly--contig:-NODE-339-length-33457-cov-4.084332_pt1 | contig 33457 bp, 26 predicted proteins | sample MGYA00248628_ERZ508525 | MGnify/ENA primary metagenome ERZ508525 (study PRJEB26195, sample SAMN05422138) | marine metagenome | isolation source: East of Porto Seguro, South Atlantic Ocean | place... | reverse complement strand
ATAATTTTCGAACATTTGAATTTTTCATAAAGTTTTTACTTTAGAGAGTAAAGTAATTAAATTGTCAATTTCTTCTTTTGAGTTCATTTCTGTAATAGCAAGCAACATACCATTTTTTATAAAATTAGAGATATCATACCCACCAATTATTTTGTTTTCATGTAAGTATTTGTTTAATTCTTTAACAGGGATAGGACAGGATATTGCAAACTCTTTGAAGAAATTATTTGTTTGTAATTCGAATCCGGGTAAATTGTTGATTTTTGCTGCAGCATAATGAGATTTATGGTAGCAAAGTTCAGATAGATATTTTAAACCTTTTTTCCCTTGTAATGCCATATATACTGTAGACATTAATGCAATTAAGCCTACTGAAGTACATATATTTGAAGTTGCTCTCTCTCTTTTAATATGTTGCTCTCTTGTTTGTAAAGTTAATACATATCCTTTTTTATTTTTAGAATCTATGGTTTCACCTACAATCCTTCCAGGTAACTGCCTGATATAATCTTTTTTGCAAGCAAACAAACCTGCATATGGGCCTCCATATGCTAGTGATACACCAAATGGTTGTCCTTCAGCTACCACAATATCAGCATTATAATAAGAAGGAGTCTGATACATACTTAAAAACATTGGTTCTGATATCACTATTAATAGAGCATTATTTTTGTTTGATAAAAGTTTTAATTGGTCAAGATCAGAAATTTCTCCTAAAAAGTTAGGTTGTTGTATAACATAACATGCAGGTGCTTCATCATTATTGTTTTGTAAAATAGTTTCTATATTGTTATAAGATATTTCAATTCCTGTTGCTTGGGTAAGTGTTGTAATAACATCTGTATAAAGAGGAGATACAGTCCCCACAATTTCCACTTTCAATTTCTTGTTAACTCTGCAAGCCATCAAAACTGCTTCTGCAGCGCTAGTTGCTCCATCATACATTCCCGCATTTGCTACTTCCATATCAGTTAATTCACAAACCATGCTTTGAAATTCAAAATGGGCTTGTAAAGTACCTTGAGAAACTTCTGGTTGGTAAGGGGTGTATGAAGTCATGAATTCACTTCTTGATGTGATTTGTTTAACTACACTGGGAATGAAATGCCTATATGCTCCAGCACCTAAAAATGAGCTATAGTCACCGGGGGTTGAATTTTTATTTGCTATTTTAGAAAGTTCATTTTTTAAGTCTAATTCTGAAGTAGGAGCCGGTAAATTTAATTCAGGAAACCTATATTTTTCAGGGATATCAGAAAATAGATTTTTGTATGAATCAACACCTATATCAGATAACATTTGTTTTTTTATTTTTGGAGTATTCGGATTGTAAGTAGATTGATATTCATTAACCATGATTTTATTAGCTCCCGGCATTTACAAATGATTCATATTCTTTAGCTGTCATAAGTTTTTTAAATTCTGAATTATCTGAAATTTCTACTTTTATAAGCCATCCATCTTCATACGGAGAATTATTTAATAACTCCGGTTCTGTTTCTAGTTTTTCATTAATTTCAATAATTTTTCCGCTTATAGGGCTGTATATTTCTGATGCGGCTTTAACTGATTCAACTTCACCAAATGTAGAAAACTGAGTAATTTCAGTACCAGTTTGAGGTAATTCTATAAAAACAATATCACCAAGACTTTCTACAGCAAAAGATGTTATTCCAATAGTGGCAATTCCGTTATTTTCCAATAACCACTCGTGTTCTTCAGAATATTTTAAATTTTCAGGGTACATTTAATTACTCCTTTTATAGAATGGTATTTTTATAATTTTAGCAAGTATATTTTTTGATCGGATTTCAATCGTTATTTCGGAATTGATATCTAAAGATTTGTTTGATATATATCCTAATCCTATACTTTTATTTAATGTTGGAGAGTAAGTCCCACTTGTTACTTCTCCAATGATATTATTATTATCGTCTTTAATTATATTGTGAGATCTTGCTATCTTTCTATCTTGTATTTCAAAACCTATTAATTTTTTTGATAATTCTTGGGATTTAATATTATTTAATGTATTGTTTACAATATAATTTTCACGATCTAATTCTACAAATCTAGATAATTGAGCTTCAAAAGGATTGGTTTTTTCTGTGATTTCATTACCATGCAGTGCTAAAGCAGCTTCAAGTCTTAATACATCTCTTGCACCTAGCCCACATTCAGTTGCCCCGTTTTTAAGTAATAATTCCCAAAAGTTTTGAGAAATATCGTTATCTAATATTATTTCAAAACCATTTTCTCCAGTATAACCAGTCCGAGCAATAATAACATTTTTATCTTTGTATTTTGTTTGAATAAACCTAAATCTTCTAATCTTAGGTAATTCAGAAAATATATTATTTAAAATTGTTGTTGATGTTGGGCCTTGTAACGCTATCATGGCTGTGTTTTTTGTTACAACGTCAATATTAAAATCTAATTCTTTTGTGTTATCTATGATCCATTCATGTATTGTGTCTGCATTTGAAGCATTTGGAATTAGTAGAAATTTTTTATCATTAATTTTATAAACTATAGCATCATCTATGATCCCGCCATTTTGATTACATATTACATTGTATTTTCCTTGCCCTTCTTCAATTATAAAAGGATTCACACTTAATATTTTATCTAAAGCTAATGATGCGTCATTTCCTGATATGTAAAATCTTCCCATATGTGAGACATCAAATATTCCAGATTGATTTCTGACTGCTTTACATTCAGAAAGTATAGAAGAGTATTGTATTGGCATTTCCCATCCGGCAAAAGGAACTAATTTTGCCTTTGAGTTAATATGTGTTTGATGTAAAGAAGTTTTTAATAAATTATTCATTATTTAACGATTTAAGGGTTTCTAATATTGAATTAATCAACCAGTTTATTTCTTCATCTGAAACAATTCCTAGATGTCCAATTCTAAGTATTTTTCCACTGAGATTTCCTTGCCCTGTTGAGATAATTACTTGGTGTTCATTTTCTAATATATTTAAAAATTTAGAGCAGTTTATGTTTTCAGGTACTTTGACAGCAGTTAGAGTATTTGAAGCAAAAGATTCATTTTTAGGAAATAATTCAAAGCCAATTTCTTGTAATTTGCTTCTAATTTTATTAGCAGCATCTGTATGCCTTTCATAAACTTTTGTCATAGTTTCATCTAGAAGTAATTTTAATGATTTGTTAAGTGCATACATTATCCCTATTGCTGGAGTAAACGGAGGTTGCCCTTTTTCTAAATATTTTTTATATTGAGATATATCAAAGTAATATTTTGGACTTGAAGAATTACAATGGAATTCCCATGCTTTTTTACTAATAGACATAAAAGCTAGTCCCGGTGGAGCTACCCATCCTTTTTGAGATGCTGAAATTAAAACATCAATTTCTAATTCATCGGTATTACAAGGTACAGAAGCAACACTGCTAATACCGTCTACAACATATAATAACGAATATTTTTTAGCTAAAAATGAAATAGATTTTAGGTCGTTTTGAACTCCGGTAGATGTTTCATTATGAGTTATATATAGTGCTTTTGCATTTGGATTAGATTTAATAAATTCCTCAAGAATATTAATATTAATTATTTCACCCAATTCAAAATTAATATTATTAACTTTAATATTATAAGAATTCGCTATTTCTGAAAATCTATCTCCAAACCAACCTACTGAAGCAACAATTATTTCATCATTTTCAGATAAAAAATTTGATACAGATGCTTCCATTACACCTGTTCCGGAACAGGTAAAGATAAAAAGATCATTATTTGTGGCATATATATTTTTTAAATTTTTGGTACATTCATTTAAAAGTAATTTGTAATCATTTCCCCTATGATTTATTAAAGGCTTTGATTGTTCTTCAAGTATTTCTTTTGGAACAGGTACAGGCCCAGGTAATCTTAGATTTATTTCGTTTGAATCTGATAAATATTTTTGCATTGTAAGTTAAAAATTGATTTCGATGTTTTTTCTTTTTCCAAGGCTAATTTGATATCCATTTTTAATCTCGGATATACTTATGTCTTCAGAAAGGGTTTTTCCATTTAATTTTACACCATTTTGCTTTATCAATCTTTTAAATTCTGATGTACTTGTAATTATATTTTTATTAAAAAGTATTTTACTTAGTTTTTCTTTTGAGTTTAATTCATTGATTTGAAATTTTATTTTTTCGAATTTTACATTTTTTTCTTGTACAGATTCTTTGAAATTTTTTTCAGATAAATTAGCTTCATTTTGAGTGTAAAATTGTTTTACTATTTCGTGTGCAAGTAATTTTTTATAATCCATAGGGTTAATATTATTAGAATTTAATCCATTTTTTAATTCTTGAATTATATGGTCTTCTATATCAGTTAAACATCTCATATATATTTCAATTAAATGGTCTGGTATAGACATGATTTTTCCATATATTTCATTTGGGTGTTCTGTTATACCTATATAATTATTTAAACTTTTGCTCATTTTTCGTTTTCCATCAGTGCCAGGTATTAATGGAACAAGAAAACATTGTTGAGGTGATTGGCCTTCTTTTTGTTGTAGATCGCGTCCAATTAGTAAATTAAATTTTTGATCTGTACCACCAAATTCCACATTTGAATTTATTACTACAGAATCATATGCTTGTAAAAGTGGATATAGTAATTCTGTGATAGTAATTGGTTGATTTGCATTATATCTTTTTGCAAAATCTTCTCTGGCTAAAAATTGAGCAATAGTAAATTTACTTGTCAATGAAATAATATTTTCTAATTTGAACTTTCCATACCATTCTGATTGCCATCTTATTTCTGTTTTTGATTTATTTACAATTTTGAAGAATTGTTTTAAATATGTTTCTGCGTTATATTTCACTTCTTCATATGTTAACATTGGCCTTGTTTCTGATCGTCCACTTGGATCTCCGATTTGTGCAGTCCAATCAGCTACAATTAATACTACTGTATGGCCTAAATCTTGCAGTTGTCTTAGTTTTCTTAATCCTACTGCATGCCCAAGATGTATATCTGGGGCGCTAGGATCAAAGCCCATTTTTAACCTTAAATTATGATTTTTATTGAGATTGGAAATAAATTCGTTTCTAGGAATTATTTCTTCAACTCCTCTAGTAAGTATTTTTTCAATATTATTCATTGTTAAAAAATTGTTTTATATTAATTAAATCTTTTTGCATTTGTTCTTTTAATTTTATAATATCTGAGTATGTTATTTGTTCTCTAATATATTTATGAATTTCTATTGTTAGGGTTTCATTGTATAAGGATTTAGCGAAACCTACGATATGTACTTCGATACTTAAAGGATTATTATTTCCAAATGTAGGATTCTTGCCAATACTTAATGCGCCTATATATTTCTTTTTTCTATATTCTACCTTGCATGCATAAATCCCTTCTGGAGGAATGAATTTTTTTTGATTTATTAATAAATTAGCTGTAGGCATATTTAAAGTTTTCCCTCTGTTCCCTCCTCTTATAACCTTGCCTGTTAAATTATAATAATAACCTAAACACTTATTTGCCTTTATTATATTTTTTTGATCTATAAGTTTTTTTATTAAAGTACTACTGATTATTTGATTTTGAGAAAGATAAGGTTTAGTTACATATAACTTATAATTAAAAGTACTTTGCATTTTATTTAAATAATTTATATTACCCTCCTTATTTTTACCTAATGAAAAATTTGGACCAATGACAAGAGATTTGAGATTTAAAGAAGTGTTTAAATATTTTAAAAAATCATATGCTTTTGTATTAGCTATTTCATCATTGAATTGAACTAAGAAAATTTCATCGATTTTATATGTTGATAATATATTGGTTTTCTCACATTCGGTAGATAAATAATTATTGGAGTCATTTTTTTTAGTTAAAAAGTGATATGGAGAATTAGAGAAAGAAATTATACATGAATTATAATTTTGATTATTGGCAACTTTAACTGTTTCATTAATTAGGAATTGATGACCTAAGTGTATTCCATCAAATACACCGATTGTTATACTATACCCTGATTTACTTCCAATTATTTTAGATAATTCTGATAAATGAGTAATTTTATGGATTACTGGCATATTTAAAATTTCAGTATTGTTTTAACAAATACAATTATATCTTTAATTATAATTTATTGTATGCCCATTGAATTAATTCTGAGGTTTCATCCCATCCTATGCATTCATCTGTAATTGAAACACCATATTCAAGATTTTTAGTATCAGATGAAAGATCTTGATTCCCAGGATTAAGATGGCTTTCTAACATGATTCCAAAAATAGATTTTTGCCCATTAATTTTTTGATTTAGGACTGATTTAAAAACTTTAGATTGGTTTCTGTGGTCTTTATTTGAGTTTCCGTGAGAGCAATCAACAATAAGTTGGGAATTTAAATTATTTTTATTTAATAATTCCACAGCGTTTTTTATAGATTTTTCATCATAATTAGTTCCATTTTTACCACCTCTGAGAATTAAGTGTCCATATGCATTTCCTTTTGTTTTTACTACAGATGCTTGACCTTTTTCATTTATACCTAAAAATACATGTTGATTTTGTGCTGTAATAATAGCTTCAAGTGCTATTTGAACTGTACCTCCAGTACCATTTTTAAATCCGATAGGCATACTAAGACCGCTAGATAATTGTCTATGTGTTTGACTTTCTACTGTCCTGGCTCCTATTGCTCCCCAAGAAATTAGGTCAGCATAATATTGAGGAATAAATGGATCAAGAAATTCTGTTCCAGCAGGAAGACCTATGTGTAAAACTTGATTAAGAAATCCTCTAGCTTTTCTTAGTCCATCATGGACATCAAAAGTATTGTTGAGATTAGGATCATTTATGAAGCCTTTCCATCCTGTAGTAGTTCTTGGTTTTTCAAAATAAACTCTCATGATTATAAGAATTTTATCTTTGACTTTTTCAGAAATATTTTTTAGCTTGTTTGCATATTCTAGGCAAGATTGTACATCGTGTATTGAACAAGGTCCAACAATTAATAGTAATTTTTCAGATTTCCCATCAATAATATTTTGAATTTCGTCTCTTGATTTATACACTGTATGAATTTGTTCAGGTTTTACTGGAATCATATCAATAAATTTTTCCGGGGAATACAATGGCTTAATGTATTCGAGGTTAACGTTGTGTATATTTTTGTTATAAGAATTGGTCATTTTGCTTTAAAAATGTAATTAAATTACAGAATAATTATTCACTAATATGTTTTCGTATTTTAAACAGAGAAACATTGTATCATAGAATTTAAATATCTAATTATAAAGTTTTAGTTTAAAGTTTGTATGAAACTATTGAATGCGTAAATTCTTTGCATTCTCAAGATAGATGAATTTTAAATTTTTTTGAGGTATTTTACTTTTAAAAACCATTAATGTTCTTATGCATAGTTTTAAATTATTTTTTATTTTAGGTTCAGTTGTGCTAAATAAAGATTCATTAAGTAATCCAAAATTTTCCCTTGCTACAGAGGCAGGATAATGAGATTTCAAATCTTCAGTAGAAGAAAATATAATAAATAAAATATCTTTTTTTGTAATATTATTTAAAGAAAATATTTCTTGTAATAATTTACTTGTTTCAATTTCTATATCTTTTTTTGTATCCTTTGTTACAGTAATGGCACCACGTACAGATACAATATTTGTAGTTTTAAATAAAGATAATAATTTGTTTAACATATATTGTGTTTTATTTATTTTCTGAGATTATTTATAAAATTATTTATGATTATTTTGATGTCATCATCTTGACTTTTCCTTTCTATAATTGGAGATATTTTATTAATAAGAGCACTTGCAATAATAGCTCCATCTGCATATTTGTCTATAGTTTTGATATGCTCATTTGTTGAAACCCCAAAACCTACTAATACTGGTATTGATGAAGTTTGTTTAATTATATTAATAATTTTTAGATTTTTTGATGATAATTTATCTCTGGATCCAGTAACTCCAGTAGAACTAACATAATATATAAACCCTTTAGAATTTTGAGTCACTTTTTTTATTTTTGATTTTGAAGTTGTGGGTGTAAGCATGTTTATTAAATAAATATTATTGTTATTAAATATTTGATTTATTTTTCTTGATTGTTCAAATGGTAGGTCAGGTATTACAATTCCATCAACACCTGCTTTCATTACACTTTCTGAGAATTTTGTAATTCCAAATTGATATATTGGATTTAGATAACTCATAATAATAATAGGTTTTTTTCTATTTATTTTTCTAAGAATTTTTATTATTTCTAATGTTGAATCAATAATAGGTTTTGTTTTATTTTTATTCTTTGATTCGATAGCTTTAAATGAAGTATTCTGAATTGTAGGTCCATCAGCAATGGGATCGCTAAATGGTATTCCTATTTCTAAAATATCAATATTTGAATTAATTAATATTCGAGCTATTTCAATGGATGAATTAAAATCCGGATACCCTGAAGTGAGATATAAAGTTAGGATTGATTTTTTATAATTTTTAATTTGATCTAATTTGTTCTCATTCATTTTTGTTTTATTGCCAAGTAATGTTCCCGCTAAGATTATCAATATTTAAATTTTTTGATTTAAATATTTGAAATTCATTTAAAGAATTTTTAATAGTTGTATCATCCCCATGTCCTGGGTGTACTATAATATGCTCTGAAAGATTTAACAATTTCTTTTCTATATTATCAATGAGTATTTTGAAACTTTTTGAATCTTGTGTTCTTCCTGGACCTCCGGGAAATAAAGTATCACCTGAAAATAAATTATCTTCAATTAATATACAAGTTGAGCCTGGAGTATGCCCTGGGGTACTAATAAACTGTATAATTGTTTGATTTAGTTTATATTGCTTTGAATTTTCATAATATTTTATGTATTTTGGATTTATTTTCAATTCTTTTAATTTGTTTGAATCATTTATCCCAATCCATATTATAATTTCTTTATTTAAAAAACTTATAATATCTTTCAGTCCGTCAATATGATCATAATGGTTATGAGTTATAAATATTGAATTGATGTTCCATTGATTATTATTAATTAAAAATTTTTTTATATTATTAATATCAGGCGGTGCGTCTAATAATATTGCATTTTTAGTTTTTTTCGATCCTATCAGCCATATATTGTTAAATAATGGATCTACAATATTTTTAGTATAAAATAAATCATTTTGTTCAAAAGTTTGTTTATTCATTTGATTTAATTCAATTAGTCTAATTGAATTATGATAGTACTAGCTTGCAAGACAGGAAACAATGCTTATTTTAAAAGACTATTATCAATAGTTTTTATTTAAATAATAGAATTAATCAATTTCATCAACATTGACGAGATTTAAATTTTTTATATTTTGATTTATTGACGTTTTATGAAGATCTGAATTTAAATATTCCGGGAATGATATTATTTGCATTGTCTTTTTTGATTTGGATGTTTCTTTAATGTTGATATTTATTGAATTTTCTGACACACCTAATACTGTACAAGTATATTCATTTCCAAGATTTATTAGATTAGATATTCTTTTTGCTATACTGTTATCTATTATATGTATTTTACTATTACCTTTATAAATTCCTATTGAATCTTTTTCATTTCTAATAGTTAATTTTGATCCGGTATCAATGCCTTGATTTAAAATTTTCTTTGAATTCTTGATATCACATTTTAAATGTATTGATTTTCCGGTCTCATTTATTAAATTGGCCGAATCAATTTTGCTAAGATTAATAGTTATTTCGGGTAAATTTAATTGTAATTTATTTAAATTTTTTTGAGCAATCACATTATTAGGAGAAATTTTTAATACATTTTTAAAACATTTAGTTGCATTAACTTTGTTAGATAATTTCATATAAGAAATTCCAAGTCTATTAAGTGTTTCGATATTATTTTTTGAAATATTCAAAATTACTAAATTCAATTTTTTTGCTTTTTCCCAATTATTATTTGAGGCTTCTCTGATAGCTGATTTTATCAGAGAGTTAACGTTAGTTTTAGCTTTTACTTCCATACAGATCAAGTTTAATACATTTATAAAATCGTTAGGATTCTATTTGTTAATGTGAGCATTTTGCAATACTTTTTTAGTGTTTTTATTTGATTTATTTAAATAAATCAAAAACATTGTGTACTTTATTAACTGCTTTATCCAAATCAGTGTCATTAATTAAGCAAGTAATTCTTATATCTGATGTTGTTATCATTTCTATATTTACTTTAGATTTAAATAAAGTTTCAAAAAATTTAGCAGCATAACCAGGTGTATTTTGGATCCCTGATCCAATAATACTGATTTTAGCGTAATTACTTCCTGAAGTTATATTTTCATAATTTATATTTTTGATTGATTTATTTTGTACTATGATTAAAGCATGATCTAAATCTTCATTTTTTACCGTGAACGTTAAATCTGTTTTATGATTTCTGCTTATATTTTGTACTATTACATCTATATTTATCCTTGCTTCACTTAGAGGTTTAAACACTTTTGCTGCAATTCCTGGTTTATCAGGAATACTATGTAATGTAATTTTTGATATATTCCGTTCAGAAGTGACTCCTGTAACTTTATTCCTATTTTCGGTTATTTTGTTCAAAATTATACCTCTTTTTTGTAAATCATTTAATTTTTCTATATTACAAATTATAGTTCCAGTTTTATTTTCAAAAGAAGATTTAATAATAATTGGCATATTATAATGTAAACCTAATTCAATTGATCTTGGATGCATTTTAGCACCATAATTTGCTAGTTCTAACATATCTTCATAAGATAAATAATCAATTTTTTTGGCATTTTTAACAATTCTAGGATCAGCTGTAAATATACCTTCTACATCAGTGTAAACTTCGCAAATATAAGCTTTTAAACTAGCTGCTAATGCTACTGCGGTTGTATCAGACCCCCCTCTTCCAAGAGTTGTTATTTCAAAATTTTCATTGTACCCCTGAAAACCGGCTATTACTACGATTCGCCCCTTATTTATTTCATTATGTATTCTTTTGTTATCAATAGAAATGATTTGAGCTTCCCCGAAAGTTGAGTTTGTATCAATTCCTGCTTGGAATCCTGTTAACGAAATTGCTTTTAATCCAAGTTCTTGAAGCGCTATAGACATTAAAGCACTTGAGACTATTTCCCCAGAAGACATTAATAAATCTAATTCTCGGGTATTTGCATGCTTTGATAACATTTTTGCTTTTTTCAAGAGTTCATCTGTAGATTTTCCCATCGCTGATACTACTAAAACAATTTTTTTGCCTTGAGCTATAGATTTTTTTGTTGTTTCAGCTATTTTTTTAATTTTAGCTATTGAATCTAGAGATGTCCCACCATATTTTCTTACTATTATTTCCATAATCTAATTTCTTATATATGCTCCTTTACTGGTAAAAGAAGTTATTAAAAGTTTAGCTTCGATATTTTGTTTATCACAATAATCGGCTACTTCATAAAAAAAGCTCATAGGATTTTTAGTTGTAATTCCTGCTATTGTTGGACCTGAGCCACATAAAAAAGAACCTAATCCTCCAATTTCAGGGATCTTGTTTAATAATTTTAATAATTTTGGATAGTTTTTTAATCTGATGTTTTGATGAAATACATCATCAAATGCAATTTTGATTGTATTTGTATTTGGCGATTTCAAACTATTTGTTAATAGAGATAATCTACTCATATTATGAATGAATTTTTCGACTGAAATAGTTTTTGGCAACTTTATTCTAGATTCAATCGTATTGGTTTTATTATTAGGAATTATTATTATTAATTTTATATTAGGATCATATTCAATATTTGAAATTATGACCTCTGATTTATTTTGTATGCATAATTTAATTCCACCATTAATACATGCAGCTAAATTATCGTAATGATCTTCTAATTCCTTTGCTATGGTTAAAAGTTTTATTTTATTGAAACATTGGCCATGGTTTTTATTAATATAATAATTTGCGGCTAATAATCCTGCAGATATAGCAGATGAACTACTTCCTAGGCCGCTTTCAAGTTTGATATTATTTGTTATTTTAATATTTATTTTTGGAATATTTATTTTTAATAGTTTGAATGGTATTGAAAATGCTTTGTAAACCAGATTTGATTTATCTACTGACAGGGTATTTTCTCCCTCTTCTTTTATTTCAATTTTGAGTTCAATAGTTTTATTGTTTTTGGGATGAAATATAAATTCAAATTCATTCCATAAATCTATTGCTCCACCTATACAATCGAATCCAGGTCCCATATTTGCAATTGTTGCAGGGCTATATATTTTTATGTAATTTAAAGTTGGCATTATGCTAATTCATATATAAGAATAAATACAAGAATCAGATTTTAACACTTGGATAATTTATTAACCATAATACTTAGGGTATATTTTAGTAAAATTGAATAAAATTCCTTATAAAAGTCACGATTAATTATTGACACTGTAACTGTTATTATGTAATGTAGTTGTTTGGCAGATGAATATATCGCTCTTTAGACATCAAATATCATACAATTATATAAAAGATTTAGGAATATTTTTTCTAAATTTTTATATCATTTTATTTATTTTATATATTTTGTTTCAAATATATAAAATCCCATATTTTAATTTACTTGGATTTTAATTTTCAGGAGTTTTTATTATGAAGATAAGATTGAATGAAAAATCAAATTTCGATGGACAAGATTTAATACCAAATTTAATTCAAGTACAATTAGATTCTTTTGAATGGTTTCAAAATCAAGGAATAAAAGACATACTGGAAGATATTTCTCCTATAGAAGATGGCAGATTTGAATTGAAATTTATTAATCATAAATTTAAAGAACCTGAGAACAGCGAGCAAGTGTGCAGAAAAAGGGAAATAACGTATGATGCTGCATTGTGGTTTACGGCATTATTGAAAATTAAGGAAACAAAAGAAGAAAAGGAACAGGAAATTTTCGTAGGAAAATTACCTGTAATGACATCAAATGGTACTTTTATTATAAATGGCGCAGAAAGAGTTGTAGTTAGTCAATTAGTACGATCTCCAGGAGTTTACTTTAGTGCAACTAATGAACCTATTTCAGGCAGACCCTTAGCTAATGCAAAATTAATTCCTTCAAGAGGCTCATGGGTAGAATTTGAAACTAGTACAAAGAATATTTTATCTGTAAAAATTGATAGAAAACGAAGAATTCCTATTAGCATTTTTCTTAGGGCTCTGGGTTATGAAGATGATGAAATGCTTAATATATTTTCAGATGTAGATTCACCTATCGATGGTTATATAAAGACAACCCTTGATAATGATAATGATGATGTTAAATCAAGAAAAGAATCTCTTATAGAATTTTATAAACGTATTAGACCAGGCGAACCTCCAAATGAAAAAAATGCAGAGGAACTTATAGAAACTACATTTTTTAATGAAAGAAGATATGATCTTGGTAATGTTGGTAGATATAAATTAAATAATAGGTTAGGGAGGAAAAATATTGATCTCAAAACCTTGGATAGAGATGATTTTATCCATATTATTAAAAAACTGATTTTGATAAATAATAGTTTAGAGCATACAGATGATATAGACCATTTGGGAAATAGAAGGGTTAGGGCAGTAGGAGAGCTTATTCAAAATCAAATGAGGGTAGGTTTGCTGAGAATGGAGAGAGTGGCTAAAGAAAGGATGATTACTGCTATGGAACCACAAGAAACTGCGCCACAGGCATTGATAAATATTCGTCCTGTTGTTGCTGCAGTTAAAGAATTTTTTGGAGGATCTCAGTTGTCACAGTTTATGGATCAAACAAATCCTTTAGCTGAGTTAACTCATAAAAGAAGATTATCTGCTTTAGGCCCTGGAGGATTATCTAGAGAAAGAGCAGGATTTGATGTACGAGATGTGCATTCTTCTCATTATGGTAGAATATGCCCAATTGAAACACCTGAAGGACCAAATATTGGATTATTGGGATCACTTGCTACTTTTGCACGAACAAATGAACATGGTTTTATTGAGACTCCGTACAGACTTGTTAAAAAAACAATTAATAGTAAAGACCCATCTATATTGGGTAGAACGGTTACTGAAGATGTCACTGCTGGAAAAAAAGTTATACTTCCTGAAAATAAAAAAATTACAAAAAAAGTTATTGAAGAAATATTAAAACTTCCAGAACATGATCTTTCTGTTGTATCTTATGTTTCAAGTTTAACTAATGATATAAAATATTTATCTGCAGATTTAGAGACAAATTATAATATAGCTCAAGCAAGCTCTCCCATTGATAATAATGGTGAATTTATAAATGCTGGGATAGAAATTAGAAAAGGAGAAGAATTTGTTGTTGTTCCTGCAGGAACAGTTGATTTAATAGATATATCACCAATGCAACTAGTAAGCGTTTCAACTTCTTTAATTCCTTTTTTAGAGCATGATGATGCGAATAGAGCTTTAATGGGTTCAAACATGCAAAGACAAGCTGTTCCATTAATTTCACCACAAGCTCCAATAGTTGGTACAGGTATGGAAAAAATTGTAGCAAGAGATAGCGGACAGGTTCAAATTTCTAAATCTGATGGTTTGGTAATAAGCGCAACAGGTATTGAAATACAAATTATGGATAAAGAGAATAAAATTGAAAAATATCCTTTGCAAAAATATGTAAGAAGTAATCAGGGAACAACTATAAGCCAAAGGTCAATTGTTTCAAAAGGTGATATTGTTAGCAAAGGACAGATCTTGTGTGATAGCTCTTCTACTGAATCAGGAAATTTGGCATTAGGCCAGAATATTTTGTGTGCATTTATGAGTTGGGATGGATATAACTTTGAAGATGCAATTATATTGAGTGACAGATTAGTTAAGTGTGATACTTATACTTCAATACATATTGAAAAATTAGAAATTGAAGCGAGAGATACTAAATTGGGGCCTGAAGAAATTACTGCAGATATACCTAATATTGGCGAAGAAGCATTAAAGAATTTGGATGAGGAGGGTATAGTGAGAATTGGTGCTGAAGTTGGGCCAGGAGATATTTTGGCTGGTAAAATCACGCCTAAAGGAGAAACAGAGTTAAGTGCCGAAGAAAAATTATTGAGAGCAATATTTGGAGAGAAAGCTAGAGACGTAAAAGATACATCTTTAAGAGTTCCACATGGCCAAAGGGGTAAAGTTATTGATGTAAAAATTCTTGATTCTAAAGAAGTTAAAGATTTACCACCTGGTGTCAACAGGCAAGTAAGAGTATGGATTGCACAAACAAGAAAGATTTCAGAAGGGGATAAGATGGCCGGTAGACACGGAAATAAAGGTGTTGTTGCAAAAATACTGCCACAAGAAGATATGCCATATTTAGAAGATGGGACCCCAGTTGATATTATTCTTAATCCGATAGGAGTTCCTTCAAGAATGAATTTAGGGCAGGTTCTTGAATTACATTTAGGTTGGGCTGCTAAAGCTTTAGGTATGAAATCAGCTAACAGTTCAGTTTTTGAAAGTTTTACAGATAAGGAGATAGAAGAAGCTTTATTAAAAGCTTGGGTTATTAGAAAATCAGGTGCTTTAGATGACTCTATAGATGATCATTTAAGTTATCAACAGACAAATTATGACAGACTTTACGAATGGCTTAAATTAAAGAATAAAGAAAACCTGATGGGATTTTTTACTGATACAGATAAGAAAACTCCTAGTTCAATTAATATACAAGAAGAATGTTTAAGATTATGGTTTGAGGAAGAAATTAACGAAAATGTCAGTGAATGTTCTATTGATGAATTAAAAGAAAAAGTAGATGAACTTAATAAGTTAAATAAATTTTCTTCACCTAATTTTGGAAAAGAAAAATTATATGATGGAAGAACAGGAGAATTATTTGACCAGCCAATTGCAGTAGGATTTATGTATATGTTGAAATTAATTCATATGGTAGAAGATAAGATTCATGCAAGATCAACAGGCCCCTATTCATTAATTACGCAACAACCTTTGGGAGGTAAAGCACAATTTGGTGGACAAAGATTTGGTGAAATGGAAGTTTGGGCTTTAGAGGCATATAGTGCTGCTCATAACCTTCAAGAAATTTTAACAATTAAATCTGATGATGTTGTAGGTAGAGTAAAAACTTATGAATCTATCGTTAAAGGTGAACCTATATCTCAACCAGGTATTCCTGAATCTTTTCATGTTTTATTAAAAGAACTGCAAAGTTTGGCCTTATCAGTTGATCTGATGCATGATTTTGATAGTGAATCTGATTTAGATCTATCAGATATTGTTGATGATGTTGATTTAATAACAAGTGTCAATGAAGGAAGTAATCTTCTATCTGCAGGTGGAAATTCTGACAATAATGTAGATAATGTTGATGAGAAATTATTATCTGAAAATATTAGTTTAGATGATATACCTAGTAATAATCTGGAAAATACTGATATAGAAGAAGTTGTTAGTGAAAGTTCGGATGCCACTATAGATCAAGTAGATATAACTTTAGATGATATTCCTGAACTTAAAGATGAAGAAAACTTAGATTCCGACATTAATAATAAGGAATAAAAATTAATAAATATTGAGGTATATAAATTATGGTACAAACATCTACTAGTTTTGATTCTATAAAAATTGGAATAGCTTCTACTGAAAAGATTAAATTATGGTCTTATGGAGAAGTGACAAAGCCCGAAACAATAAATTACAGGACTTTGAGGCCAGAAAAAGACGGTTTGTTTTGTGAAAAAATCTTTGGTCCTACTAAAGATTGGGAATGTTACTGTGGAAAGTATAAAAAAATAAGATATAGGGGAGTAATTTGTGATCGGTGTGGAGTAGAAGTAGCTCGTTCTAAGGTAAGGCGTGAAAGAATGGGAACAATAACTTTAGCTGCACCTGTAGCACATATTTGGTTTGCCAAAGGATCACCGAGCAGACTTGGAATGGTATTAGATTTATCACCAAGAAATCTTGAGAGGATTTTATATTTCGCGCAGTATTTGGTAACAAAAGTAAATATTGAATCCCAAGATAAACTTATAAAACTTTTAAATAATGAAGTCATTAAATTAAAATCAGGTGATGCCACGGAAGAAGCAGAAGAGCAAAATAATGATGATTTAGATTCTTCAAAAGATGATGATATTAAACAAGAAGAAAATCAAGATAATTTAATTATATTGTCTGAAGAAGACAAAGAAAATAAAATTGCTGAAATTAATTTAGTAATTACTGATCTTGAAAATTTAAAATTAGGTGAATTGTTAACTGATCAAAAATATAAATCACTTAGAACAATAACAATTAAATTTCAAATGGATATTTTTACTGCAGAAATGGGCGCTGAAGCTGTTGCAAAAGTTTTGGCAAATATAAATTTGGATTTATTAAGAGATGAATTACAAAAGGAAATAAGGGAAACTTCAGGCCAAAGGTTAAAAAAAGCAGTTAAACGATTAAGAGTTGTTGAAGCTTTTAGAAAAAGTGGGAATGAATTGTCATCAATGATATTAGAAATCATTCCAGTTTTACCTCCTGAATTAAGGCCGATGGTTCAATTGGATGGTGGTCGATTTGCTGCAAGTGACTTAAATGATTTATACAGAAGAGTGATTAATAGAAATAATAGATTAAAGAGATTATTGGAATTACATGCTCCTGAAATTATTGTTAGAAATGAAAAAAGAATGTTACAGGAATCTGTTGATGCTTTAATAGATAATGGAAGAAGAGGACGTCCGGTTTTGGGCAGTCATAATCATACTTTAAAATCATTGTCTGATTTATTACGTGGCAAGCAGGGAAGATTTAGACAAAATTTACTTGGAAAAAGAGTGGATTATAGTGCTCGATCTGTAATTATAGTTGGTCCTGAATTAAAATTAAATCAATGTGGATTACCAAGAAAAATGGCTATAGAATTATTTAAACCATTTGTGATGCATCAATTGGTGATAAAAGGGTATGCTCATAATATTAGAACAGCAAAAAGATTAGTTGATAGAGGAAGCCCAGAAGTTTGGGATATTTTAGAAGATGTTTCAAAGGATAGACCTGTACTTTTAAATAGAGCTCCAACATTGCATAGATTAGGGATACAGGCTTTTGAACCGGTTTTAATTAACGGAAGTGCTATTAGAGTACATCCTTTAGTGTGCGCTGCTTTTAATGCTGATTTTGATGGGGATCAAATGGCAGTACATTTGCCATTATCAAAGACTGCTATTATTGAAAGTAGAAAACTTATGTTAAGTTCAAATAATATGTTGACTCCTAGTTCTGGAGAACCTATCGTAGCACCTACGTTAGATATTGTCTTAGGTTGTTTTTATTTAACAGGTCCGGAAAATGAAAATATAGAAACTGACTTAAAATTATACTCAAACTTTGATGAGGTGTTATTAGTACATAATCTTGGTTTAATTAATTTGAGATCTTTAGTTAAAGTTAGGAATGATAAATCTGAAAATAATGAAATTATTACTACAACAGTTGGTAGGATAATTTTTAATTCTAATTTACCCGATTCTTTTGAATTCTATAATTTTACTATAGATAAATCCCACCTAAAAGATATTACTTTAAGATCATTTAAAGCATTAGGAAATGAAGAAACTGCCGATTTATTAGACAGGTTAAAATCAGTTGGTTTTGAATATGCAACAAAATCAGGAATTACTATTGCTATTAATGATATTAAGATCCCGGAATCTAAATATGAAATTGTTCACAAAGCTGAAAATCAAATTAAATTATTAGAAAATAAATATGATCAAGGTTTTATTACAGATGATGAAAAATATCAATCTGCAGTTAAAATTTGGACAGATGCAAATGAAGAAGTGACAGATACAATTGAAAGTGACTTATCAAATTATGGAGGTTTGTATTTTATGGCTACATCTGGTGCAAAAGGTAATATTGCACAAATAAAACAGATGGCTGGTATGAGAGGGTTAATGTCTGATCCAAAAGGTAAAATTATCGATAGGCCTATCAAATCTAACTTCAGAGAAGGTTTAACAGTATTAGAATATTTTATTTCAACTCATGGAGCTAGAAAAGGTTTGGCAGATACTGCGTTAAGAACTGCTGATAGTGGGTATTTAACTAGAAGGCTAATTGATGTAGCTCAAGAGATGACAATTATTAATGATAATTGTGGCACTGATGATTTTAGGGTTGTTTATAAAAATCAACCTGAAGATCAATTTAGAAGATCAATAATTTCAAAAATTAAAGGCAGATATATAGCTCAGCCATTAGCTAACAGTGAAACAGGGGAAATATTTGTTGAAAAAGATACATATATTGATGATGAAGTTATTAATAAAATTGCTGATCAAGAGGATAAAATAGATTCAGCCTCTGTATACTCTCCTTTGACTTGTAAGACTGAGAGAGGATTATGCAAAAAATGTTATGGTGGTTCTTTAGCAAATTGGAATCCTGTGATGATAGGTGAAGCAGTTGGGATAATAGCTGCTCAAAGTATAGGTGAACCCGGTACACAGCTTACTATGAGAACTTTTCATACAGGAGGTATAGCTTCAGTAGCTGATATAACAAGTGGTTTGCCACGAGTAGAAGAATTGTTTGAAGCGAGAACTCCAAAAGGGCAGGCAATATTAAGTGATATTGATGGAATGGTTGATTTGTTAGAAACTTCTGATGGATTGGTAATTCAGGTTAGTGATAGAGAAACTATGCAGCAAGAAATAGCTGTGCCTAAGGGTTGGGAAATTAAAGTTAAGGATGGCGATAGTGTTATAGTTGGAACAGAACTTATTTCTCCAAAAAATCAATCTATAAGTGCTAAAGATACAAAATCAAATCCAAGCAAAATAGTACAATCAGAATCATCTTATGCTGTGGTGTCAGGAAAATTAAAGGTAACTAAACAAAAAATTACAATCATATGGGAAAATGAAGAAACACGGGAATATTTGGTTCCTGCTGCAGCAAACCTGATTGTCTCAAAAGGAGATCCCGTTAAAGCTGGAGATCCTTTAACTCTTGGTCCGAAAAGCCCTCAGCAGATTTTGGTTATACAAGGTATAAATATTGTACAGGAATACCTTATTGAAGAAGTACAAAATGTTTATTTATCTCAGGGTGTCTCTATAAATGATAAACATATAGAGGTTATAGTCTCTCAAATGCTTAGAAAAGTACGAATCGCTTCACAAGGTGATACAGACTATATACCTGGTGAGCTTGTAGTCATTAATGATTTTAGTAATAAAAATGAAGAAATTATGGCTGAGGGTGGAGAACCATCTACAGCAAGTCCAGTTTTGTTAGGTATTACAAGAGCTTCATTAAATATGGATAGTTTCTTAGCAGCGGCTTCTTTTCAAGAAACAACAAGAGTGTTAACTGAAGCGGCAACAAATGGACAAGTAGATGAATTAAGAGGATTAAAGGAAAATGTAATCATTGGAAGGTTAATACCTGCAAGATTTGATCAAACTGAAGAAGGTAGAGCAAAATTAGGATTAGATAAATTAGATAATGAATTAAATTTATTAGATAATCCTGATTTTGATATTGAGAACTCAGTAAATGGTTTAAATTCTGATATTTTGATAGATAAAGATCCTAATTAAAAAAACAGAACCGATAATGATCCTTTGATTAAAGTTGTGATTTTATATTAAAACAAATTTGCATACTATTATTGAATTTGTTAAACTTTTTTTAATTAAATTTCATTGGGCGGTTAGCTCAGTGGTTAGAGTGCTGCGTTGACATCGCAGAGGTCATTGGTTCGACCCCAATACCGCCCAATTTTATTCGGCCCCGTGGTGTAGCGGTTAACACGCCGCCCTGTCAAGGCGGAGATCGCCAGTTCGAATCTGGTCGGGGTCGCCATTTTTATGGATTTTATGAATAGACATTTTACTGCAACAGGATTAATAATTAAAAACGATTCTGTTTTGTTACATTTACATCCGAAAATACACTTATGGTTGCCACCAGGAGGCCATGTTGAACTAAATGAAGATCCTATAGAAACAGTAAAACGTGAAATTTTGGAGGAAACAGGTTATAAAATACAAATAATTAATACTTCAAATACTCATATAAAGAAATTTAAAAATGTTATTTCTATTATTCCTCCCCATACCATATTTATTGAACCTATTAATGATATAAAAGAAGGATTTCATGAACACATTGATATGATATATTTGTGCAAAATTGTTGGTGGTGAATTAAAAGATGATTCATGGAGATGGTTTAATAAAAAAGAGATATTAAATCATATTAATGAAAGTTATAATCAATCATCAGATATATATTTAACAGATGAATTGATTAATTTGTGTATAGAATTATTTAATATATCAGAAGGTGGGACATGAAAAATGTAGCTATTATTCCAGGAGATGGTATTGGGATAGAAGTTATAGAAGGAGCTATTAAAGTATTAAAAAAATCGGAAAAAATTTTATCTGATATTAATTTGTTTGATTTCCATTATTTTGATTGGGGGTCAGATTATTATTTGAAAAATGATGAAATGATGCCCGAGAATGCTTTAGATGTGTTATCAAAGTTTGATTCTATTTTATTAGGTGCAGTTGGGCATCCAAAAGTACCTGATCATATTACTTTAAATGGGTTATTACTTCCAATTAGAAGAAGATTTGATCAATATGTTTCTGTTAGACCATGTTATTTATGGAAAAATACAGACAGTGTATTAAAAAATATTTCAAATCTTGACTTTGTTATTATCAGAGAAAATTCTGAGGGTGAATATGCAAATATTGGTGGGTTTTTACATTCTAGTAATGAATTTGAAACTTCTATACAAACAGCAGTATTTACGCGAATGGGTTGTATAAGAATCATTGAATATGCTTTTGAACATGCTATCAGTAGAAATAATAAATTAAAAGTTACTTCTATAACAAAATCAAATGCACAAGCATTCGGGATGGTTATGTGGGACAATTGCTTTAAAGAGGTATCTGCAAAATACCCAAATATTGAAACAGAATCTTTATTAGTCGATGCTGCATGTATGGATTTAGTTAGAAGACCAGAAGATTTTGATGTTATAGTTGCTAGTAATCTTTTTGGAGATATTCTAAGCGATTTGGGTGCAGGTATTACTGGGGGTATGGGTACTGCTCCAAGCTCTAATATTAACCCTTCTAAAAATTCTCTTTCCATGTTTGAACCCGTTCATGGGAGTGCACCTGATATTTCAGGTAAAGGTATAGCAAATCCATTAGCTGCAATTTTATCATGTTCTATGATGGCATCTTATTTAGGTTATTCTAAGATTGAAGATATAATTAGAAAAGCTGTACAAAAAACTATAAATGATAACATTATTACAAAAGATATGGGTGGTAATAATTCTACTGAAGAAGTTATTAAAAATGTAGTATTAAATATAATGAGTTAATACATAGGAAATAAAATAAATTGAAAAATATTTATAATCATTCAGAAATAGAAAAAAAATGGCAGATGAAATGGGATAGAGATGGTATTTATAATGCTCAAGATAATGTGAGTGGTAAAGAAAATTATTATGCTTTAACAATGTTTCCATACCCGTCAGGTGATTTACATATGGGTCATTGGTATGCATTTGCTCCGGCTGATGCTCATGTTAGATTTAAGCGTATGGAAGGTTATAATGTTATGCATCCCCAAGGATTCGACTCTTTTGGGCTTCCTGCAGAAAATGCTGCTATAGAAAGAGGAGCAGATGCTAGAGAATGGACTTATAACAATATTGATAATTTTCGTAGACAGTTTAAAGAGATGGGAACTTCTTATGATTGGAATAGAGAGTTAATTACTTCTGATTCAGAATATTATAAATGGAATCAGTATTTTTTTCTTAAATTTTATAAACAAGGATTAGCATATAGAGAACACGCTCAGGCTAATTGGTGTCCAAAATGTCAAACTACTTTAGCAAATGAACAGGTGAAGGAAGGGGCATGTGAAAGATGCGAATCCATTGTATCAAAACGAGATTTACCTCAATGGTTTTTTGCTATTACAAAATATGCAGATGAATTATTAGATATGGATTCAATGGATTGGCCTGAAAAAATAAAAATCATGCAAAAGAATTGGATTGGTAAATCTACCGGAGTTACATTATCTTTTGATATAAGTGAATTTTTACAAAATGAAAAAATTGAAACCTTTACTACAAGAATTGATACAGTTTTTGGTGTGACTTTTGTAGTTTTAGCGCCGGAACATCCTATAGTAAAAAATATTGTACAGCCAGGCTATGAAAAAGATGTTAATGATTATATAAAAAATACTAGTAAACAAACCGAAATAGATAGGACATCAACAAACAGGGAAAAAACAGGAGTTAAAACGGGGGCATATTGTATTAATCCTTTAAATGGTGAAAGAATACCTGTTTTTATTGGGGATTATGTTCTCGCTACTTATGGAACAGGTGTAGTAATGGGAGTCCCTGCACATGATCAAAGAGATTTCAAATTTGCAAAAAAATACGGATTAGATATTAGGGTTGTTATATCGCCTAGGAATTGGGATGGTAAAGAATTTTCAGAGGCATTCACTTTAGAAGGTTTTCAAGTAAATTCAGCTGAATTTAATGGTTTGTCTAATACAGATGCAAAAAATTTAATAGCAGATAAAGTAGAAAAAAATAATTGGGGATACAAAACTGCTACATATCATTTAAGAGATTGGCTAGTATCACGTCAAAGGTATTGGGGAACACCTATACCAATAGTTTACTGTGATGATTGTGGCACAGTTCCTGTTCCGGATTCAGATTTACCAGTTTTACTACCTGAAAAAGTAAAATTTGAATCTGATGGAAAATCCCCATTAACTAAATTGCCAGAGTTTTTAAATACCAGTTGTCCAAAATGTAATAAGCCTGCTAAGAGAGAAACTGATACATTAGACACTTTTGTATGCTCTGCTTGGTATCATTTAAGATTCGCAAGCCCCAGCTCTAATGAAAAACCTTTTGACAATGAAAAAATTTCATCATGGCTGCCTGTAACACATTATATGGGTGGTGCTGAACATGCAGTTATGCATCTTTTATATGCAAGGTTTTTTAACAAAGCACTTAGAGATTTAGGTTTCCTTAATTTTGATGAACCTTATTCCAAATTAACTAATCAAGGTATGTTGATCAAAGAACATAAGAAAATTTCAAAGAGATCTAATCCTTTAACTCCTGATCCAATAGTGAAAAATGTTGGAGCAGATACATTAAGATGTTATTTAATGTTTCTTGGACCTTGGGATCAAGGAGGAGATTGGTCTGATTCAGGAATGAATGGTATTAGAAGATGGCTGCTGAGGATTTGGGATTTAGTCCATAAAGATATATCAGTGCTTAATGATAATTTAGAGGAACATATAGAGAAAAATTTTGTAAGAATTTCTCATTTAACAACCAAGAAAGTAATATCTGACATGAAAGCTTTCAAATTTAATACTTCTATTGCAACATTAATGGAATATTCAACTGAATTATTACGCGGATATGACAATTTTCAAATTTCAAAAAATTTATGGAAATCTTCAATAGAAAGATTACTTTTAGATCTTGCTCCTTTAGCTCCTCATATTGCAGAAGAATTGTGGGAAACTATAGGTAATAATTTTTCAATACATCAACAATCATTACCGAAATATGATGATACATTGATAATTACTGATACTCTTACAATAGTTATTCAGGTTAATGGTAAAGTTAGAGATATTTTAAATATATCAAATGCTTTGAACGAAGATGAATTAAAAGATTTGGCTTTAAGATCTGAAAATGTTAAAAAATATATTGAGAAAAAACAAATTTTGAAATCTATATATGTTAAAAATAAATTACTTAATTTAGTAGTTAAATAAGGGAATAATTATGAGTTATATAGCAGTTTTACCAGGAGATGGTATTGGTCCTGAAGTTATTAAAGAAGCAATTAAAATTATTAAATCAATTGAAGATGTTACTGGAAATAAATATGATTTGGAATATGGAATTGTTGGTGGAGAATCAATTGATAAATTTGGCACTCCACTGACTGAAGATACAATAAAATTAATTGAAAATAGCAAAGCTGTATTATTTGGTGCAGTAGGAGGTCCAAAATGGGATAATTTGGAAAGTAATCTTCGACCTGAACTTGGTATTTTAAATATAAGAAAAAGATTGGATTTATATGCAAATTTACGTCCAGTAAAAATATTTGAAGCTTTAAAAGATTCCTCACCAATAAAATCATCAATATTAAATAATGTAGATATTTTAATTATTAGAGAATTAACAAGTGGTTTGTATTTCGGACAGCCTAAAAAACAAATTGATGATAATTCCAAAAGAGCAGCTGTGGATACTATGTATTACGATGAGTATGAGATAGAAAGAATTGTAAGAATGTCATTTAAAATTGCTCAATCAAGAATTAAAAAACTTACGTCAGTAGATAAATCGAATGTTCTTGAAACTTCAAAATTATGGAGAAAAATTGTTGATGAATTGGCCATAGATTATCCGGATGTAACATTAAATCATATTTTAGTTGATAATGCTGCCATGCAGCTTATTTTAAATCCTTCACAATTTGATGTGATAGTATCAGAAAATACTTTTGGTGATATATTATCTGATGAAGCTTCTATATTATCCTCTTCTTTAGGGATGTTACCCTCGGCTTCATTATCATTTTTACCAGGTGAGAATATTAGTGGTAATTTAAAAAGTTTATACGAACCTATTCATGGGAGTGCTCCTGATATAGCGGGTAAATCTATTGCAAATCCGATAGGTATGATTTTGAGTACTGCTATGATGTTTGAATTTGCTTTTGAACATAAAGATATTTCTGAATTAATTGCCAAATCAGTAGATAATGTTATCAATTCTGGTCTTAGAACAAAAGATATTTCACACGATTCTAAATGGTGTAAAACTTCTGAAATGGGTGATTCTATAGCTTCACAAATTAGGTCAATTATTTGACATTTTGATAATTAAATCCCGTTCACATTTTTTTACAGGTTGAATTGAAAGTCTAGAATTATTTAACAAAATCATTTTAGATAATTTTGGTTCTTGTTTTATTTCTTTAAGATAAACTATTCTTTTTAATTCCTTTATAGCTTTAATATCTACCATAAACCATCTAGGATTATCAGGAGAACTTTTCAGATCATAATATTTATGTTCTTTGTTCCAGGAGTAATGATCTGGATATGCTTCACGAATAACTTTTGCAAGTCCAACAAGATGAGGTTCAGATATATTTGAATGATAAAATAAGACCTCATCATTTATCTTTATATTATCTCTAATGAAATTTCTAGCTTGATAATTTCTTATACCTTCCCAGCAAGTTTCTTTATCAGAAATGAAATTTTCAAATGAATAGTCTGAAGGTTCAGATTTAAATAACCAATAATTCATAAATGTGTAATATTTTTTGTTATTATATGATATTTTATTATATTAAGCATAATTTTATGACATTTATTAATTAATATGTTATAATTTCATATGTTAAATATTTCACAATTTGGAGATAATTAATTTATGGATGTTAATAGTGAACTCGAAGTGTTAAATTGTATATGTTATTGGGTAATAGAAGAGCCATCTGGTTCAAAAAGCATTGGCAGATGTAAAAAATGCGGAAAAACCAAAGAATTTTATAATTATACTGATACTTCTGTTTGGTCATCTGAATATAACTCTGATTCTGAAACAATTTAATTATCTAAATAGATCTAGATTTTTATCTCTAAGAATTTCTTTACTCCCCTGATTAGAAAATTGAAACTTAACTCCTCTTATTAGAACAGCTGGTATTTTTAAAGACTTTTCCATTAATATTTCAGCGCCACCAGACAATTCATCAACTATACATATTTTAGTTGTATTTAGTTTTTTTCCAAATGCATCAGTATTATTACGGTAATCAATGAATGGATTAATTCCATAACTTCCTATTGAAATATTAGTTTGGCCTATTCTCCATGGTCTTCCAAAAGTATCACTAATAATAATACCTAAATTTTCTAGTTTGAATTTTTGTTTTAAGTTTTTATAAATAAATTTTGCTGATTTGTCAGGATCCTTAGGAAGCAAAGAAACGTTATTTGTTCCATAAATATTTGATGAATCTATTCCAGAATTTGCACAAATATGTCCTAATTTAGTTTCTGTAATAATTATCCCTCTATTTTTATCAATTTTAATTATTGATTTGCTTTCATCTATTATGAGCTGAATAAGCTTTGGGTTTTTCTTTAACTTTTCCCCGAGTTCTACTGCTTTGTTTTCTGGGTTAACCGAAGTAAGATTTATTATTCTATCTTCAGATTTTGATATTATTTTTTGTGTTATTACTAATACATCATTATTTTTTAGATTTATTTTATTAGTATTTAATCCTTTATTTATTATTTCTGGGATATTATCTCCTGATTTTATTTCAGGAATACCAATAATTGGTATAAATGTAAGTTTATTCATTTTTATTCATTAATTTTAATGATTATACTTCATAATTCTTTAATATTTATGATTTAATTATAAATAATGATTAAGATAAAATCTCTTTTAAATACATTTGATATTGTTGTATTAGCTGCAGGTAAAGGTTCTAGAATGAAATCAAGAACCTTGAGTAAGCCTATGCAACTTTTAAATGGAATAACATTAATAGAATATTTGTTGTTGAATTTACCTATTAAGAATTTTAATAATAAAATTGTAGTTGTTTCTCCAAATTATGAAAATATTCAATCTAAAATAAATAATATTGATAATAAATTTGTATATGCCGTTCAAAACAATCCTAAAGGTACCGGTGATGCGTTATTCCATGCCTTAAAAAAATTGAAATCTAAGTATGTTTTAGTTGTTAATGCTGATGTCCCATTAATTACTCAATCTTCATATCTTAATTTAATGAATAATCATGAAAATAAAAAATTAACTTTATCATTGATCCAAGATAATTTAACAGATACTATACCTGGGGATTATGGCATTATTGAAAAATCAAATGATGGCAATATCAAATCTATTCAGGAAAAATCAAGAATTCATTATGAGTTTAATAAAGACAACACCACTCAATTTAATGTAGGAGTTTATTGTTTTGAAGTTAATTGGCTACAAGATTGCCTTCCAAGTTTAGCAACCCATTCTAATGGAGAAAAATATATTACTGATTTAGTGGAAATAGCATATAAGCAAGGATTTAATATAGGAACTTCTTATGCAAAAGATTCATCTGAATCTTTTGGCATAAATGATAATTATGAGCTTAGTTTGGCTAATAATATTGCGAGAATTAGAAAAAATAAACAATTAATGACTAAAGGAGTGGTTATTATTGATCCTAATTCAACTTATATAGATTACAACTCTGATGTTGAGGAGGGCACTATTATTTATCCAGGGACACATATTAAGGGTAAAAGTATTATAGGAAAAGATTGTAAAATTGGACCTAATTCAGAATTGCATGATTCAATTATCGGGAATAATTCTATTATAAATCATTCTATTGTTACAAAATCAAAATTAGGTAAGCAAGTACACGTTGGGCCATTTAGTCATGTTAGGCAATACACAGATATAAAAGATAATGTATTTATAGGAACAAATGTTGAAATTAAAAATTCTATCATTGATTCTAAGTCTAAATTAGGACATTATTGTTATATTGGAGATAGTGTTATAGGGCAATTGGTGAATATTGGAGCAGGTACTGTAACTTGTAATTTTGATGGGGATAAAAAACATAAAACTAATATAAAATCAAAAGCTTTTATTGGATCCGGTACAATGATAATTGCTCCTATTATTATTAATGAAGGAGCTAAAATTGGAGCTGGATCTGTATTAACTCAAGATGTTCAAAAATATTCTTTAGTTTATGGAGTACCAGCTAAGAAAATTAGGAATTTACGATAATTATTTATATAAAGAAATCAAAAGTGGCGCGCTAGCTGAAGATCCTTGTTTTCCTTCTGCAATAACAGTGTAAATTCCTGTCCCCAAATCAATAGTAGATTCTAATTTAAATGCACCTGAACTATTAGATGTGCCAGAACCAAGTATTTTTGTTGTATTAGAATTTAATATAATACCTAAAATAAAATTCTCATCCGAGTTGAATCCTGATCCATAAGCTACTGTAGAGCCATTAGGTACAGTAGCCGAAACTATCAAATTTGCGTCAGGAGAAATAAGATGCTTAGGTATAATTTGCTTAGGTATAATTTGAATTGCAGTACTTGATTTACTGTTTTTCGATCCTTTAGCTAAAATTGTATAAATCGATTGATTTACAATTTGAGAACTTATTTTAGAATTATTGAATAATGGTTTTGTTTTTGTAGTAAAAGACCCGTTTTTTGTAGATATCGCCGTGCCGATTATAGATTCTAATGTATCAGAAATTTTTATATATAAAGTTATTGTTTCTTCTGATTTGAATCCAGACCCCCATATTTCAATTTCTTCTTGAATTGTAAATACTGTATTATTTATTGTAATTATAGTTGCTTGAGGTTGAGGAGCATCTTGCCCTTGTGGTCCAGTTTTGCCTAATTGACCTGGAGGACCGCTTACTCCTTGAATTCCAGGGACTCCAGGATTGCCTTTTTCTCCCTGAGATCCTATTTCTCCTTGATTACCTATTGGTCCTTTAGGACCTATTTCTCCTTCTACTGTACATGATATTGTTAAGGAAAAAAGTAATACATAAAATATTATAGTTTTGGCTTTGATCATAAATATTTGTCTACTTACTTGTTAATAATAATATAATATTATTGATTTAATTCATTATTTGGAATTTGTTTTAAGTATATATTTCATTAACTTTCAACTTGAAAAGGGGAACTGAGTTTAAACTCAGTTCCCCTTTTCAAGTTGATTGTTTAAATAATTTTTTAGTTTATTTATTTAGAAACAGTAATTTTAAGAGCTGCAGCAGCTTTTCCGCCGCCTTCTCCTTCAGCAATCAAAGTATAAACACCTTCTGGCCAGTCATCTGCAATACTTACTGTTAATGAAACAGCTCCGCTTGAATTAGCTTTACCACCAACTAAGAATTTATCTAATCCGCCTTTAGCTGCTATAGCAGTTACAGCAACTTGGCCATTTGCTTTAAAGCCAGCGCCGTAAATACTAGTTGAACCACCAGCAGTTGTAGCATCAGCTACCAAGTATGTAGGTGGACCAGGAGGACCTGCTGAACCGGTATCACCGATGTTACCTTGTAACCCAGGAAGACCAGGAAGACCAGGAAGACCAGGCTTACCTTGTACGCCCTGCATTCCAGGAAGACCAGGAAGACCAGGATTGCCAGGAGCTCCGTCAGCACCTTGTAACCCAGGAAGACCAGGGAGACCAGGCGCACCAGATGCACCAGCTGTTCCAGCTGGGCCTGCACATGCTATTAATCCAATGCTTAGTAATAATGATATTACTATCAGAGTGGACATCTTAATATTTTTTAAATTTGTTTTCATTATTTTCCCCTCTAAATTAAGTAAACTAATTATAGAAATAAATCTTTTTATATCTATAAAGCTAACTAAAATCTAATAAAGTTGATTACAATATATGTTGATAAATAATATTGGTCTGAAGGAAATCTGTCAACCCTTCTGTTAAGTTTTTGTCTCATAATTTTTATTTATTTAAAATCTTAACAATTTAATGGAGTATTTATACTATATATATTAAAAAAAATATTAATTATTCAGTTACCAAAGATTAAAAAAGCATTGTTATTTTTTCGTTTAAAATATTTTTTGCTAATTTTATAGATAGATTTGTATCACTTGCCACTTTAGTTTTATCTGAATTTTTTATTCTGAATTTAAAAAGCCAATATATGAATTCTTTATATGTGTAGAGATTTATTTTGGTTTGGTTGGTAAATTTCGTAATTTTAGCAAATTGCTGAAATAATAAATTTATATTTTTGCCATAAATTTCCTCATAACCATCATATTCATTTGTGGTATATATAGAGTTTTTTAAATATTGCTGTGATTTTTGTATATAAATTAAATCTTCTATGATTATTCCATAATAAAAATTACGCATTTGACGCAGTTTATTTTTTGAAATTACTTTTTTCATATATTCATAGCTACTTTTACTGGGTAATAGACCTGTAAAAATTAATTCATGGTATTTTTTTTTATTTAAATATGATTTTATTGCTGAGCCCAATCTTTCTGTTAATGACATCCAGTCAAACGCTTCGTTATTTATCCAATATTTATATTTGTATCCTCTATAAAATTCTTCGCTTATATCCCAATCAGATATACAATCAACAACTGCTTTTTCCCAATTTATCCCATTTTCAATTTTACTTTTTAATTCTTGAATTAAATGAGGCATAAAATTTATTAGGAGTTCAGTATTAATTGTCCGTTAGGGCATTTTTTAATTTTTAAACCACATCCACAAGGACAAGGATCATTTCTCTTAAGTTTTTTTGAATTATTATGAGAATGTAATTTAGTTGGTATAGAGCTACTTTTTAGGTTAATTGATTGATTTGGAATGTTATTAGAAGTTGTAGTATGCAGTACATTTTTTATTATGCCAAAATGAATATTTTCAATTAGGTCCTCAAATAATACCAAACTTTCTTTTTTGAATGCCATCAAGGGATCTTTTTGGGCATAAGATTGCAGCCCAATTCCTTGTCTTAGATTTTCTATGCTTGTTAAATGATTTATCCAATAATAATCAATTATTCTAATAGAAAAAGATGAGATTATATTTAAATAGTGGTCTTCACTAGGAAAAGAATTTTTGTTTTCATCATATACATTCATTAATTTATCGAATATTAATTCCTCTAATTGGTCAGATTTCTTTTTTTCTATATCTGTATTATTTGATAAAAGTATTTCCATTCCAAATTTATTTGTAAATTCTTGATTAATTAAATCAAAGAGATTTATAACTGATTTATCTTTATTAATCTGAATATCTGATATAAATTTTTGTATTGTTTGTTCTGATAAAGATTCAATGATTTTCGTTATATTGTCTTTTTCGATTAAATTTCTTCTTAATTTGTAAATAATGTCTCTTTGAGTATTGGTGACATCGTCAAATTGGACCAAATGTTTTCTTATATCAAAATTATATGATTCTATTTTCACCTGGGCATTTTCTAATGTTTTTGTTATCATTTTGTTTTCTATAGGGATATCATCTTCAATCCCAGCCCATTCCATAAAGTTTTTAATTTTTTCACCACCGAATCTTGTCATCAATTCATCTTCTAATGAAACATAGAACCTTGTGCTTCCCGGATCTCCCTGTCTTCCAGATCTTCCTCTTAATTGATTATCTATTCTTCTAGCTTCATGTCTTTCTGTTCCAATTACATATAACCCTTTTAAATTAATTATTTCATTATGTTGGTTTTGCCATATATCCATTTCAGTGGTGTCTGATCCTCCAAGTATAATATCAGTACCTCTTCCAGCCATATTTGTAGCTACAGTGACAGCATTAATTTTGCCTGCTTCAGCTATTATCATAGCTTCTTTTTCATGGTTTTTAGCATTTAGTACTTGGTGAGTGATTTTTGCATTTTTCAATAATTTACTTAAATGTTCTGATTTTTCTATACTAGCTGTTCCGATTAGTATTGGTCGTCCTGAGGTATGTGTTTTTTTTATATCTTGAATTACTGCTTTATATTTTGATTTTTCCGTTTTAAATACAAAATCTGTAAAATCTTTTCTTATATTTAGTTTGTTAGTGGGAATGCTAATGACTTCTATCCCATATATTTTCAATAATTCTTCAGCCTCAGTAGTTGCAGTTCCTGTCATGCCAGATAACTTTGTGTACATTCTGAAATAATTTTGAAGAGTTATAGTTGCTTGAGTAATACTTTCGCTTTGAATTGTTACTTTTTCTTTAGCTTCAATTGCTTGGTGCAGTCCATCAGAATATCTACGTCCTGGCATTAATCTTCCTGTAAATTCATCAACTAAAATAACTTTGTTATCATTTACTACATAATCTTTGTTTTTTTCAAAAATAGCTTTAGCTTTTAAGGAATTTTCTAAGAAATGCAAAGATTTAACATTTTCCGTATCATATAAATTTGATAATTTAAGTGCATTTTCTGCTTTAGAGATGCCTTCTTCAGTTAAATATACTGATTTACTTTTTTCATCAATTTCGAAATCAGAATTTAATATTAATCTATTTGCGAGATTGGCAAATGTTAGGTAATCATTACTTTGTTGATTGGAAGATCCACTTATTATAAGAGGAGTTCTTGCTTCGTCAATTAAAATATTATCAACTTCATCTATTATTGCAAAATCAAGAGTTTTTTGAACTTTTTGCGATTGTTCATAAATCATATTATCTCTAAGATAATCAAAACCAAATTCATTATTTGTCCCA
>ENA-ORDI01000337-ORDI01000337.1-marine-metagenome-genome-assembly--contig:-NODE-337-length-33527-cov-5.493034_pt1 | contig 33527 bp, 33 predicted proteins | sample MGYA00248628_ERZ508525 | MGnify/ENA primary metagenome ERZ508525 (study PRJEB26195, sample SAMN05422138) | marine metagenome | isolation source: East of Porto Seguro, South Atlantic Ocean | place... | reverse complement strand
TATGGTGCATTTGTTATTGACCCGGATGGTCACAACATCGAAGCCGTTTGTCATCGAGAGGAAAATGCATAACAAGCTGTTCAACCGGATTGTCAAACCGCTACGCGCTTTGTCAACCGGTTAACGCGACGTTATGTAAAAGAAAAAAAGAAAATCAAAAATGTCTAACGGCGTACAACCCCCAGAAAAACTATTAAGATTGTAAATATAGCTGTTCTTGAACAGAAAGGTAGAAGAGCTATTTGACAATACAATCCAGTATTCTTAAGTAAACATTATGCCGAAAAGTAAGAAAAACTTTAAAAGTCCCCCAAAAAGGTATCAGCCCAGAGGTCTTTCTATTCTCTATGAAGATCATGATATTCTGGTTGTAGATAAAATGAGTGGCCTTTTAACAGTGAGTACTGAGAAAGTCAGAGAAAATACAGCTTATTATCTATTAAATACGTACGTCAGAAAAGGGAATCAGAAATCGAGAAACAGGGTATTTATCGTGCACCGTTTGGATAGAGATACTTCGGGTATTATTATTTTTGCTAAAAATGAAAATGCCAAACGTTGTCTTCAGGACGAATGGCATGGATTTAAAAAAAAGTACTATGCCGTAGTTCATGGAACGTTATCGAAGAAGGAAGGAGTAATCACTTCATATCTTGCAGAAAATCGTGCTCATAAAATGTATTCTGTTGATGATCCTGAAAAAGGTAAGCTTGCTAAGACCGGGTATAAAGTTCTGCGAACATCAAAAAAGTATAGTCTGCTTGAAATAGATCTGCTTACAGGTAAGAAAAATCAGATTCGGGTCCATTTTTCGGAAAAAGGTTTTCCTGTTGCTGGAGATAAAATTTATGGGGAAAAGGACAAAGGCATTAAGAGACTTACACTTCATGCGGCCTCTCTAACCATATTACATCCCGATACAAAAGAAAAAATGACCTTTGAGACAACGGTTCCTGCTTATTTTAAATCACTTGTAAATAGTTAACAACGACTGTTTATTTATACTATATAAATAATTCTCTTGAAATATGTAGATGTCATAACAAATGTATCAACCGGAATTTCTCCGGCGCAAGCGCCTCCAAAATCCGGTTATACAAGCGTTAGCCTTAACAGAAAATTACGTACTCGTTGACAAATTGTATTAAATTTTATACATTAAATGTATGGGCGATGATAAACCAATTTACTGGATAGGTTCTAGCTACAAAGATCTTCTCAATTTTCCCGCAGAAGCAAAGCAAGACGCAGGTTATCAGCTACATCGTATCCAAAATGGTTTAAATCCAGAAGATTGGAAGCCATTTCAGGCAATAGGGGCAGGAGTCAAGGAAATTCGAATAAGTGATAGCGGCAATGCCTATAGAATTATGTATATAGCAAAATTTGCAGAAAAAATATATGTACTCCACTCATTTCAGAAAAAGACGTAAAAAACACGCTCTAAAGATATTGAGATAGCAAAAACCAGATATAACGCCATTATTAAAGAGGTGCAATCATGAACAATACAGATACATCCATTACTCATGTCACCTCAAGTGATAGTAATATTTTCGAAGAACTGGGGTTTTCTGAGCAAGAGGCAACAAAATTAAAAATTAAAGCACAGTTAATGTGCTCTATCAGTGAGTGGATAAAAGATAAAGAACTAAAGCAAGAAGATGCCTCTCATGTTCTTCAAATTACACGCCCTAGAGTTTCAGATGTAATGCGTGGTAAATCATCAAAATTCACGATTGATGCTTTGATTGATATGCTTGAAAGAACAGGAAAGCATGTTACTTTGCAGGTGAGTTGAAGCACAAGTTCCGAAGACTTATATTCTGATGGTTTGCCTTTCGTCCAGCTCAATTGCATTGCATGAAAGTCCATCCAACTGACAACTGGCGCACCAGAACTTTTTTGACAGAAGCACCAACGGAAATATCTATGCACCGGTGATGATGCTGGCCGAAAAAGCGGCAGATTTGATTTTGGGTAATTCTCCGCTTCCTCCGGAAAACACTGAGTTTTATCGCACAGATCAGGGTTAATGGTTTTGCTTAAGCCACCTTATTTTATCGAATTTAATTTTTTTAATTTAATTCTGAATCAACAAAAATAAACTAAAATGTAATCTTTTCTTTCAATTAATGTCAACAAGTTTTACCTGGATTCAGCGATGAACTGCTTGATCCATAGTATCAGAGACCCATTGATTTAAACTTTTTCCTTCGGCCATTGCCACTTCCGCAATTTCTGCATGTAAATTTGAAGGGACTCGCACATTAAATTTTCCCGAATAAATTTTTTGAGGAGCAACACCATCTTCCTTACACATTTCAAGGAATACTTTTAGTGAGATGGAAGCTTCTTTTTTTAGATTATTAATATCATTGGCATAAAAGTCCGCACTTCCATTTAGACCCACAAACTCACCTCGAAACATTTCGATTTCCGGATCAAATTGAATTACAGCACGATAGCCGTCAATTTTCAAAATATTCATCATGGCGTTACTCCATTTTGTCTTAACCATTCACGGATGCTTGCTACCGCACCTTTATCAGTATTTGGGGAAGGATGCGGCCGATGGAAAACCCTACGTTCATTAAACTATCTTACACCAATCCGAGAGCCTTCTCGTTCACTTATTTCAGCATCCAACTCGACAAACAATGCCTCAATGTCATGCCATTTGATATTGCCGCTGACCGGACGAGAATAAATTGTTTCAAGGGTTTTTCTGTGTTTACGTTTCATTAGCTCAAATGGTACTATATATAAGTACCAATTACAAGTTGTATTGTTTGATTAATATTCAGGGTTACCAAAATCAATTCCAATTCGTTTTGAAACTTTTTTCATTTTATCCTTCAAATACGGTGATTGGTCTTTTCCTCATTTTCCCGCAGCAGGCTGTGGTTCCGGAAGAGAGGGTTGCCACGGCTGTTCCCGAATGGGCAGGTGAACCACAGCGGCGATCAGTCCGAGCGCGATGGCGGCCAGCCAGACTGTGGTGTAGGAGCCAGTTGAGTCATAGACGCGACCACCCAACCAGATTCCCAAAAATGCCCCAAGTTGGTGGCTGAAGAAGACAATTGCCCAGAGCGTGGTGAGGTATCGTGTTCCAAAGACTTGCGCGACAATCCCGCTGGTGAGCGGAACCGTTGCCAACCAAAGGAAGCCGATGGCGGCTCCAAAAGCGATGGCCGTGAAATCACTGAGAGGAATTACTAGAAACAAACTAAACACCACGGTCCGCAACGCATAGAGCAAACTGAGCAGATATTTCTTGCTCAGTGAATCCCCCAAACGGCCAAAGATTAGGGAACCAAAGATGTTGAAAAGCCCAATCATCGCCAATGCCCATGAAGCGGCGCTTGGAGAAACTCCCTCTCCCTGCAAATAAGCGGGCAGGTGGGTAGCGATGAAGGCAACATGAAATCCGCAGACGAAGAATCCTAGATTAAGTAACAGGTATCCGGAGTGAGTTCTGGCTCCATTGAGTGTTTTTCCCAAGCTCAATTCCGGCTCAGATTTCGATTGAGAATTATTTTCCTCAGAGGAAGTCTTTCCCGGAAGGCCGAGGGCCAGCAGTGAGATTGCCAGAACTGCCAATCCTGCAGTCTCTAACGCTCCACTCCAACCGTATCTCTCTATCAAGAATTGGAGTAGCGGGATCATGGTGAACATACCGATTGAAGAGGCCACCGTTACTATCCCAAAGGCCGTACTGCGACGCTCAGCTGGAGCTACCTTTCCTACTGCTCCCAGCACCACGATCATCCCGGAAAGACCGATTCCGACTCCCACAATACCACCGAGGTTCGCATAGAGTTCCCAAGCGGTTTCGCTTTGGGAGGCCAGCCACAACCCCCCACCATATACCACACCACCCAACAAGGCCACCCTCCGGAACCCCATCAAGTCTGCCGCTACACCGAAAAGAGGCAAGGCGAGGATCAGATTCTGCCATGCGATTGCGAGGCTGAAAGTTTCACGATCCATCCCCAAAGTGGATGTAATTGGTTCAAGAAACAAACCCATCCCCTGACGGATACCGATGCTCATGAATATCATCAGTGAGCCACAGCCAAGGACGAGCAGAAACCGATTTTTTTGTGTCATTTAAACCTCTAAGAAGTTATTGGTTTATCAATAGGTGAACATGGAACCGTCGTGTCCTTCGTCAATCGCGCTTTTTGCCACAAGAAAGGCGAGTGCCGCGTGTGTGGGATGTTCCGGACAGTGAGTAACATGAACGAGTATCTTTGACATTGTATTCTCCTGAATCTGTGGTTATGATTAAAAGGAGTAGCGATGACCGGTTATTCTAAATTAAGTTCACTTTGTGTACTATATAAGCAAAAAATTGTAAAGAAAATGAACAAAGATTGGCCTTCAGCATTAAAAACAACTAGTGCTTATCTGCATTATCTTTTCAGACGTTTTAAAGAAGATCGGATACTCGTTCATTCCGGATATCTTTCATACGTCACTCTGCTTTCGATGGTACCGTTACTTGCGGTTATTTTCTCGGCCTTTTCGCTGTTTCCGGTTTTTGAGGAATGGCGCGGTGAAGTGGAGGCATTTATTTTCAATAATTTTGTGCCTACTCTGGGAGAAGTGATTCAAGGGCACTTAGTAAAATTTGTGGAAAATACCAGCAAGATGACTCCGGTTGGTCTGGTCGTCCTTATTCTGGCAGCACTGTTGCTGATTTCTTCGATAGATCACACATTGAACCATATCTGGCGTGTACAAAAAAACCGTCGGCTGGTAGTCTCCTTTTCAATCTACTGGGTTGTGCTGACGCTTGGTCCTGTACTAATCGGAACAAGCCTCGTCACATCCTCATATCTGCTTTCTTTAACCGGTTTTGAAGAAAACGAATTGCTTGCCGTCAAAAAGCTGTTTTTAGCGACCTTACCGTATTTGGCGTCATTCTTGAGTTTTCTGCTGCTGTATCTGCTGGTACCAAACACTCGTGTTCATTTCAGGAGTGCCCTGAGTGGAGCTTTGATTGCGGCAATTCTGTTTGAGCTGTCGAAATATGCCTTTGCCTTTTACTTCACCCATTTTCCAGTTTATCAGGCCATTTACGGAGTACTTGCCATCATACCGCTGCTTTTCATTTGGGTCTTTGTTTCCTGGGTAGTAATCCTTGTAGGTGCACAAGTCGCAGCAAGTTTAGATGTTTTTCTGGCGAACCAAAAAAAAGTCGTCAATCTGGAACCAGATTCTACGCACGAATAATACGTCGAAATAATTCGATCAAAGTAACAAAGCTGAAATAAGAATTAAAGAGATAATAATCTCTGATTACTCGTTGCCGGCAATTTCAATATAACGCGTTTCCAGTTCGACTTGACGTGCAACTGCAGCCGGATCAAGATCGATCTCAGCCGGAATGTCCTCTAAAAAATGCTTGAAATTATCCCTGCCTCGCACAAGCATTGCGGAGTCAATGTCATGTTTCGTTTGGCTCACATGAGGTGCAAGGTACTGTGCATTCAGGCCGATGCGCCGGTCTTTACTGTTATTTGGCATCGAGGAATGCAAAGTCCAACCGTGGTGAAAAGAAGCTTCACCCGGCTCAAGCGTACACATCACGGCTTTGTCTTCATCCACATCCGGAACAGTTTGACCCTGGAAAAGCACATTGGTCTGGTCCTCGGTAAAGTCATGTTTCCGGTGGCCGTTTAGGTAGCTTCCTGGGATCATGCGCATACAGCCACTTTCAGCAGTGGTAGGTGAAAGAGCCAACCACATGGAGACTTGATCGTCATGGCTCAAGCCCCAATAAGTTAAATCCTGATGCCAACTGACGTGAGATAGAGCTCCAACTTCCTTCACGATGTAAGTGACGTTGTAAAGCAGGATGTCAGGTCCAATGAGTTCCTCGATGATATCCAAGACCACGGGCAGTGTTGCCAATTGCAACGGAGACTGTAAAATGGTATGTACCTTGGATTTGTAATGCAATGGTCCAAACTTGGATTCGGCGATTTCCATTGCCTGGCGATGTCCTGCCGCCTCCGAATGGTTTATAATATCAACACCTGAGACAAAGCCATCCCTTTGATAGGACTGCTTTAAACCTTGCATGTCAGTGCTAATCATTTGATCAACTCGTTATGTCTATTTTAACCAGGCATCTTCATCAATTCTGACACTTCAAGTGACCCGCCAATTTCAAGAAAGGGGCAAGCCTTTGCAATCGAAAGTGCCGCATCCATAGAATCAGCTTCAATTATAGTGTAACCGGACATTGTAGTTGTGCCTCCGGAGCTAACAGTACCATCGGAATTTACTGTACTTGTACTCTTAAGAGGATTCATTGGGCTAACCGCTGAATCACCTAATGAAGCGATCCACTCCATATATTTCGACATATGCTGCTTACCTTCTTCCGGGGAGGATGGCTGATCTCCGCCTAAATAAAATATAACGTATTGTGACATTGGCATTTTCCTTTGTTGAAATATAAAATTTAAAGCATGACAAAGCAATATATCACTCTGCCCAACAGAATATCAAGATTTCATTTATGATGGATTTCGATTACAGGAGTTTGTCAGCTATTGGCATAGTTCGAGACCTCTATGAGATTTTCATCTGGATCTCTGAAGTATGCAGAAACAATTTTACCTTTAGCACCGGTTCGACTTACGGGCCCTGCTATCAATGGCACACCACAATCCGCAAGGTGAGCTATTGCTTGTTCAATGGGTGTTTTGATAATAAAGCACAAATCAGCTGATCACCTTCCCTATTTTCTCAAATCATTCTGCTTTCTCTTGGCCCATGTCAAGGTACCGCGTAATTCGCAGCTTCAGGTAAGTCAGCTTGAGCGCCAAGTTAAAAGGGAATGTTCCGGTGTTAGTTGAGTTTAGCATAACTACGCTAGATTAAGCTGCCAGGATAGGCCTAAGCAATCTGTTAGCCAAGCAAATTTTGTGCTGAATCCGTAGTTATCAAGCGGCATTAAAACTTCACCGTTTGTAGAAAGTGCTGAAAAAATATGCTCTAAATCTGCTAAAGAATCGCAATCTACGAAAATGGAACCCGATGGAGTGAAAGTGAAATCATGCTTTATCGGTGTATCAATGCAAATGAACTCACGACCAGCGATTGTAAAGTTGCCTTGCTGCAACTTGCCTTTGCTGTCTCCCGCTTCATAACAGTTATACTCAATTACCCTTGATTTTGGAAAAAGGCTGACATAAAAGTTCATGGCTTCTTCAGCTGCGCCATCAAACATCAAGTGAGTACGGATTTTCATAGTTGTCAGGAGAGACTTCCTCTGGTTCAATAACGTCCAACGAACGAGCGCGAAGTAATGACCTCGAAGTTGCCGCCTTTGTTTTTAAAAAATTTACTTTTATGATTCATGCAATGGAATACCAGCTGAAGGCTCAGTGGTATCGGAGCCCATCCTAAAGCGATGGCCGTCCAGGTCTTCTACATTCATTTCACGCATCCCCCACGGAAAATTGGTTGGCGGCTGAAGAACTTTTGCGCCGCTTGCCTTATATTCTTCATAAAGGTCATCTACATTATCGATGAAAATGGACATCCACATTCCTGCTTGACCTTGTGCATCCTGACATAAAAATATTGAAACTCCATCTCTTGACACAGATGCAAATGAAACAGGTTCTCCCCAGTCCCAGTCCTTTTTAAACCCCAGAACATGCTGATAATATTTCAAACTTTCTGCGATGTTTTTAACATTTAGAACAGGGATAATGCAATCGAATTTATTTTCCTTAATTATATCATTCATATTGATGCTTCATACTCAAACATTTTTGATAACATTAAGCTCTCAAACATTCACGCTTTTCTAATTTTATGATGGTAAGGATTAAAATTTCATGCATTAAAATAATCTTAATGACAGACAACTTAGTCCACCATCGAGCTTTCGAAATTCAGATACTTCAACTTCAATTGTCGAGTAACCTGCACTAGCAATGGTTTCTCGTGCTTTTGGGTAACCCTTAGGTATCAATACTCTGTCATTCACCCAGACACAATTGGCAGCATAACTCTCATCATCATCTATTTTCAGTATGTTGAAATTTTGAAACTCTTCTTTCGTCAATAATTCACCAGTTGCCACTAAATTGTTTTGTTCTAAATATGCTACTCCCGTCTTCAAATGTAGCATCTTATCCAACTTCACAAGAGTCCCACTCATGCCATATTTTTCTAGATATTCAATGACTTGTCCGGCACCGCTTTCATTAGTTCTCGCTGATATGCCGATATAAAAATGTGACCCAACCATCATAATGTCGCCCGCTTCAACTATTCCTGGCTCTCGGACTTTTTCAATGTTTGTGTAATAGTCTGACAACTCATTTTTGATTTCAACGGTCTCTCCACTTCGTGATGGTGTTCCGAGTTTAGTAATGATTGCACACTCTTTCGTTAATAATGCAACATCTTCAACAAATGTTGAATCGGGATATTGTTCGTTTTTCTCTAAAATTGAAACTTTTAATCCGCATTCTTCCAATACTTTTATGTATTCTGCATGTTGAACAAGTGCTTTTTCATAATTTGGAAGACCCAATTTTGCGGTTGTCAAGCCACTCAACATACTTTCACCTGGTGTTCTTACGATTGCTCTTTTAAACATGTTTTTTATTTGCTTATTTTGATGGCTTCGTAAATAGTTGTCATTCCCGCGAAAGCGGGAATCCAGGAACTTGTAAGTGTCTGAAATAATGGATTCCAGCTTTCGCGGGAATGAAAAAAAAGTATACCATTTAGACTTTTTAGTGTTTTATCAATTTTATTATTATGAAGAGTTTAAACACATATTGTTTTCGCTACTACCTTGCTAGCAACAGACAGTTCCTTCGTAAGCCTCTCTTCTACAACCAAACTCTTGCCAATGCTGTGTTCGAAGGCGTCAAGATTATAATGATATGCTATTTATTTGCCGCTGGTTGATCGGAGTCGAAACCAATTTCACACCAGAAAGCGCACCTTCGACTCCGCTCAGGGAACGCTTTATCGAAACATTATAAGATGGACGATGTACTAGTAGTCACTTGCAAGAGCTTGACGGCATGTTTAGCGAGTTGCCTTAATGAACCTGTACAATAAAACATCTTCCACATTTTGACGAGAGTCAATGACTGCAAGAATATAGACATCCATTTTGGATACTCTGTAAATGATTCTCCATGGCTTGACTATAATCTCACGGTATTGTAACAGTCCATTTTCCAGTAATTCTGGAACAATACGACCTCTATCAGGTTGATAATAAAGATTATCAGTTTTTTCTTTTATTTTTTTGAGAACCTGCAAAGCATTGCTTTTACTATCCGCAGCAATGTATTCAACAATCATCGTCAAGTCACTTTCTGCAATTTCTGCCCAAAGTACAGAATATGGCTCACTCATAGGGTCTTATTATTCAGTAAAGTTTCGATATTTTGAAAAACATCTTTTTGTGGTTTCACTTTAGTATGCTTGATGTCTTCTTCACCCTGTGAAATGAGCTTTAATAATCCGATAGTATTACGCATATTTTCAAAACTTTTAGGATCTTGTAATACAGCTCTTGGCTCCCCATTTTGTGTGATAATTACTGGCCGATGGGTTTCATTTACTTGAATCAATAAATCTGCCGCTTTGGATTTAAGATAAGTCACTGATTTAATATCAGTTGATATGTTCATTGTTTCCTTTCAAGCTGATTCCTTAATTGGTTTCGTATGTGTATTTTTGAACGGTCTTATTATCGTATCAAATAAAGACCGAGTGTCAAGCGTGTTTTTATTAGTTTACAAAGAAAATGAACCAAATTACGAAGAACCATATCAGTAATAATCAGCCAAAAAGCCTCCAGCAATTAATTTCAAGCGCACCTAAAATCAAACGTCCCGCAAGCGTAAATTCTGCGGATCGTAGGCTGCATCTTTGAGGACGGTTGCGAAATGTTTTTGGCCGAGGAGTCGAATTTCAAATTTAGTTCCGGGTTCGGCATATTGGGGCTTAACGTAGGCGAAAGCCAAGCTTTGCTTGACGCTGTGTCCGTATGCTCCGCTGGTGGTTACGCCAATAATTTGTTCGCCATCCAAGACCGGTTCGTTGCCGAGACAATCTGAATCAGAAGTTTCGACCGAAACATAAACCAACTTTGTGGTAATACCCAATAATTTTCGGGAAAGTGTGGCTTCGCGTCCGAGGAAGCATTTACTGAAATCAACGAAACGCTCCAATCCTGCTTCCATCGGAGTTATTTCGGTTGTTAATTCAACACCCCAACCTTTGTAGGCTTTTTCCATGCGAAGAGAATTCATGGCATAAGTTCCGAAATTAGCGATTCCATATTCGGCTCCGGAATCCATCAAGGCATCATAAAGCGTTTCCATTTTTGCTAGTGGATGGTGAAGTTCCCAGCCAAGTTCACCGACATAAGAAACTCGCAAAGCACGCACAGGAATTCCGGAAACCTCGATTGATTTTCCGCTCATCCAACGGAAAGCTTCGTTGCTCAAATCAGCGTCCGTTAATTTGGAAAGTACGTCCCGTGATCTTGGACCGGAAATAACCAAAACTCCGAAGTCATTGGTTAGGTTCCGGATGCTAACATTTTCTGCTGGAAGTATTTGCAAATCTAGCCAGTCATAATCGTGTATTTCGGCAACTGCAGCAGAAAGCATGTAAAATAGATTTTGTTCTAATCTGGTGATTGTTGCTTCGCACTCGATTCCGCCCAATTCTGTAAGCATGTGCACCAGCGCAACTCCACCACCGCCGGAACTTCCGGAGTTTAGTTTTGGAATTCGATTGGCGGAAATTCGGTTCAGAAAAGATTCTGCATCCGAACCAGAAATTTCGTATTTTGAGAAGGATGTTAAATCGAGCAAACCAACTCTTTCACGTACTGCCTGACATTCTTCTGCAACTGCGGAAAAAGTGTTGTTTCTGCGGAAACTGTATTGCTCACCTTCGCCTTTTGTGTCAAACCATTTGGCGCGTTCCCAACCAAAAGTTTCTGCAAAAACAGCACCTTGAGACTTTAGTTTTTCATAAATTGGAGTGGGTCGTACCGGACGTCCTGCATCCGTGAATTCTCCGGGATAGTGTGTGGCGTACATTCGTTCGTATTCGTCAATTGACTTGTCGAGGGCGTATTCCCCACAAGCCCAATCGCCGAAGCGTCTCGGATCAAATTCACGCATATTGATTTCTGTTTGACCGTGAACCATCCATTGCGCAAGGTATTTTCCGCATCCGGGACCTTGTGTGATACCGATGCTGGCTGAACAACACAACCAGTGATTTCGTAATCCCGGAGCAGGACCGAGCAAGAAGTTTCCATCCGGAGTGTGGGTGATTGGGCCGCTGACGACTTTTTTTATTCCAGCGGTTTCAAAAACTGGAATACTCTTTGCTGCCAATTCTAAGTGCGGTTCGAGGCGTTCCAAATCTGGCGGCAAAAGCGCATTGTCAAAACTCCAGTCAATGCCGTCGAGTCCCCATGCTTTTGGCTGCATTTCATACGGTCCGATGATCAAGCCACTTTGTTCTTGGCGATAATAACATGAAGCCCGTGGATCTCGCACCACTGGAAGTTCCTTTGTTAGGGCTGCAACTTCCGGAATACTTTCCGTCATTAAATATTGATGTACCATATTTATCACCGGCAATTTGAGGCCGACCATTGCTCCAACTTGTGCGCAAAATGATCCGGCAGCATTTACCAGATGTTCGCAAACTATTTTACCTTGTTCTGTAACAACTTCCCATTCTCCGGAAGGAAGCAAATTTATGTCTAAAACTCTGTTATTGCGGTATATTTCCGCTCCCCGATTTTTGGCTCCGATTGCCATGGCGTGAGTAGCTCCGCTGGGATCGGTGTGGCCGTCGCCAGTGGTGTAAGCACCCATTAAAATGCCGTCAGTTTTCAGCAATGGGTGAACTTCGCGGATTTCTTCCGGACTTATCAAATGACATTCCGCACCAATTTGATCGAGAATTCCTTTTACATAATGGAACCAATCGACTTGATCCTGATTAACAGCCAAACGTACCGCACCGCATCCATGCCAACCAGTGGATTGTCCGGTTTCTGCTTCCAAGTTTTTATAAAGTTCTGCGCCATAATAATGGATTTTCGCCATATTTAAAGAGGCAATGAAATGCGCAATCAATCCGGCTGCATGCCAAGTTGATCCGGAAGTGAGCTCGCCTTTTTCTACTAGCACCACATCTTTCCAACCCTCTTTTGCCAAGTGATACAACAGACCGACACCCATTGCACCACCACCGATGATCACTACTCGTGCATGTGTTTTCATGAAATTTCAGTGGCTTTCATACGTGTTCTGGGTAAACGTACCGGAAATTGCTCTCTGATTTTTTGATCAATTTCTTCAGACCAATTCTTTGGAAAATGGTTTTTCAGTATTTCTTTAACTTTTAAATGTGCACGCTGAATTACATCAGTTGAACCTTGTTCAATCCAGTTATTGATATTTTCTCGGTCACCAACAATAGGATAAAGATAATCTGTTTCCATTCTACTCAAAGTCTGCTCATGACCTAGATAATGACCGGGACCATCAAGACAAACATCGCGGATCGGTCCAAGTCCAAGTGTTTCAGCGTTTACTTCTATTCCTCTGATTGTGCGGTTAATTGCCCCCAGCATATCGTTATCAATGACGTAACTTTCAAGACAACAACCCAGCAAACTAGCGTGCATTCCTGCCGATTCATAAATTAGATTTGCGCCGGAATGTCCTGCTAATGAAACAGTATAGCCTTTTTCATATCCGGATTGCGCATCTGGAATTTTTGAATCTGTCATACCTGCGGCAATTCCACAGGGTAAGTCGTAGTACTTTGCCATTTGTCCACAAGCTGCCATCAAGACGGCTTGTTCACCACTTCCACCACTCATGGCTCCGGTACGTAAATCTGAAACAAACGGCCATGCGCCAAATATCGCTGGTGCGCCCTCCTGGATGGCATTGACGTAAACCAGTCCTGCTAAAACTTCAGACGTGGCTTGCACCACACAGCGAGCCAATGAGGCTGGTGAAGTTGCTCCAGCCTGTCCTGCCGATAGTAATAAAATAGGCATTCCACCCTTTACTCCGGCTTCCAGACAAGCACTGGCGTCTTCAGCAAATTTCAAAGGTGGCACGACATGACAAACGGACATGCTCACAAATGGCCGCTCCCGCCATGCTTCTTCACTGCCTGCAATTAGATGTAGCATTTGCAAAGCCTCATCCACATTTTCGGGAAATGAAAAACTGGTACCTACATGTTTTTTGGTTCCGGCAATCGAAGCGTAACAAGTGTTTAAATCCATTTCACGTACATCTTCCAAATCCCTGCAAACGATCGATCTTTGAAAAAAATGGATATGTTCCAATGTGTCACAGATCCTGGCAATATCAAAAAGATCAGCCAAGTTTGATTCACGGTACTTACGACTGATCGGATCAAGAATGTGAACCGCTGCTCCTGCAGTGCCAAAATGAACTTTTTTTCCGCTCAAGTGCAGATCGTGTTCCGGAGACGCACCAAAAAATGTAATGTCACGTCCGGCTTTTGCGATACCATCTTTGACAACTGAGCGTGGAAATAGCAGTCGACCTTCTGCTGAAACCGTGCAGCCAACCGCGGTGCAAGCTTCAATACAAGAAGGAATCGCTTTGTCCATGCCGATTGTTTCCAGAACTTCCAGAACTGCTTCGTGAATTTTTGGTAAATCATCTTCTTTCAAAGGCTTGAAGTTCCCGCTTTCCTGTCCAGGATGTACGGGTTTCATATTATCCGGAAGAGCTGCTGCTCTTTGTGCTTTCCGTGCACTTCTGCCGCCCATGCGGTGTCCTGAATTTGGTGCCATTATTGATCTCCTTGGGGTTTTCTAACTAGCAAGTCATTAGTCATGTAAATAGACTAATATGGAAACTGTTTTAAGCATTCTTGTCATTCCGAGCGAAGCAAAATATTGACACTGAATCAAGGTGTGCCGTCAACTGTAAACTAAAATGATTATCTTTTTTTACGTCTTCGTTTACGAACTCGATTTGTATCCGCGTAATTTTGCATATTTGTTTCAGCAGGAAGATCAATTACTTTTGCCAAATTTGGGAAGGAATCGACTTTGTGTGGAAATGCCATGGCATGAACAAAATGCTCCTGAAATTTTGTTTCAACGGCAGTTTCAACTTTTTCAACCTGGCGCACGACTTCTTCAATTTCTTGTCGTGATTCATAATTCAGCAGTGCGATTCTCGCGCCGGTTCCAGCAGCATTTCCCGCGGCACTTACTTGTTCCAAATCACAATCCGGAATCAAGCCCAGCACCATTGCGTATTTGACGTCAATATTGCTACCGAATGCACCGGCAAGGCGGATGCGGTCAACAGTTTCAATTTCCATCCGCTCCATCAGCAAACGGATTCCGGCATAGAGCGCCGCTTTGGCCAACTGAACTGCTCGGACATCATTTTGAGTGACTTGAATATTATGCTTGCCTTGAGACAAAACATAGGAAAATGTGCGTCCATCAGGAATTATGTGCTTACTCTTTTCGGCCAAAGCACCATTTATTACGCCATCTTGACTGAGAATTCCTGCTAAATACATTTCCGCAATTACCTCGATGATTCCGGAACCGCAAATTCCTGTGATGTCCAGACCCTTAGTGTCTTTTTCAAAACCGGATTCGTTCGACCACATTTCGGAACCTATGACTTGATAATAAGGCTCCAAAGTTTCACGGTCAATTCGCACACGCTCAATTGCTCCAGGCGCAGCTCTCTGTCCGGAAGAAATTTGCGCGCCTTCAAAAGCTGGTCCTGTTGGACTTGAAGCCGCAACGAGGCGTTCGTTATTGCCTAAAACAATTTCAGCATTTGTACCGATATCGACGAGCAATGTCATGGCTTCCCGCTGATGAGGTGCTTCTGACAAAATCATGCCTGCCGTATCTGCGCCAACATGTCCTGCGATGCAAGGCAAAACATAACATCGTGTGTTCGTATGTAAAGTTAAATCCAAATCCCTCGCGCGAACTCTGACACTTTCATCGGTGGCTAAAGCAAATGGCGCTCCTCCGAGTTCTATGGGGTTAATTCCAAGCAGCAGATGGTGCATAATTGGATTGCCGACAAAAGTAACTTCTACAATTTCGTCTAATTCCCGTTTGGCTTGGGTGGTAACTTTTACCGCAAGATCGTTGATTGCTGCCCGGATTACTTTTGTCATTTCACGATCACCGCCGGGATGCATCATCACGTATGAAACGCGGCTCATCAAATCTTCGCCAAAGCGAATTTGCGGATTCATCACTCCGGCAGAAGCCAGCACTTCACCGGTTCTGAGATTACAGAGGTGAGCTGCCACTGTGGTTGAACCGACATCTACGGCAAGTCCGCATAAGGATTCTCTAAATCCTGGATAAACCGCAATTACTTGTCCCAGATAATCCACTGCAACAGTAACTTTCCAATTTCCTTCTCGCAACTCCCTTTGCAATGAGAGTAGCATTCCGGGACCAAAGCGTAAGTCTTTGAGCTGCCACTCGCGCTCCAGGGCTTCACGCAGGCGGCGCAAATCTCCGGAAGGATCATGCATGTCTGGCTGCCAGACTTCAACGTAATGCAATTGCACGGGCGGCACAATTTCAATATCAAAGGCATCAGCCTCCTTGCGGATGATCTGCTGATGCACCTGACTGTCCGCCGGAACATCAATTACGCAATCACCTAATATCTTGGTGGCGCAACTGAGTCTCCTGCCGTCTTGGAGTGACTTTTTTGGACGCTCCGCATATGTTTTTTCAGTATCACTCAGTACAGAGATATTTTCGGATTTAGAATTGATTTTGTGTTTGGGAAAGTTGCCTGTGGCCTGCACGATTTGACAACGTCCGCAAAGACCGCGACCGCCGCAAACTGAATCGATGTCCACTCCCAAAATTTGTGCTGCCTGCAATACAGGAGTTCCCAATGGAAAATAACCGCGCTTTCCAGAGGGTGTAAAAACAACTCGTGCGTCTGGAACTTTCAAAGAATGAGGCATGGAGCAGGTTCCGGGTTTTTGGGCTAAGCTTGACGATGTGCTAGAGGTTATTCCTTTGCCACTCAGTTAGCCATGCGGCAGATTTCTCAAGGCCTCCAAAAGGATAAAGATGAAGCTGGTCATAACCACGTAATCCTGAAATGATTTTATCGGGTTTATTAACAAACATCAATTTGCTGAGATTCAATCCCTGTTTACGTAATATCTTTGTAGAAGCTTTTACTCCGCAAACCTTGGCAAAACGCATCAAAGTTTTTATGGTTGATGGACCTGGTATTCCAATGTGAATCGGATTACAAATTCCTTTTTCTCTAAGTCCGGAAATCCAGGCATTTGCTCCATCAGTGTCTAAACACCATTGCGTTATGATGCGGGCTGGAATTCCGCGCTCTTCCGTCCAACGTAATTTTTCAAGCAAATGGAATTCGGAATTTGGATCATCCGGATTTCCTTCTGGATGTCCGGCAAAATCAAGAGCGTTGATGCCGTACTTTGCCAATAAACCTGTTTTTAAAATATCCATTACACAACTGAATTCGCCTGCCAGTTCGGAATTACCTCCACCGATTAACAAGGCTCTTTCGATTCCTGCTTCCTGAAGTCCGGAAAGACATGCTTCCAATTCCTCTACTCCGGCAAAACTGCGTGCCGCAATATGCGGTACAGCATGTTTTCCTACGGCTTGAATCTGTTGAGCGGTTTGGATCGTTTCCCAGCAATGCGCTCCTGGAATCATCGTGATATAGACTTCGTTTATACACTCTGGAATCAACGGGACGTCTGCGATATTGTGTGGTAAAATTTCCATTGACCAAGTAGTTCTTTGCTCAGATATTTCTTGTAGATCGTCTGCTGGTTCCATAAAATTACTGCTTTCCAAGGAGTCTGATTCGCTAAATAGTATTTCCATTATTTCTGCTTTGCTGATTATAGATGAGAGCTAACAATTGTTACAAGGTTCGAGATCTGTACGCAACCAACTGCACACGTAATGCCAACAAATAACTTACTGATAATACAGAAAAAAATTAAATATAATAATATAACAAGAACTTATAGTTCCGTTTCTAAACAGCTTTCTGAGTTAATAAATTAAGCTACAAAAATTTGTGCTTGAAAAAATGTGGGAATAATTAATAATAGTCTTATATAACAATATATTACAAATAGTAAAACATCAAAAATAACTAGCGCTAAGATCGTGTAGAAAGCGGAACACCGAGTTCCGAAATACTTAAAATGAGAATAAGGAGTTCCGAAACCACTAAAAACAGCCTTGATTACGATGGAATTGTTTAATCAAAGTACTGAGTCCATTGTCTTTATTGTCTATATTTATTTGTTATTGTCATGAAGGAAAGAGTCTTTGTTCTCATTTTTCTCAATCCGGAAAACCGAAGTCATTGACTGAAGAGTTTCTTCTGAAAGGTGACAAAGGATGTTATGTTCGGACGAAAGAGTTTTTTGAGGAGGAATTTCAATCTCACATAGCCCCTCTATTTTTCGGTGACAACGGGTGTGGAAGGAGCAACCTGAAGGAGGATTGAGGGCACTGGGGATGTCTCCTTCCAAAATTATATGTTGTTTTTTGATATCCGGATCAGGGATTGGAACCGCAGAAAGGAGTGCTTCGGTGTATGGATGATATGGTGGAGAGAAAACTTCGTCAGCAGTTCCATGTTCTACAATTCGTCCGAGATACATGACAATTACGCGATCTGCCAGATAGCGCACCATGCTCAAATCGTGACTGATAAAGAGCAATGTCGTTTGCTCCTCACGCTGAATATCTGTTAAGAGTTCCGTGATGGCGGCTTGCACCGAAACGTCCAAAGCGGAAACCGGTTCGTCTGCGACGACCAGAGCAGGTTTTCCAGCAAAAGCACGGGCGATTCCAACCCGTTGTTTTTGTCCACCGGAAAGTTGACGTGGTACGCGCCTTTCAAATTCACGAGGAAGTTTGACTAAATCCAGCAGTTCAAGCATTAATTCACGTCGTTCATCCGGAGTTTTACCGACACCAAATTTCTCCAGGGCACGCACAATTTGGTTGCCGATGGTGTGACTGGGATTGAGCGTGTCAAAGGGATTTTGAAAAACAATTTGCAAATGACCTACGGTTTTAACGTTGCGGCTTTCAACAGGAATATTCGCCAAATCGACACCTTCAAAATCCGCGCTTCCTTCAGATGCCTGTTCTAAACCCAGCAAAATTTTCGCAAGTGTTGATTTTCCGCATCCGGATTCGCCCACAATGGCAACGATTTCTCCTTTTTTTGCTTCAAAAGTGATGTTCTCATTTGCTTTCACGGTTCCAGCTTTGCCGGATGCAAACAAGTTATTTGCAGAAACATCATAATGTTTGCTGAGATTGCGGACAGCCAAAATTGTTTTGCCAATTTCCATTGGTGCTGATTTGGCTGAAGATTCCGGCGGAGCGTTCCAGTCAATTTCCGGAACCCGCAGACAACGACTGAAATGCTCTCTTTCGTTGACTGAGATCATCGGCACAGCATTAACGTCACATAAAGCGGATTGAAAATGGTTACAGCGTGGACCGAAATTGCAACCCTGGGGACGTTCATGCGGAAGGGGCAATTGTCCTCGAATTGGAATCAGCGGATGAGCAGACTTATCTGTGCCGGGAAGAGGAATCGAGCGCAGCAAACCTTGTGTGTACGGATGCTGCATTTTTCTGAAGACATCTTTAATCGGGCCACTTTCGACCGCTTCGCCGGAATACATAACTGTGATACGATCGCATGTTTCCAGAATCAAGCCAAGATTGTGTGAGACGAAAAGCATCGATGTACCAAATTTTCGTCCAAGCTCACGAACCAATTCAACAATCCCCGCTTCCACAGTGACATCCAGGGCAGTAGTAGGTTCATCGAGTAAGAGTAAATCCGGTTGAGACAAGAGTGCCATTGCAATGACGATACGCTGTTGCTGTCCTCCGGAAATTTGATGTGGATAAGAACGGAAGATTCGCTCCGGATCCGGAAGACGAACTGATTCCAGCATTTCCAGCGAACGTTGCTTTGCTTCATTCTTGCTGATGTATTCGTGTGATAAAGGCACTTCCATCAATTGCAGACCGACGCGCATGGCAGGATTCAACGAAGCCATCGGTTCCTGATAAATCATGGAAATCTGAGATCCGCGTAGTTCCCGCAGTTCTGCTCCGGTCATGTCTGTCATTTCACGTCCCCGAAAGCGGATGCTGCCCTTGGTGATTCTACCATTTCCACCCAGATAGCGCATAATCGCCAGTGCGACGGTGGACTTTCCGCATCCGGATTCGCCAACCAATCCCATTGCTTCTCCGGCGTGCACGCTCATTGAAAAATCCATTACCGCGGGAATTTCTCCATGACGTGTGAAGAAGGATACTGACAGATTATTAATTTCCAGAATAGGTTCAGTCATTTTTTAATTTCTGTTTTCGTTACTTTTCAGCCACATATTTTTAGTTTTTTGTAAATAGCCGCTAAGAACGCTAAGAACGCTAATTACAATACTTAGTGAACTTAGTGTCCTTAGCGGCTAAATAAAAACACTTTAACCAAAACTATTGCCTTCTGCTTAATCTTTCAGCGATTCTTCACGCAGTCCGTCCGCCAATAAATTTAGGCCCAAAACAAAACTGGCCAGTGCAATGGTTTGCGGCAAAACAATAGTCGGAACCAGACGGATGAAGCCCCGTGTTTGATTGATCATCGAACCCCAGTCCGGACTTTCCGGAGCCAGTCCCAAACCGAAAAAACCGAGTGTACCGAGCAGAATAGTCGTGTAGCCGATACGCAGGCAGGCATCAACGATCAAAGGCCCTCTGGCGTTGGGCAGTATTTCCCAGAGCATGATGTACCATGGCGTTTCACCACGCGTCTGGGCGGCAGCCACATAGTCGCGGGTTTTGATGTCCATGGTCAATCCACGGACAATCCTGAAGACTCCCGGAGAACTGGCGAAAACTACAGCGGCAAAGATGTTGAGTTCGTTGGGGTCCATCGAAATCAAACCCAACGGGTCGGAATTGAAAACTACTCCAGAATAGAGCCATCCTCCCAGTATGAGGATGATCACGCTCCAGGGAAACAGTAATCCAGGACGTTCCGAGAAACGGCTCCGGAGGACTGTCAGGGCAAAAACGATAGGAAACATAAAAAAGACACTTGCCATCACATTGGGCAAAGCCGTCTCGCGGATTCCGGGAGTTACCAAAAGATAGAACAAAACGATTACCGGAAATGATAAAATCATGTTTGCGATAAACGAAAGAATTGAGTCTGTTCGTCCACCTTTATATCCGGCAGGAAGTCCGAGTGTGATCCCGACAATGAAGGCTACCAGCGTGGCTGAAGGCGCAATCAAAAGCACGAATCGACTGCCATATACCATGCGGCTGAAGAGGTCGCGTCCAAGGTTGTCTGAACCGAAATACATGGGAATCATGCTTTCCAACTCCACCATTCCAGGCGGTTTACGGCGATGACGGTAGAATTGTTCCAGTGGATCGAAAGTGGCGACAACATCTGCAAACACGGCAGTAAATAACCAGAACAGCACGATCATCAAACCTGTTACACCAACCGGACTGTCCAGCAAATGTCCAAAAACACCAATGTGTTTCCTATTCGCGCGCATCAGTAGATATGTAATTGCCATGCCTACCCACACAGGCCAAAAACGGTACGCTACTCCGCCCCACAATTCCCAGAAATTAATTGTTTCCATCTTTAAGACTCCACACGGATGCGGGGATTGAGGTAAGCATAGCCAACATCAGAAATGAGTTGAGTCCCGATTACCACAACCACGGAAACAAGTGAACAAGCAAGTAACAAATGGATATCATTATTTTCAGCCGCTTCCACCAAAGCCCAGCCGAATCCCTTGTAATTGAAGATTTTTTCTACAATCACTACCCCGGTCAGGAGCCATGGAAATTGCAGCAAGATGACTGTGAAAGGTGCAATCAGCGCATTACGTAAAGCATGTTTGAGCACTACTGACCGGAAAGGAAGTCCTTTGAGATGAGCTGTCCGGACATATTGTGAGGTCATTACTTCGCTCATTGACGCACGCGTCATGCGCGCGATGTAACCCATGCCGTAAATTGACATAGTCATCACCGGCAGGGTAAAATTTTCAAAAGTAATATTATTTACATTCGAGACTCCTTTGAACCAGCCAAGCATTGACGCAAATATGACGGTAAAGAGGATTCCGCTCACATATTCCGGAGTGGCAGTAGTGGCAACAGAAAAAATGGAGAGAATTCGATCGAGAGCGGTACCTTCGCGCATTCCGCTCAAAATACCGATTAGCAGCGCTGACGGAACCATTGTCACCAGCACCCAGAATGCAAGTATTCCTGTGTATCCTAATCGCTTTGGCAGGACTTCATTGACAGGCATCCGGAAACGGGTGGAATATCCTAAATCTCCAGTGAGTACTCCGCCGAGCCATTCTCCATATTGTACAACAAAGGGGCGGCGGTAACCGTTTTTATCAAGCCAGCTGTCAACTGCCTCCTGACTCATACGATTGTTGTTTTGTTCCAATGCCAGTTTACGCAGATTCGGTTCCAGGTTAACCAGCGTAAATACCACCAGCGACAACGCCAACATGGTCAGAACCATAATGAAAGTGCGTTGCAGTATAAAACGAAGCATTAACAGTTAGGATTAGCAAAAAAGGAAACTGCGTAAACCGAGAACGCAGAGCAGGTTGGAAACCCAGCCCCCGGTTCAAAGTAAGGAGGGCGGACATTGCTGTCCGCCTGCCAAAGTAAGTAATAAATTACTCAGTCGAGCCAAACTTCTTCGAACTGATGTTCAAAGGTCTGATGCATGCGATATCCATGAACTCCCGCAACAGAATGGCTGAAAAGCGAACGCCAGTAGGGCTGGATCATGATTCCTGAATCCTGCAGAATCTGCTCGATATCCTTCATCAGCTTCCGGCGCTCATCGGCATCCGCTATACCCAACGCAGCGTCCAGCTTTTTATCAAACTCCGCATTGGAAAAAGCGGTCTCGTTCCATTTTCCGATTGCTGAAGAATGATAAGCCAGTTTCAGAACCTGTACACCGAGGGGCCGCATATTCCAGTTAGTCGTTGAGAACTGGTATTGAACCCAATTGTTCCAGAAAGACGATCCCGGAATGACAGTCCGTTTAACCTTGATTCCGGCTTTGCGGAGTTGTCCGGCAATGGCATCGGTCGTGTTCCGTCGCCAGTCGTCGTCAATCGAAATCAACTCGAATTCACGATCAGCGACTCCTGCTTCTTTGAGTAAAGCTAATGCTTTTTCTCCATTGCGACTGATTGCAGGGAGCTTGTAGTATTCCGGGTGCATCGGACCAACATGATGATTTTCGGCAGGCTTTCCTAGACCATTAACACCCAATTCCAATACTATTGAATTGTCCACTGCAAGCTGCATGGCGTTGCGAACCTTCTGGTTATTGTAAGGGAAGGCACTAACGTTCATCCTGGCGACAATAGTTGCCGCAGTCACTACTTCATATTTATTGAGCCCAAAACCGTCCATAATTTCGACATTATCCCCTGTTGTTGTGTAATTGGCATGAATCTCTCCTGCTTCAAAAGCCGCGATTTCCGCTGCCGGATCGGTTCCGAAATCTGTGTATTCGATGCCGTCGAGATAGACTTCACCACCCCACCAGCCGGACTTACGGCGGCTGAGTTTTGCTCCCACACCAACTTCGAAAGATTTCAGTTCAAAGGGTCCAGTGCCGATTGGAGCTTTTTTGAGATCTCCTCCATTTTTGTCGAAGTCGCGATGGACGATCAAACCAGGATAATCCGCAATACCAGGAATTATGCTGATGTCCGGCTGCTTCAATTTCAGGAGTACCGTATAATCATCGACTTTTGTAATTGCTCCGGAACTTGCTTTTTTGGTCGCGGAATCCACCAATGCTTCCATGCGGCTGGCCATTGAGTTTCCTTCAACTGTGCCATCGCTCCAGCGGTTGATGTTAAAAACCACATCATCGGCATTGAAAGTATCACCGTTGTTCCATGTTGCGCCTTTGCGCACATGAAGGGTGTATTGGGTCGCATCACCATTGACTTCCCAACTCTCCAGCAACATACCTTTGAAGGTGAAGTCCGGAGTGTAGCGCACCAATGGTTCACAAAACTGGCGGGTTACGTTACCCATTTCAGACCAGTCAAAAATGCGCGGGTCTTTGATGTCTTTGATATTCATCGACACCTTCAAGATGCCGCCTTTTTTACCTGCGGCTGTTGCTGTTTTCGGAAAAGGCAGTCCGAGCAGACCATAGGCTGCGACCGCGCTGAATCCTAATGCGCTCGCTGTCGCGAGAAATTCACGACGGCTGACTTCACTTTCATTTGCGCTTCCGGCAAGTTGCTGAACAAATCGGCGAACTGCTGTGTTTTTGGATGGGGTTTTACTTTTACTCATAACTTTCTCCCAAGTGAGGTTTTTAAATTTGCCGCATCCGCGACGTTTGCAGGTAGTGATTCCACCCGATAAGAACAATTTGACATCATTGATGACAATAGAGTCAAAAAATTTGTGTTCCTCCTGTGTATAAATGGTTAATCATTTGCCGCTTTAGCGGCGGTTACAGGCCGTGATTTGCCTGAAAGCTTAGCACTTGAAATCATTGTGTCAAGTGAAATATTTGATAATCACACAAGAAATGGAATTTCTTTGGGATTAAATAAATATTTTCGGAATAATTCACGATAGCCCCGGATTAAATAGCCGTGATTTTGTTTTAACAAATCTTCACGTTTCTCACGAAATAGAGCCGGAAGTTTGTACCACGCCATGTCCGGCGCGTTGTGGTGCAAAGCGTGATAATTATTGTAAAGATATAAAATTCCAAATAGAGATTCTGCTTCCAAAACAGCGGTGCGTCCCTCACATTCCGGATGACTCCTGTGTTCGGCAAAGGAACGTAAAAGCGTGAACGATGTTCCCGGATATGCAAACAAAAACAGATATTCCAAGAACGGAATACCGCAAACTCCGGAAACCCAACCCAAGGTGAGCGCCAATCCAAATAAATGCCAAATCCAGGCTTTCAAATGAATGCGGTCACCTCGCAACAAACGTAATACTTCGTCTTTCAAAAAACAGGAAACCATCCAAAACGGATACAAGAATAAGCGTCCGCCGAGGGTGTGAAAAACCCAATACATCCCTTGCCGCCACCGGGGCAGGGAATCCCAGTTATGATGATATAAATAAAATGATTCAGGATCCTGTTCCGGATAAGTCAGGTTTTCGTTAATGTGATGCTGAGTATGGCTGTTTAAATAAAGACGAAAAGGCAAATACAAATCCAAACTGGGCAAAACCAGCAGTTCGTTTATTTTTGCGGAAGAAGTAGGATGTGCGTGAACCGCTTCGTGCCGCAAAGAACCGTGCCAGGCCACCACATAACCGCCGACCGCAAAAACCAGCCACCACGGCAAACTATGATAATTCCAGGTTAGCAAACCATATAATGAGTAAATCAAAACACCCAGCAAAATGGTTTGCCATTCGATCCGCACCGGACATTTAGGATTCAAACGTGAAATCATAAATCTTCAATCGATTCTATTTCCATTTCCAATATACATTCGTATGCATCTTCCTGAAGAATTTCCACACTTTCCAGAAACAATTGTTCGCTTACTTTTTTCAATTCCGGTTCCTCACAAGCAATTTGCAAAGCCTTCCTGAAAAGATCCAGCTTTTCGTCAGAAGACCCTATGTCAGTAACAAATGCCGGTGCAGGAGCCGGAGGTGATATTTCCAAAATACGAACGTTTTCCAAATCTTCCGGAGCATATCGTTCCAGCAAACTCCAGGTCAAAGCGTCAATGGCCGCCACATCTGCCACCTTGTTTGCAATGTGCGCTAAACTTTTGCGATGTCCGTCACTGACAAGGACCTCATGGAAAAATGGTCTTTCTGTTGTCATCGGTGTGACCATTGAGCGCAAAATATTGTAACCGGAATGCGAATTTTTCGAATTAACGACTGCTCGACTTCCTTCGGCATCCACCAGTATTTCCCATTCGCAATTCCGATGCACCGCAATCACGCTGCGATATTCCGGCCCCGTAAAATAAGGTGTTTGATAAACCGGAGTTGCGATCACCTGAAAACGTCCGGAAAATTCATGTGTTAGCGGATAACCGCAAACTTGTCCTAAAAAGACATTTTTTTGATAAACATCTTCACCCCGAAACAATGCCTCCGGTACGTTGTCCAAGCCGGCTTTCCGGAATGAATCAGCTAATCCTTGCCACAACGCATCCGTTTGCATTCGAGCTTCCGGAAGATCGTACAGCGGAAGTGTGGCGTGTTGCAATTGCATGTAAGGCTCACTTTAGAACATCGAAATTCCCGGATTTTCCTTGCGTTTGGTGACAAATGCTTCCAATTCCTCAACCTTTGATTCTTCCAAATATGGTTGCTGATATTCCTCAAGGGCTTGTTTCCAAATGCGATTTGCACGTTGAGCGGTGTCAAAACCGCCGTCTTCTGTCCATTGACCGAAGTTGTTCCAATCGGAAAGAATCGGCGGGTAAAACGCAGTTTCGTAACGGTCTAAAGTATGTTGTGTTCCGAAAAAATGACCTCCGGGACCAACATCCTTAATGGCTTCAAAAGCCAATTCGTCTTCTGAAAAAGAAAGTGTTTCCAGAAATTCAGACATCATTTGCAACAATTCAACATCGACAACAACTTTTTCAAATGAAGCGCAAAGTCCGCCTTCCAGCCATCCGGCGGCGTGTTTGACAAAATTGCAATGGCTCATGATTGTCGGCCAAAGTGCCATCATCGACTCGTATCCTGCTTGCGTATCGACTGTATTACAGGCATTAACATTTGAAGAGCGATAAGGGATGCCGTAACGGCGCGCCAGTTGTCCGCCGATTAAAGCCGTTTTCGCCATTTCCGGAGTTCCAAAAGCCGGTGCGCCGGTTTTCATATCGACATTGGAAGTGAAGCCGCCGTAAATCACCGGAGAACCCGGAGCCGCCATTTGGGTAAAAGCAAGCGAGGCCAGAGCTTCCGCATTTTGCAAGGATAAAGCTCCCGCCAAAGTCACCGGAGCCATTGCGCCGGAAAGCGTAAAAGGAGTCACACAAACGGCTTGCCCGTTGCGAATCATTTCCAGCATTCCCTGAATCATTATTCCATCGAGCCGCAACGGCGACGAAGTGTTGATAATCGAAATCAAACTGGGGCGCATTTTGAGTTGTTCCCGTGTCAGCCCATGCCCGATGCACAGCATATCTATGCTGTCAACTATGCGTTGTTTTCCCAGTGAATAAGCATGAAAAACCTTATCGGTCATTGTCAAATGGGTGAGCGCGCAATCCAAATGCCGTGTATTTGCCGGAAGATCAACCGGTTCAACCGGATAACCTCCTGTCATGTGAATGATGTTGAAATGTTGTCCCAGGCGAATTAAATTTTGGTAATCCTTAAAATTACCGGGACGTCTTCCATTGTCTAAATCGGAACAATTTGGCGGACTTCCCACCAATGAAAACAAAGTCCAATTCTTACCGACTTCCAGATTATGTTCCGGATTACGCGCATGGAGTGTAAATTGTTCCGGAGCTTTGGCGATATATTTCTCGATCAATTCCGGATCAAACTTAACCATTTGCGTTGAACGATCAACATCGGCACCGTGTTCTTTGAGAATATCGAGTGCCTCATCATCCAAAAAAGCAATGCCGAGTTCACGCAAAATTTTCATACTTGCCTGATGAATGGCTTCAATTTGATCGGCACTCACAATTTCAAAAGGCGAGTACGGATTACGGGGTTGTTTCCAGGGCAGTTGACGGATTCCGGAAGTGGTTCGGGATTGCGCCCGTCCTTTTCGTTTTCGTTTTCGTGGCATATTTTTACAAAAGATAAATGATTTGAGTTCTACTGGACACTGTGTTATTCCGATATCAGCGACAACTTTTGTCCCTAATTTTCTACAATCAGGAGTAATATCTGGAGCATAGATTTGACAGCCTTAATTTAGCAATAATTTAGATTATATTTTTTGATGGATTCAATTTATCTTCATTCCATTTATCCGGATTGTTGGCAACATATTCTGATATCGTTTGGTATGATTTTTCATTACGAATAATTTGTTCCCAATAATTTAGTTGCCATAATTTACCGTCAAATCGTTGCCAATTGTTATTTTTTACCCCACGAATATATTCATTGGTTGTCATCGTTTTAAACCATTGTACTACGCGATGTAGGGGCGAACCTGTGTGTTCGCCCAATATTCGTTGGTCGCGCAATATTCGTTGGTCGCGCAATGATTTATCAGGGCAGACACACAGGTCTGCCCCTACGTTTTTGATAATGCAATGAAAATGATTTGGCATAATTATCATTTCGAAACATTTTATATCAAGAAATTTATTTTCTATTTCGTAATACCATTTTTTTATCATTGTTCCTGCATCATTTAATATCATTTTCGCGTTGTCAATTTCACCAAATAAACATATTCGTTTTTTTACACAAATGGTCACAAAATACAATCCTGATTGCGAATAATCATATCCTTTTAGTCGAATTGACCTGCGGTGATGAACATCTGGATTGTATTTGTTCATCATTCTGTTTTTCCAATTATTTGTTGGGCAAACACATATTATAAATGGGCAGAGACACAGGTTTATCCCAACATTATACGGACATTTTTAGACATCAAATTTTGCGACAATGTATCTCGCATTTAATCCTTCAAAGGCAAAGCCGCCACAATATGCACCCGTGAATGTTCGCCGCCGTTCATAGCGGTATGATAGCCGCGCGTGTCCGTAAAATAAACAGAACCGTCCGCCGGTAAATGCGTTACATGATGGTTGACCACAAAAAGCGAACCCGGATTAGTGGTGATCGGAATGTGAAGTCGAGGCTCCGGATCACGGTGCCACGAATTACAAGTCAAAGGCTCCTTCAACAGCACCCGCATCCGTCCAATCGGAAAACGCCGCGTCAATTCCTGATGCAAAGTTTCAAAATAAGTTCCCTCAAATTCCGGACAGAGTTCCGAAAATGCAAACTCATCCACCACTTCATCCCGTGCTACTTCCTCATAAGTTTCATCCGGACGCAAATAATAAAGTCCAATCAAATCCGAATCGGAAGCATCACCCGCACCGGACGTTCCGGCGTTTCCGGGGCGGCGTGTCAAAGGAATAGCGCCGAAACCGTCACCCATGTCGACAACATATTTTTGTGCATCTTCCAATGCTTTTTGCAATTTATCAATGTCAAAACGCAAACTCAACTTCTCAATTCCGGGGCCGGGTTGAAATTTTACGACGGTGTCCGTAATCCGGTTTTCTGCGATCCAGGCCTTCATCAACGCCTGATCTTTTTGAATGCCAGTTAACTGCTCCAAGGTAGAATCTCCAAACTACATATAACCATTGTCGAGTATGATGAACTCGCAAAAAGTCAAAAAATCACACATGTTTGTCATTCCCAGATCAGGTCGAGGACAAGAATTCCAGATACTTACAAGTTCCTGGATTCCCGCTTTCGCGGGAATGACAACTTTTTTGAGACTGTATAAAGTATGAAGGTTTTGTTAATACCCTGAAACCCATAATTTGTCATTTCGACCGCAGGGAGAAATCTTAATGATATAAGTGCTTAACATAGAAAAGATTTCTCGCCTCGCTCGAAATGACATAGTTATAGAACTTTTTACTAATGCATAAAGTACAATCAAAGCATTTCCAATGCAAACGGATAACTCGATTGTCTTTCGACTCCGGTTTCCGTCACGATAACCTGTTCTTCCAGTTTTACACCTTCACGTCCTCCTTCGACGCCGATAAATGATTCCACACAAAGTACCATTCCAACTTCAAGTAAACCGTCATATCCTAATTTTTCATAATCAAACCAGTGTTTGATGGCTGGATATTCGTCTGCAAGGCCGACCCCGTGAATCAGGCTTGGATAGCGCTGGGAGAGATATTCATCTGGAATCGTCCAGCAAATTTCGGAAACTTCCCGGAACGTCATGCCGGCTTTCAGTACCGAGATATTGTATTCAATTTGTTCAAAGGCAATGGCGTACAAACGGCGTTGTTCGTCAGTCGGTTTTTCTCCACAAACCCAAGCCCTTGAAATATCAGAGCAATAACCGTAAGGCCCGATCAAATCGGTATCAAAACTAATCATATCGCCTTTTTCAATTTTCCGCATCGAGCATTCCCGGAACCAGGGATTTGTGCGTGGCCCGGAAGAGAGCAGACGTGTTTCTATCCACTCACCTCCAAGTCGAATATTTGTTTCATGCAGTTTGGCCCAGAGAGCGTTTTCCGTAATTCCAGGTTCCAATGCATCCTGCATTGAACGGACTCCTTCCTCGCAAACATCCATTGAGGCCTGCATCAAAACCAGTTCTTCTTTTGATTTAACGGCCCTTGCGGTTTCGGTAATTTGTTCGCCTTCAACGAGTTCCAAACCTTGCGCGCGTAAAGCATCGCAACCGATATGGGATAGCGTATCAATGGCAAGGCGCCGATTTCCGCCGCCGTGTTTTTTCATCAAATCGGCAATTTGTGCGGCAAATTCTTTGGCAAATTCATCACCGCGATCTCCAGCTTTGAAAAAATAAAAAGCCGGAAAAACACGGTATTCGTCAATAGTCGGTATTCCTTCCGCCAAGTAAGGATGATTGGCATAATCAAACAAAACCACCGGTCCATCCAGGGCGACAAAGACACAACGTGTTTCATAATGCGAACACCAGATTTGCATATTGGTCGCATCCACCGCATAGCGCGCATTGATTTGATTGAACAACAACAATCCGGCAACATCCAACTTTTCCATTTTCTCACGCAAGCGCTGCAAACGGTAACGCCGCACCGTATCCAAATCAACCGGCGCTTCAGTAAATTCCATTGCACCGTGCTGACGCACTTCACCATTTTTCACGGCTCGCACCGGACGTTCCGGTTGAATTGATGCTAAAGGCATATTTTCCTTTGTTATTAGTTCACACATTTCGGGGTTCATATTATAACCTGTAATTTAAATATGTAACTGATCACACTATATATTGTTCAGAGAGCAGCCCCCGAATTCATTCGGGTGGCAGGATTCGATTTATAACCGCTAACCGTTTCAACGGTTTTTAAAAATGCAAAACCATAGAGGAAACCGATAAATCGGTTGTCTTTCTTGGTTCTTTTACAACCCCAGAATAAATTCTGGGGCTACTCTCACTACCACACGAAGTTGTTGATCATTAATTATGATCCGAAATGTGTATTAGTTTTACTGATTTAACCCCGCATCCGATTTCCGGATTGATCAACGCATTCTAAATTTTCCGTATCTGATTCATCAATCGCATAATTATGTGCCTGCACATCGTCATCTCCGGGCGGCACTCGATGAATCCCGCACATCCGATCCGCCACCCAATTTTGATAGCGATGCAAAGGTTCCTCGAAGCGGTAACACATTCGTCCGCCGTGAAAAGCGGTGTTGCTCAAACCGGCTTGAACACGCTCGACAATTCCCAAATCCTGGGTGTTCACCAGATCCCAAAATACCGCCAATTCCCCAAACATCGCATCGTGCCATTCGTTTTCCAAAGTTTTCGGAGGAGTCAGCAAAAAAGTCCGTTCCAAAGTTTGATCGGCCGCAAGCGGATCGGTAATCAAACAAAATGCGTGATTCGGCAATAAAGTAATGGCGACATTGGGAAAAATCCAAATATGATAAGCGGCTTCACTGTGTTCTTCTTCCAAACGCTCTGCCGCGGGCAGATTCAGCCAGACCGAATCCACATCCCGCGAAACCGGAGTGGTCAGCATTGCGGTGTACATCCCTGCGCCTTGACAACGGTGATGGTCTTCAATACGGGAGACATTCGTGAGTTCCGGATGCACGAAAGGCAGATGATAATATTCCATGAAATTTTCCGCAACCAATTTGTAATTTGCGGCCACTTCATAATTTTTCTCACCGGAAATTGTCCAATCCTCCAATCCATGCGAGGCAAATTTGTTTGGCAAATCTCCAAGCCATTCCTCAAGTTGTGTCGGTTCCGAACTCAAATTGACGAAAACCAAAAAACCCCAAGTTTCTACGGCAAGCGGCAATAATCCGTAATCTTTTTTATCAAAGCGTTCCGCATCCAACATTTCATTTGCGTCGCCGACAGTTTTCTCTTTTTGAAACATCGATGTTCCCAAACACTGTCCGTCCAGTCCATAAACCCAGGCGTGATATGGACAACGAATGCTTTTGCTTTTGCAGCTTGCTTCCAGCAATTTGGAACCGCGATGACGGCAAACATTGTAAAACGCCCCCAGTTTTCCGGCTTTGTCGCGCACCAGCAAGAGCGAGCGTCCGGCAACTTCCGTCACTAAAATATCGCCCGGATTCCGGACTTGCGAAACACATCCCACCGCAACCCAGCCGTTGGCAAACACCTTTTCCTGTTCCAACGCAAAGAATGCTGCAGCAGTGTATGCATCCGGAATCAAGGTCGAGGCTTGATCGACCGGCAAGCGGCTTAAACGATAAGTGTCCGGTTGAGTAAAACTTTGAGTCGCTAATCTTTGTGCAGTAAAATTATTCATTCAGTGCATTTATTTTGAGCAAAAATAAAGCCGTTTTTATTTTTAATAATTTTCCACGACTCCGGTTTTTTCTGAAAAAATCCGGAAATCAGGTTTTTATTTTGCGGAGTACCGGCAATCAAAATGAAGCCGGTTTCGTTAACGACTTTAGTATATTTTTCAAGAATCACATTGCGTTGTTGATCGCTGGGCAACATATGAAGAACCCGATCAATGACAATCACATCAAACTGAATTTCCGGAATGTAATCAACAATGTCGTTAACAATTCCCTCAACCTTCAAGCCTTCGTTTTTTGCATCGTCCACACATTTGCGAAATCCCGGTTTTTGCAGTATCGATTGCGGTTACAGAATGCCCTTTGCGGGCAATGAACAAGGTGTCTCTCCACTGGCCGCAACCTAAGTCCATCACCGTTGCGGATTCTTTGTTGTACTGCTTTATAAATTCAACAAATTCCGTAAACGGTTTGCCACACGCATTGCGCTTATTTTGATATTCTTTCACATAATCTGTCATAAACTATCTGCGCATAATTTCCCCTTTCGGGTCAAAAAGCGGTTCGGTTTGCAGAGTAGCCGGACAGCGTTTTCCGAGAATTTCCACAAACCAGCCGTTTGTTTCAGCGGCAATTACTTTCGGCACATAACCCAGCGCAACAGAAACTCCGGAATTGTGGGCATAACCTCCGGAAGTTACCCAGCCTTTGACATCATCACCGAACCAAATCGGTTCGTCACCAATCACATCCGCATCTTGCGCAGTAACGATAAAAGTGCGCAAACGCAATTTCCCGCCGTCCGTTTTTTCTTTGATTGCTGCGGCTTTGCCGATGAAGTCGGATTCTTTTTTAATGGAAACAAAAGGACTCAATCCGGCTTCCAACGGACCGTAAAGCGGACGGTATTCTGTGGCCCAGGAACCGTAATTTTTTTCCAGACGCAAAGCATTCAAAGCACGAATCCCGAAAAAACGGATGCCGAATTCTTCGCCTTCTTTTTGTAAAAGTTCCATCACATAGCGTTGATTATCCGGAGTCATCCACAATTCATAACCTAAATCTCCGGTGTAACTCACGCGTCCAGCCAAACAGGACACCATGCCGATATCCAGATCACGAATATCCATAAAACGGAAGGCTTCGGCGGAAACATCCGCGTCAGTTATTTTAGCCAGCAATTCACGGGATTTCGGGCCGGCAATCGAAAGTCCGACAATTTCTGTTCCGTGCGGAATAATCTCGACATCTGCAGATTCCGGAAAATGTTTTGTAAGGCTCGTTTCAAACCAACGCAAATGATATTCCTCCGCAATTCCGGAACCGGCGATGTAAAATTCGTCATTTTCGAGATTGGCGAGCGTAAAATCGCCGATCAATTTTCCGTTTCCGTTGAGCATCGGCGCAAGTGTCATGCGTCCTGGTTTAGGAATGCGACACGCCAAAATTTTATCTAGCCATTTGGCGGCATCGGAACCGACGACCGTATATTTGGCAAATCCGGTAATTTCCAGCAATCCGACACCTTCACGCACCGCCTTAACTTCCGCCGCAACATGTTCAAAATCTGTGGAACGCCGCCATGAAAATTCGTCTTTAACGCCTTCCGGTGCAAACCAGAGCGGCACTTCCAAACCGAAAGATTCTCCCATTTGCGCACCTGCGTTCAGCAGTTTGTCATAAATCGGAGTTGTCCTGAGCGGCCGTCCGGCGGGGAGTTCTTCATTCGGAAAACGAATCGAAAAACGGCGGGAATAATTTTCCTGCACTTTGGCGTTAGTATACGAAAGTGTCGCCCAATTCCCATAACGAC
>ENA-ORDI01000335-ORDI01000335.1-marine-metagenome-genome-assembly--contig:-NODE-335-length-33553-cov-4.050394_pt1 | contig 33553 bp, 35 predicted proteins | sample MGYA00248628_ERZ508525 | MGnify/ENA primary metagenome ERZ508525 (study PRJEB26195, sample SAMN05422138) | marine metagenome | isolation source: East of Porto Seguro, South Atlantic Ocean | place... | reverse complement strand
TTCCTGTCCCGATGTGCTGTCGAGGTTGCCGGTTGGTTCGTCGGCGAGCAGAATGCTTGGCTGTTTCGCCAGCGCTCTCGCAATTCCGACTCTCTGCTGTTGCCCCCCGGAAAGCTCCGTCGGTTTGTGACCGGCTCGATCTCCCAGCCCGACGCGCTCTAGAGCTTCGAGAGACCGGCTCTTTCTGTTGCGAAGGTTGCCGTACACTAACGACAGTTCGACGTTGGCCTGAGCGGTCATTCTGGGCAGCAGGTTGTAGGTCTGGAACACGAAACCGATCTGGGCGCCACGGATCACCGCCAGCCTGTCGTCATTCAGGCTGCCGACGTCTTCGTCGTTGAGGAAGTATTGACCAGTTGTCGGGACGTCCAGGCACCCGATGATATTCATCAACGTGGATTTGCCTGAGCCTGATGGCCCCATGATCGCTACTATGTCGCCTTCGTCAATGGTCACAGTGACGCCCTGTAGAGCGCCGACCTCCACTTCGCCCATGCGATATATCTTGTAAATGTCCTCAAGTCTGATCATGATGGCTTACCGGCGACCGCCGCCGCCCCTGCCGCCAAAACCTCCACCGCCTGTAAAACCACCGATAGCACGGAAGTTACCCCCAAAGTTGAATTGACTGCTCTGCGAGCCTTCAGATTCCATAATCACAAGGTCGCCTTCGGAGATTCCTTCGTTGACTACGATCCAGAAATCGTCACTGTTGCCCAGCACAACAGGCACGTCCTTAACCTGGCCATTTTCGACTACTCTCACGGTTGGTTCATCAAAGGATCCGTATAGCGAGTTAATCGGCACCATCAGCACGCCTCGATCTTCACGGATCACGACGTTGGCTACCGCGCTCAGTCCTTCAGGGAGTTCGAGTCCTTGCGGCAAGGAGATGAGGATACGGATTGGGAAGCTGACCACGCCCTGTTGAGTGTCTGGCTCAGTGGCTATGAACGACACTTCCCCCTGGAGGAACTCGCCAGGAAGGGCGTCCATGGTGACCAACGCTGAGGAGCCTAGCTGAACGAAAAGCACATCGATCTCGTCGACCACGCCATCGATCTCGACAACACTGGTGTCAACGATCTCCATGATAGGCGTGTTGGCGTTGATCGACTGTCCTGCTTCGGCATTGATAAACGTGATTACACCCTCCCAAGGGGCGGTGATGACAGAGTCAGTCAACCGATCTTCCGCATGCGTGAGCGCAGCCTGTGCGGTTACAACCTTCGCCTGCGTCACGGCCAGGTCGAGGATGTCCGGGCCTTGTATCAGATCCGCCAGTTCTTGTTCCTTTTCAGCGAGATTGAGGCGGGCAACCTCCACTTCGAGAAGCTTGGTCTCCAACGCGACCAGGTCACCGCCGCTCTCAAGCAGGTCCAATTCCACCTGGGCGTCAGCGAGTATTGCCGTCGCTAAACCGACCTGATTGCGTTGATTTTCGATGACCGCAGGATCGCTGGCCGACTTGACATCTTCAAGGTCGTCTATCGCAGTTTGCAAGTTGGACTTGGCTAGCTCGATCTGCGCCATCTGGTTGTCGACGCCCAGTTTTCCTGAGCCTTGATTTAAGATCGACAGGTCTTCGATCGCTTTCAACAGGCTAGCAGACGCCACGTCGAGGTCTCGCTGTCTATCGTCGAGCGTCAGAGAATCGACTGGCCCAAGAACATCGCTCAACGCTTCTTGAGCGGTTGTCAGGCCAACTTGGGCGCTATCCACATTTGTCACCAACGCGGCGATGGCCTTGGCTGCCTGCGCTTTGATTGACTCAAGGCTGTTGGCGCTTTGTTTGTATGCTGTCGCCGAGGTGTCAAAATCGTGACTCACGCAGAATCCCGCCGCTGGCGATGAAATTGATGTGGAAGAGCAGGTTCCGACGATGGTGGTCGGGATGAAGTTTTGCCAGATAAACACAACGGTCTCATCCCAGGGAGTGGATGGGTCATCCGAAGGCAAGCCCTCAGAATTATACCCGCCCTGAACGAGCTCTCCGAACTGGTATTCAGAGTTGAACACGATATCCAAATCCACGCCAAGAGTTGTCAGCGCTGAGTCGAAATCTGGATCAAGCTCACTAGGATCAAGATCGATGCCCAGCCAGGTCTTGAACTGGTTTTGATAATTTTCGGTTTTGGCCGTAAAATCCGATTCGGCATCGTTGACCTTATCGTTCCAGTCAGAAGCGCCGACGTTCAACTCGGCCTCGCCATTTCCAAGCAGGGTTTCCGCCGATGTCACGGCGTTGCGCGCTTTCGATATGTCGAACTCGGTGGCGCCTGCCATAAATTCGTCTAGTTTTTCTTGGGCGCTGCGTTCTGCAAGTTGCGCGTCGGTAACACGGGCTTTTGATTGAGCCAATTGAAGGGCTGTGAGTGGTCCTTGTAGCTCGATGAGGGACTCTTCGGCAGTTTGCACAGACAGGCGAGCGGAAGTGACTTTGGACTCGGCAGTCGCCAGCTCCTGCTCGCCCGGTTGGGCCAGAATCTGGGTCAGGGTATCCTGGGCGCTTGTGAGTGACAGCTTCGCTGAACTTACCTTCGCCTTGGCCTGAAACATTTGCTCGTCAGGTATGTTCTTTAGTTGATCCCAGTCATTGCTGGCGTCATTGAGCGCTAATTTCGCATTCGATACTTTGGACTCGGCTTGGGCGATCTCCAAGTCTGAAGCTTTCTGAAAATTCTCCAGGGTGTATTGGGCGTCTCGAAGGCTCACACGGGCCTGAGCGACTGCCTTGTCGAGATCCTGAATAGTTTCACTGTCAAATGTCGCAAGCGGCTCACCTGCGCGGACCCGCATACCTTCCTCGACAAGTATTTCAGCCACCGATCCAGGTGATCCAAAAACTAAAGTCTCGCGGTTTGGAAACAATATGCTGCCGTTGACGGACACCTCGTTGATGAGATTGCCCAATTGCACCGGTATCAATTGTTCGTCCGCTCCGAGGTTGGCATTGTCAGGTCCGCCGATGAACGCGATCGCGCCGTAAGTTCCGCCGGCGACCACGAGGACGATCCCTAGAAGGACGCCAATCTGCCAGCCTTTAAGTGATGAGAACATTCCTACGTTGGTTCCTCCCCAATTCTTGCTTCGGCTACCGTTGCATTGCTCCCTGGGGCGGCACAATCCGGATGAAGGGGAGCTGTCCGGTGTTTCCACTCTCTGTCATGGCATCTACAAGCATCCGATAATAAAGTTCGGATCGCCTCATGAACTGCTGCAATTGTTGCTTTTGTTCTGGGGTTAACTCCGAGACCATTTTGTTAAGTTCAATTCGCATCACATGAGAATTTTGCTCCAGGGACGCCCTTAGCTGATCCACGTTGCGACCTCTGAACCTAGAAGGGGGTCTCTGTGGCATTTCCTGGCGGTTTACCGTGACGTCAATTCCAACATGGACTGCGGACGACTGCAAATGGCGGTTCAATCGCTTCATTACTTCGTTGGCGGCGGTATATCTGCCTTTGCTGACCAGCTTCCTGATCTCTTCACCTCGAACGTTTGCCAGATCGGCATGAGTTTGCGCCTTGCTGGCGTCCGAACGATTCAATCGAAGCTGGACGTTCTCTCTTGTGGTTTTGACCCAGTAAAGGGATTCGCCTGGGACAGCGTCCGATGAGGCGGCTGTGGTCACGCCTGCGCCCATTGCCAGAACAACGACCGCCACCAGACTGATGGCGATTGGCTTCGCCAGAGGTAGCCAGCTGAACGAATACCACGGCTTCTTGCGAGGTTCGGTCTGGGCAGTTTGAACCGCCTGCATGAACGATTGAAAGTTCCGGTTCTTGGATTGTTGAGATGGCGTCATTGTCTCAGCGAATTTCATCGTAGAGACGGCGACTTGCACAAGCGGGCCAAGCTCTTCCCTGTACTGGGGATATTCGCTCAGACACTTCTGAAGGTTTTCTCCCTGAGACACTCGCTCCAGGCAGTCGTTCAGCGCGTTGTTGAATTCTTGGCTCATTTTTTGCCTCTTTGAATTAAGATACGCTGTTGGCTCAACGTCGGGAGTAACTTGCCGGGGTTCAGATTCAAGCGTCACCTTCGATTGCCGGAGAAATCGCAGGCGTCAGTTGAACCATTAACGCTCTGAGTTTTTTCAACCCGGCGTGCTGGAGGGCTTTGACTGCATTGTCTTTTCTTCCTACCGCCTGGGCCGTCTCGGCGACGGACAGACCCGAACCGAACCGAAGCGAGATAACCTCCCGCTGGAGATCGGTCAGCGAGTCCATCGCAGACATTACATCGGTCATGGTCATATTTATTTCGGCTGCGCGCTCAAGATCGGATGCGTCTACACCGATTCGGCGTTCGGCGTCATCTAACGGAACAGTCTGGCGTCTGCCTTTTCGTCGGAAGTTGTCCACGATCTGGTTGTGGGCGATGCGGTACAGCCAGGACGTGAATGGATGGCCTTGCCACTTGAAGGTGTGAATCGATTCCAACATTTTCAAAAACACCTCCCCAGTTATGTCCTCGGCCTCGGTCGGACTGCCGCACTTAAAAGACACGTACCTGTAAATTTGGTCGTAGTACCGTTCATACAATCCCGCAAAAGCAGGCTGATGGCCTTGTTGAGCTTTTTTGACCAGCTCTCCGACGACTTTGCGGTCGTCTGGGTTGGTCTGCATTATTGTCATCCTCTCAGGGGAGCGCTAAGAGTCTGGCTGATTTCGGCAGTTTCTCAAGTTCGGATTATACAACGGGCTGAAGCAACAAAAAGTTAGTGTCGTCCTGAAATATGGTTATGATATAGTTGGGCTGTTTGAAAATTCAGGCGAATGTTTTCATATGTTGGCGCGCCGCACGCCAACAATAATAAGGGTGGATGATGGGTTTCCTGGGCTTCATAAAACCGTTGCTAGCGAGCAAAAAGCGCCGAGAGGTAATTATCGCCCTGACCGGCGCTCAGATGCTGGTGCAACTTTCCAGTCTTCCGGTCGCGCTTTCCCTGCCAACGCTTGCTGACTATTTCGAGACCAGCATCGCCGACACTGCCTGGATTGTCATTATCTATCTAGCCATGTTGGGCAGCTTTGTCATGCTCGCCGCGAGGATGGGCGATAGATACGGCCACGCCCGGGTCTTCTTCCTCGGATTAGTGGCATCGACGCTGGGTTCGATTCTTATCGCGTTCTCGCAGGAGTTGTGGCATGTCGTGGCGTGGCGCGGCGTCACCGGGCTTGGCTCTGCGATGGTGCTGGGCAATGCCAACGCGATCCTGGCCGAAAATTTTGAGCCAGAGGAACGGGGAAGGGCATTCGCGCTGCCGATTATGGGCGCGAGGTTAGGCACTCTTATTGGGTTGGCTGCCTTTGGCCTAATGCTCCAGTACCTGGACTGGCGTTTCGTGTTCATCTCGTTTGTGCCATTGGGGATATTGGCGATATTGGCTTCGGTCCCGATGCTGAGGCACAACATGACCCCACGCGTGGACGCTGGAGCAGGATCACTGGACTGGTTTGGCGGCGTGATGTTGGTTGTGACTGCCGCGGTCCTGATCCTGTCGGGAAGCCATCTGCATGGCGGCGAAGAGTCTTACGTTTCGTCCGATGCGATAAATTACCACATCCCGATGCACGCACTGTTCATCGTTCTGGTGGTCGCTTTCATATTCGTTGAACGTCGTATGTCTAACCCCATTGTAGACATACAACACTTCAAGACCAAAGCATTCTCATTGGCCCTCGGGTCGAACGTTGCCTACCACTTTTCAATGTTGGCGACGATGACATTGATACCGGTTCTGGTTGAAGAGGGGTTCGGGAAGGACCCGATATTTGTCACTTTCGTTTTGCTGCCCAGTCAATTGCTTGGGCTGTTCATGCCTATGGTGGCTGGATGGGTGTATGACAGATATCGGCCTCGTCTCCTGCGTCCCGGCACGATGATCTTGATCGCCGCCGGATTCCTGATTCTCAGCATATTTGCGATTCAGGCCCCGTTCTGGGCGTTGCCGTTGTTGATGTTTCCAATTGCCGTAGGCACGAATATGTTCAATCCCGTGAACAACGCGACCGTCATGAACTCGCTTCCACTGGAGCATCGTGGCGCCGCATCTGGGATGATGGAAACGACCCGCGAGCTGGGTCACGCCTTCGGGGCGACCGCCGCCGCCAGCGTTCTGGCGCTCGCACTCCCTGCGGGCGTAGCGCTATTAAGCGATTCGTCAGCAAGCGTCTATTACAAAGAAGGGTTCCAGTTGGCGAGTCTGATGGTGGTTTTTGTCCTGGCGGCTGGAGCGGCAATCGCTTACTTCCACAAGGCTCCTGTGCTGGGAGGATCGCCGCCTCGACCACAGGCTGCCAGCCCGTCCGTCCAGGCCGGCGGTGACGACTGACAAACCTGTGTCGCCGCATTTTTGCTTTTCTGTTGAGATGAAACAAAATACTTCGACGATTGCAAGGGTGTGACCCAATATTTGAATGCGGACATCAGATTTCGACTATTACCTGCCAGACGAACTGATCGCTCAAACTCCGATCGAGCCGCGAGACCACTCGCGGCTCATGGTCGTGCCAATGTCAGGTGGAAAAGTTTCACACCGCCGATTTTTCGATCTCCCCGATTTAGTTCGCGAAGGAGACGTGCTGGTGTTCAACGACAGCAGGGTGATTCCTGCTCGTCTCTATGGAAATCGAAAAGAGTCCGGCAGGGAAATAGAGTTGCTGCTGCTGGAGAAGATTTCTGAAAGGAAGTGGCGCGCGCTTGTGAAACCGGGGCGCCGTATGACCGTGGGAGCAGAATTCACGGTTATGAATCACCAAGGCGCACTCGCCACGTCGGGCACAGTGTCGGGCGTCGAGGAGGCGGGGACCAGAATCGTTGAGTTTTCTGATGAAGATGGGTTGAGGTCTGCTGGAGTCATTCCTTTGCCGCCGTATATCCACGACAAACTCAATGACGCTGAACGTTATCAGACGGTGTATTCGAGGGAAGAAGGCAGCGTCGCCGCGCCGACGGCAGGCTTGCATTTCACGCCAGAACTACTCGAAAAGGTCAGAAAGGTCGGCGCCGAGACCGTGTTCGTGACCCTGCATGTTGGCTGGGACACATTCAGGCCCATCAAAACTGACGACGCAACATCCCACGAGATGCACTCTGAAGCGTGGGAGTTATCGCCGGAATCAGCCAGCGCAATTAATCGAGCAAAAGCCGAAGGCCGGCGAGTGATCTCAGTCGGCACGACGGCCGTACGACTCCTGGAGAATGCGGCCCTGTTGAACAAGTCTGGCGACTGCGTTGTGGCTCCCGGAAGGGGAAGGGCGAGTTTGTTTATTTACCCAGGTTTCGAGTTCAAGGCTGTCGATGCACTGATTACTAATTTCCACCTGCCAAAATCTACTTTGCTCATGATGGTGTCCGCCTTCGCAGGACGTGAATTGGCCCTTCGTGTCTATGACGAGGCAGTGTCAAAGCGGTATCGTTTTTACAGCTTCGGCGACGCCATGTTCTTCTGCTAATTCGTTGGAACCCGACATTCTGGCATGATTCATTGAAATTTCTCAAATCCGTGATCAAAAACCATTTCCTGATCGTCGTCAAGGAGTCTAGCATGACTCCTACGCTTGATGACGGTGACATCCTTTTGGTTCGTGCCGTACTGAAACCCGTGGCGCGCGGAACAGTGGTTATCGCGGACGTTCCCGGACTCGAATCGAATATCCAGGTCAAACGACTGGTTGGATTGCCGTGTGACCGCATCGTGTTCGAGGATTCAATGCTATTCATCAATGGCGCGATTCATTCAGAACCGTACCTGTCTGGCCTGCCGCACACAGTTGGATTAGAACGCATGGAGTGGAATCTTGGGTCTAACGAGTATTTTCTGTTAGGGGATAACAGATCGCGAAGTGTGGACAGTAGACGGTACGGACCCGTGCAGGTTGAGGCGATTCTGGCTCACGCGCGATGGAGGTTATGGCCCTTCAAAAGAGGATTTAGGCTGGAGTAACTGAAGTAATCGAGTGTTCACGCCCAGGCGGTTAGTGGCCGTTTATGTTGTCGTCGACATCAGGGTTTTCGGGTCTCGGCTGCTCTCTCCAGGTTTGTTCCTGATTTAGAGAATCTTCAAGACGGGCAACAGGAATCGCGGCCATCGTAGTTACGTGGACGCCCGCAACCACACCTAACTCCATCGAGAACCGGGCGGCGGATTCGTTATCCGGCGCGGTGAGTATGTTCACGAAATCATACATACCAAGTACAGCATAGAGGCCCAAAGTCTCGGTGTCTGGGATGTCGATTATCTCCACCGCTCGTTGAACGGAGTCGGGATCCTTCACCATGCGCTCGCGTCCCTCGGGGGTGAATGTCAGTAGTAGGATGTAATTCGCCATTATTTACTAATCGATTTTCTAAATTATTCTCGTTCAGCCATCCAGCGAGCGACCTCTTTTGCGTGATAAGTAATCAGCATGTCCGCTCCGGCGCGTTTGATGGCAGTCAGGATTTCCATCGTCACGCGACGGCCGTCGATCCACTCGTTTTCCGCCGCTGCCTTGACCATCGAATACTCGCCGCTGACGTTGTAGGCGGCCAACGGGTGATCGAAACGCTCTCTGGCAGCGGAGATTACGTCGAGATATGCGAGAGCGGGCTTTACCATCACAATGTCTGCGCCCTCTTCGATATCCAATTCGATCTCGCGCATCGCCTGCCGGATATCAGGCGGATCCATCTGGTAGCCGGTCCGGTCGCCAAACTGAGGGGCAGAGTCTGCGGCCACACGGAATGGGCCGTAGAATCCAGAAGCGTATTTTGCTGAGTAAGCCATGATCGGTTTGTCTACGTATCCGGCATCGTCCAACGCGGTCCTGATCGCCCGCACCTGACCGTCCATCATGGCAGACGGCGCGACGATGTCGGCGCCGGCTTCGGCCTGGCAAACTGCTATTTTAGCTAACAGTTCCAACGTCGAGTCGTTGTCGATTCGGCCGTCCTGAATAATTCCACAATGGCCATGGTCGGTAAACTCACAGAGGCAAACATCTGTTATCACAAGCATGTCAGGCAAAGCCTGTTTGATAACGCGAATCGCTTCCTGGATGATTCCGCCGGGCGAATATGCCTCCGTCCCTTCAGGGTCTTTAGCAGCGGGAATGCCGAAAAGCAAAACTGACTTGATGCCCAAGTCGGACGCTTCCCCGACTTCCTGGATTAACTGGTCGAGGGACAATTGGTCAATTCCGGGCATTGGCGGGATTTCAGATCGAACGTCACGACCGTGGGTGACGAAGAGGGGGTATATGAAATCGTCGACAGACAGTCTCGTTTCCTGGACCATTCGCCGTATTCCAGCGTTGTCCCTTAACCTTCTCAGTCGCACATTTGGAAATCTAGCAGTCATCCTGTGTCGCCTCCTCCAACGAAGTGTTCCTCCATTGCCGTTACCAACCCGTCAATCGTGTGTTCGGTAGCCACTATATCAACTGACAGACCCAACTCGCCAGCCGTTGCCGCAGTTATTGGGCCTATGCAGGCGATTTTGGCGTTCTCCAAACATGCCAAATCATCGTTTAACAGTTTCGCCAAGTTTTCGACGGTGGACGAACTGGTGAACACCGCGATGTCGATTCCCTCGGAGATAGCGTCCATAACCAGGGCCTTGGAACTTTTCGGCATCACGGTGCGATATGACACAACCTCTGTGATTGTGGCTCCTGCCGCTCTCAGCCCCGTCGGTAGCGTGTCACGTCCGATGTCCGGTTTCGGAATCAGAATATTCTTGCCGGCTATATCCAGTGACGTCAAAGCGTTTAGTAGCGACTCTGCCACGGCGGTGTCGGGGATTAGGTCTGGGATTATGCCGTGACGTTGCAGAATTGAGGAGGTATCCGGGCCGATACACGCGATTTGAGTTCCCGCGAACGCACGTGAGTCAAGATTCAGAGCATCGATTCTGTCGAAAATTGCCTCAACAGCGTTTCCACTGGAGAATAGAATCCAATCGTAATCAGTTAAACGGCTGACGGCGCTATCAAGCTCCGTGTAGTCGTCTAACGGTTGGATTTCTATAGTTGGCGCCTCGACGGCTATAGCGCCTAGAGCTTCCAGGCGCTGGGACAATTTACCGGCCTGTGTGCGAGTTCTTGTGACCAGCGCTCGTTTGCCGAACAGGGGGCGGTTGTCAAACCATCGGAGAGTTTCTCTCAAGCCTGCCACGTCGCCGATGACGGCGATAACAGGCGACGATATGCCTTTTTCGTATGCGAGGTCAACGATGTTCGACAATGGGCCGGTCACGGCGATTTGCCAGGGTTCGGTGCCCCACATTATCAGCGCCGCTGGCGTCCGAGGCGATTTGCCATTGGCAATCAGCGTCTCGACAATGCTCGGCATGTTCCGCCATCCCATTAACACCACCAGCGTGCCTGACAATTGGGCCAGGACTTTCCAGTCAAGCGCTGATTCAGTTTTTTTCGGATCCTCGTTGCCGGTGACCACTGTGAAAGAAGACGACAAACGCCGGTGGGTCAGCGGTATTCCGGCGTAGGCAGGCGCGGCTACGACGGAGGTCACGCCAGGGACTACTTCGAATGGCACCCCGGCGTCACGCAGGTCTTCGGCCTCCTCGCCGCCACGACCGAACACGAAGGGATCGCCCCCTTGAAGACGGACGACCTGTTTGCCCTTTCGAGCGTGTTCTATCATCGTTGAGTTGATGTCGGATTGCGTGCGGCCCATCTCTCCGAGAATCTTGCCGACGTCGATCATTTCGGCGGTGGTTGGCGCGTGGCTCAGAATCTTACGGTCCACCAGTCGATCGTACAGCACGACTTCAGCAGAAGCCAGAAGCCGCTGACCTTTCAGCGTCAAGAGGCCGGGATCTCCGGGACCCGCGCCAACGAGATAGACTTTTCCGGTGGCGGTCATGCAGGCGCTCGATACAGGATGCTACTGGCTCCAGACTCCATCAACGAATGCGCCGCTGATTGTCCGGCGCTTTTGGAGTCAGAGATTTCGCCCACAATCTCAACGCGGAACAGTTCGGAACCGTCGGGCAGTCCGGCCATTGCGGCCATTCGTAACTTCTCGCCGTCAATAGTAGCGAAAGCAGCGACAGGCACTCGACAGCCTCCGCCAATGGCCGCGATAAATTCTCGCTCGGCGGTTACTGTGATGTGAGTCTCGCGGTGATTAATTGCAGCTAGCAAGTCGTGAATTTCGGCCTCCGAAGTCCGAGTCTCGACGGCCAATGCGCCTTGACCTGCGTCCGGCGTGCAAAGTTCGACCGGAAGAAATTCGGTGATTTCAGATTCAAGCGACAGACGGATCATGCCTGCGGCGGCGACGATTACTCCGTCGTACTCCAGGCCGTCCGCCTTAGTAAGTCGAGTTCCGACGTTGCCTCGCATGGGCAGTATTTCCAAACCAGGATAAGCGTGCTTTATTTGAGATGCCCGCCGGGGGCTGCTCGTTCCCAATTTGGCGCCGATGGGCAACGTATCGAGGTTTCGGCCAGCGTAGTCAACCAGGACGTCTCGCGGGTCGATGCGTTCTCCGAAGGCAGAAATCTGGAGTCCTTCGGGTAAGTCGGCAGGCATATCCTTTGCGCTGTGGACCGCGAAGTCGATTTCTTCTGTCAACAATGCCGCTTCCAACTCTTTCACGAACATTCCGCGGCCCATGCTCAACAACGGCGCGCTTTTTCGGCGGTCCCCATCGGGAGTGATTTTGATGATCTCGAAATCGACTTCGGGAAATGTGGACTTCAACGGCGCCAAGATTTCATGCGTTTGAGCCAGCGCCAAAGGACTTGATCGCGTGCCTACTTTGACCGTGCGTGACATTGACAATATCGAGTCTTAGGAAACCGGGATGGGTGTGGCTTCTGAGAGAAGCCCGTCCATCAGAATCTTGTAAGCTTCGTCGCTCTTGTTTGACTGCACCAAATTGAGTAGACCGTCGGTGATCTGGGTCTGCCAGTGGTCAGGAACGACTTTGACGCCTCTCTGTACGAGTTCTGCGCGCGCCTGAGCTAGAATCGGTGCCAGGTCTGCGTATTCAAGAATACGGCTGGTCGTCAGCTTTTCGCGGAAAGTTCGCGCCAGCGCCGGACTGGCCCCGCCGGTTGATGTCGCAATTGTGACTTCGCCTCGACGGGCTACAGACGGGGCGATGAATGTGCAGAGATGGGTCACGTCCACGACGTTGAGGAGGACGTTCCGATCCTCTGCTTCTTTTGCGATCTGGCGGTTCACCGCGTTGTCGTCTGTGGCTGCGATCGCAATGAACGCGTCTTCCAGGTCGCCTTCCTGGTATTCCCGCTTGTCCCAGGATATTTGCTGGCTGGAAGCTAGATCTTCAACGTGCGGGTTCACTTCCGGGCTGATGACAATCACATCAGCGTCGCACTCCAACAACTTTTCGACCTTTTCTTGGCCGATGTTTCCGCCACCAATGATGACGCATCTGCGCTTGTTCACATCAATGAACACTGGGTAGTAACGTGGCAATTCGGTCTCCTTATCGCGGTCTAAACGAAATATCTGACCCGCGTCTTCTTATATTCACGTGTGCTGTAGAGAAGCATGTAGTCGTCGATCCCCGTGGCCTCGGAGATGTCCTTCGCGACATCCTCGCACGTAGCGTCGGTGGTCGCGTGGATCATGGTGAAGTGGGTGTATTGCCAATCGGGGAATGTAGGTCGTTCGTAACAGTGCGTGACCCAACGGGACTGGGCCATCGTGTTGCCAACCTCTATCGAGCGTTCGGGCGGGACTTTCCAGACGGCCATCGCGTTGGAATGGAATCCGGCCCTACGGTGATGCAGGACGGCGCTGAATCGCCTCATGATGCCTCGATCCTGGAAGTTGGCCGCCAAGTCGAAAAGCTCCTGTTGGCTAGTTCCAAGACGTTCAGCCATCGCCGCGAAGGGTCGGGACTCGAGGGCGATGTCCTCTTGGAGTTCTCGCACCGCTTCAATTTCAAAATCGGTGACTTCCTCGACCCGTTTCCAACCATCGTCTTCTTTTTTGGTCTCGACTTTTTTCTTGTCAAAACCATCAGGGCTGTAGTACTCGGTGGATGCGCCTTCCTCTTTAACCATGTCGAAGTTTACGCCAATCTTGAAGAACCTTATCGTTGGCATCAGGCGGTAGCCATCGGCGCCGGTTTCGTCGGCCATGCGGGCCACCGTGTCCTCAAGACTGTCGTCAGGGGCCACCGCAAGGGTGAACCAGAGGTTGTAGTGGCCGTTGCGAGCGTAATTATGGCTGACACCTGGGTGTTGATTGATTACCTGGGCGGCGGCGTCCAAATCCTCTGGGGTGAATTTCATCGCAATCAACATTGTTTTGTAGCCGAGACGGCGGGTATCGAAGATAGCGCTAATCTGCCGAACGACGTTCATTGCTTTCATGCGTTCGATGCGGCGGATCACATCAGACTCTTCCAAGCCCAGCGATTCGGCCATTTGCAGGAACGGCTCTTCCACAAGAGGAAATGAAGACTGAATGATGTTGAGCAACTCACGATCTTTCAAATCAAGGCCTGAAGCCATCGTTCACCTACCGATATGTTTATTGCAGTAAAGATTGTCGCTGGATCGAGCGCCTGACTTGGCCCGTCGTTTGAACGAGTGGGACTTCTAGCTTGTGAATTGTTTCACGGCGCATTTCTATACGTAAGATTATCATGGCGCAGAAATTTCAGTCAATTAGATTCTGGCGCAATTGACTTCTGCGCGGGCGCGCATGTCTTTGCAGATTGTAACCTGACCACATGCCGCTTACACTAAAGCTCAACACTGGCGTCTGATTATTGGAATTTACGTCTCATCATCAGAGTTGGTCATGGATTTCGACACTGAACGTGACAAGAAAGCGCTGTTTGATCGTATTTCGGTCGAGTTGGACGACCACCGTGTCATCGAAGCGATGTTGCGAGTGCCGCGAGAAAAATTCGTTCCCGCTGAAGCGGCGCACTTGGCGTATGCGGACATGGCCCTGGCAATTGGGCATGACCAGACGATCTCTCAGCCATATATGGTTGCGTTGATGACCAGCGTTCTGGGAGTCCGGCGCATGGATCGTGTTCTAGATATCGGCACAGGCAGCGGGTATCAAGCGGCTGTTCTGGCGGAACTGGCCCGTGAGGTTGTTAGCACTGAGAGGATACTTACCCTGATTCGCCCAGCGGAAAGGCGGCTACAATCGTTGGGTTACGCCAATATCACCGTAAAACGGGCTGGCCGTGAATTAGGGTTGCCCGGCGGACCGCGATTTAACGGCATCATCGTCGGCGCCGGCGCTCCGAAGCTGCCGACGGAACTTGTGGAGCAACTGGAAATTGGCGGCAGGCTAGTGGTTCCCGTCGGCAGTCGCCAAGAACAGCAGTTAATGAAAGTCGTCAGAACACACGATGGATTCTCCGTGGCAACGCTAGGGGGATGTCGTTTCGTTCCGCTGATTGGTGAAGGCGCATGGCCCGATGAAGGAACAACAATCGAGTGAATGGCGAACCACATCAGCGTTGAAAACAAATAACGTGTTAAATATACTTGAATTGGTTTCGTGCCGCGTTTTGCAGGCGTGTCCCAGGTGAGGTTGAACATATCATGGAGTACGAAGTCGTAGTTGGGCTGGAAGTCCACGCTCAGTTATTGACAAAGAGCAAAATGTTTTGTGGGTGCAGTTCCGAGTATCAAGACGGAGAGCCTAACTCGGTTGTCTGCCCGGTGTGCATGGGGATGCCGGGCGTGTTGCCGGTCATCAACAAGAAAGCAGTCGAACACACTATTCGGACTGGGTTGGCCCTAGGATGCACCATAGCTCGGAACACAAAGTTCGACCGCAAAAACTACCCGTATCCAGACCTGATGAAGGGCTACCAAATCTCTCAGTTCGACATGCCGGTTGCCTCCGACGGGTGTCTCGAAATTCAGGTAGACGGGCAGACCCGCTCCATTGGAGTCACGCGAGTCCATCTCGAAGAGGACGCCGCCAAACTGCTCCACCGGACCGAAGATTACGGCGAAGGCTACAGCCTTCTCGACATCAACAGGGCTGGGGTCCCGCTGATGGAGATTGTCGGAGAGCCAGACCTGCGGAGCGCCGATGAAGCAAGAGAATATCTTGTTCAGCTCCACACAATCCTACAGTTTATCGGAACGAGCGTTGCCAACATGGAGGAAGGTAATTTCCGGTGCGACGCGAACGTCAGCATTCGACCCAAAGACGACGAAGAGCTAGGAACTAAAGTGGAAGTGAAGAACATGAACAGCTTCCGCTCCGTCCATCGAGCTATCGAATTTGAGGTGGAACGTCAGATCGCGCTGCTAGAGTCTGGAGGGCGCATAGAACAAGAGACCAGAGGATGGGTCGACGACGAGGAGATCACGGTGTCCCAGCGCACCAAAGAGTACGCGTCAGACTATCGTTACTTCCCAGAACCAGACCTCCCGCCTATAACCATAGATCCGCTTTGGGTGGAAGAGATCAGAGCGTCCCTTCCGGAGCTTCCAGCGGCCAGGAGAGCGCGATTCGTCAACGACTTGGGGCTTTCCGAGTATGACACGGAATTGCTGACAATCTCGCGGGCGACCGCAGATTATTTCGAGACGGCGCTTAATTCCGACACAAGCCCGTCCAACGAAATGGCGAAGGCCATCGGCAACTGGATGCTGGGTGAGATGGCCCGGCTCCAGAATCAGACTGGGACGCTGCTCGACGACGTCAAGATCGCTCCCGGCCAAATCGTCGAGTTGCAGAAACTCGTGGACGGCGGAACCCTCAGTTCGTCTATGGCCAAGGCTGTTTTCGAGAAAATGTACAATACTGGCGCCGATCCGCAGGCAATCACGGAAGCAGATGGACTCGCCCAAATATCTGATAGTGATGCGGTCGGCGCAGCGATCGACGATGCGATCTCGGCCAATCCTCAACCTGTCAGGGATTACTTGGAAGGCAAAGAGAGCGCAATACAGTTTTTGGTCGGCCAGGTCATGAGAATCACAAGGGGCAAAGCAAATCCTCAGATGACTACTGAACTGTTGAAGAATAAGCTAGAGGCGATGAAGTGACCCGCCCCGATGGCGCGAATCATGACAAGTCGCCTCGGCGACCTGGGATATGGGCGCGTCGGCGTCAGCGGTTTGGTCGCCTGCTTCAGTTCGGCGTTGGGCTGAAACGGTGGGCCTTGATCGGAGCCATAGGTGTCGCCATATGGTCGATCGGGTTCGCGTGGCTGGTCCGCCAATTTTCAGATCTAAAGTTCCCGAATTTTCTGCCCTGGCATCTGGAAGGTTTCCTGCTTCTGGTCATAGGCTCAGGCAGCATATTGGCCGCATTGTATGGGTTTTATCGCAAACTCAGCCCGGTGTTGTTAGGCTCACAGGGCATTGGGGAGATGGCCGACCAAGTCTACACACGGTGGTCCAGAGGCAGAGGACCGAAGATCGTCGCAATCGGCGGAGGCACCGGCCTATCTGTGTTGCTGCGAGGACTCAGAGACCACACTGACAACCTGACGGCGATCATTACCGTCGCCGATGACGGCGGAAGTTCCGGCAGGCTGAGGCGGGAGCTGGGTGTGTTGCCGCCAGGGGATTTCCGCAACTGTCTGGTGGCTATGTCGGAGGACGAATCGCTGCTTGGCGAATTGTTTCAGTACCGGTTTGATGAAGGCAATGGTTTGAAGGGGCACAGCTTCGGAAATTTGTTCATTGTTGCAATGACTCAAGTCACTCACAGTTTTGAGCAGGCTTTGGTGGAATCGAGCCATGTCCTTGCAGTGCGGGGCCAGGTGATCCCGTCGACTTTGTCAAATCTAAGTTTGAAGGTCAAATTTGCCGATGGAACTAGCGCTGAAGGTGAATCAAATATCGGTGACCACGGCGGAAAAATCTCGGAAATTTCGATTGACCCGATTGACGCGCCTGGGCACCCACTGGCAATCAAAGCGATTGAGGAAGCTGAGTTGGTGGTTATAGGTCCAGGAAGTCTATACACCAGCATTCTTCCAAATCTTCTTGTGCCCGAAATATCCGACGCCATCAAGCGGACATCAGCCCCGATAATTTACGCATGCAACGTGGCGACAGAGGTTGGGGAGACCCAGGGTTTCGCCGTGGCCGAGCACATGGAAACTCTTCGCCAATTCACCTTCCGGGAAGTGGTTGACTATGTAGTCGCCAACAACGCGAAATTAAATCTGAGGCTAGATTATCCAGGCGAGCCGGTTGTCGATGATGGTCGTTCTGTAGCTCCAGCGAAACTAGAGTTGGCAGACTTGGCGGATCCCGAGCTCCCGATACGTCACAGTTCTGAAAAACTAGCCGCCGCGGTGATGAGTGTGTATCGAAAATCCAGCGTTGGTTAGCAATCGTCGCGTTTTGCGGTAGAATAGTATCCGAACATCCGAAAATACGGAGCGATAATTGTCCAACACGGTCGTGAACATTCTCCAGATTGTAGTCTCGCTATTGGTTATTGCCATCATACTGGTGCAGGTGAAGGGGCAGGGGTCAGGGTTGTTCGGCTCTGCCGAGGGCTCGTTCAGGACCCGCCGCGGCCTTGAGTTAACTCTGTTCAGGTTCACGATATTTTTGGTGATCGTTTTCATTGGCCTGTCAATCGTGAGCGTGCGTTACATCCGGTAACGCGCTCCCGCATCTGTTCACGGCCGGATTTGGTTAATCTGGTGTCCAATCAGATGATTCCTGAATGCCAGACTAGCCGGGTGGATCAAGAAACCGCGACTCAACAAATATTCGATCTGCCGGTCGATGTACTCTACGATCGCGGAATCAAGATCAGACGAGGCAAGGGACTGCACTTTCGTTAGGTACGGATAACGTGTCACCTTGTTCGGGTCCAGTTTGTCGGCAAGGAATACAGTCTTTGCCACCTCATCCATGCCAGTGAATCCCGTAGTGTGCCACCGGACGGCCTGAATCACGGTGTCGTTGTCGTAACGGTCGTCGTGTTCCAACCATCGCGCCGCCACAGGCCCGTGGAGCAGTAGCGGTTCGTGGCGCTCGACGATTCCGGGTTCTATGCCATGTTCGAGCGCTTCAGAGAGCAAGGCATCGGCGTTCAACGCTCTTGCCAAATCGTGGGCGGCAATTCCCAGATCAACCAAACTCGCATCAACGCTGTGGCGGATTGCCAGTTCTTGACCGACTTCCCTGGCCCGTTCAATATGATCGCGCAGACCAATGGGTAGTTCGATTAGCCGGGACTCGATGGCTGGCGGCAGGTTGTCCATGCGGTGTTAAGCCAACGATCCCATCGCGCGTCCGCCAAGCACATGCAAGTGCAAATGTGGGACTTGCTGACCTGATTGTTCGCCCTGATTAATCACCAAACGATACCCGCTCTCGGCGATGCCTTCAGTCTCGGCCATGCTTTTGGCCACGTCGAACATGGCTCCAATAGTATGTTGGAACTCAGGAGTCAGCCCAGTCAGGTAGGTGAAGTGCTGGACAGGAATCACAAGCAGATGAGTCGGTGTTGTCGGCGCGATGTCTCTGATGACGAAACAGTGTTCGTCGCGATGGAGGATTTCGCTGGGGATTTCGCCGTCGCGAATCTTGCAAAACAGGCAGTCTTCGGCCATATCTCCAACCTATCCGCTAATTACAGCGATCGCTTCGACTTCGACCAGATAAGCTGGACTGACCAGGCCGCTTATGAAAACAGTGCTGCTGGCCGGACCGGGAGCATTGAAGGCTTTCGCGCGAGCAGCGGCGTAGGCTGGATAATCCTCGCTGTTAACCAGAAACGCCGTGATTTTGGTGACGTCGGACATGACCGCGCCTGCTGCGATTAAAGCGGCCTCAATATTGTTGAAAACCTGTTCAGACTGCGCTCCGGCGTCGCCTTCGCCCACCACGTTTCCGTTTGTATCGGCGGCCACCTGTCCTGACGAAAAAACCATGTTTCCTACTCTCGTCGCAGGGGAGAACCCGGCGGGCTTGTTATCGGGGTTCGGGAAGAAAGAATTTCGCGGCATTTTATGTGTTCCTTCGGTTTGCACTGAGACGGCGGGCGCGTCGGATCAACTCATGTTGCCAGAGGGGCGCCTGGGCGCCTGCTGTCGAGTATGTAACTGATTAAGTTGGCAGTTGTAGCAGTTCGATTCGCGTGTTGTCTGGAGCGGCGATGAAGGCGATAGTCGGACCGCCAGGATTGCCTGTCGGCCCTTCTTTGAGAGTGGCGCCTAGACCGATCAATCGCTCGATTTCGGCGTCCATGTCATCGACATTTATTCCGAAATGTTCCAATCCGTAGTGAGCGTTTTCGTCGCCCTCGCCCATTGATTCGTTTGTGCGAGCGCCAGAGATGTTGATTGCGATGCCATCAGAAGTTCGGCATCTGATGAATCTGTCGCCAACCGGCCTAACCGTGTCGTTGACGATGGTGAACCCAAACGCTTCGACGTACCAATCGGCGGTTTTCTTGGGATCAGGGGCTTTCAGATGGACGTGGTTAAATTCGTAAGCCATTTCTTCTCCTAGATTCGTTGTTCTCGAACTAAGTTACCCAGACGAGCCCCGGGTATCTCGTTCAGGCATGGTCATCAAAATTAACAGGCCAAGTGTATAGCAATCTGGCATGCCACACCAGCCAAGTGTTCAGGCAATTACGACAGCTCGCGTAGCACGTTATACATATGCAAATATAGCTTCCAAAGCTCCTTCACATAAATTGGAGGACTGACGGCGCGAGTGGGGTCGAGGTGTCGGAACAGCGAGAACTCAGTGTGATAGACATTGCCCTGGGGCGCAAGAGAATCTGCGAGCCTGCGAGACTCCTCTGACGGCACCAAAGCGTCCTCTCTGTCATGCATTATCAGTACGCGGGCATTCAGGTTTTCTATATTCGTGATGGGAGATATAGCGTTCAACGTGGCGAGGGCTGAGGCCGGCAATGCTTCCACCAACTTCCTCGCCTGAACCACGTCCTTCTCGTTCAGGAGATCGTAAACTACCTTGGCATCCGGCGATAATGCCTCGATCATTGGTACGTTAAGGGACGCGGTCCGATCGATAAATTGTTGAGACAGCATAGATTGTTCATTTCTGTCACGGACGCCTTCGATCAAATGGCGGCGGATAACCTGCGTGCTAAGGCTGTCGGGACGCCAGGGTTCTGTGTTTGCGGCGTCAAATCGAGTCGAAGTGACGACCGAGGCGACTAGGTCGCGAGCGTTGTAGTAGCCTCCGAAAAAGTTAACGAACTTCACTTGGTCGCGTATTCTGAAGTCCTGGGCTGCGACAGTGGCGAAAGACGCACCGACGCAAAAACCTCCCATACCTGCCTTCTCGGCATCTACGACATCCAGGCCGATCATGTATTGGAAGGCGTACACCAGATTATCAACATCGCCAACGGATATCCGCTGTTGGGTCATGGTGTCGGACCAGGGAATCATGACAACAACTCCTGACCGCGCCAGTCCTTCTGCGAGACCCACTACACGCGGGTCATCCCGCCCTGCGGGGTTAACGCCAAGGAACAAGAGAACCGCGCTGTGCAGTCCGTCGCTTGCAGGCACATAAACGTCGGCGTTGCCGCTTCCTGAAGCAATGGGGTATGAGACATTCTGTCGAGTCGGCGTTCCGGTGAACCACTCCTGCGGTTTCACGGGGAACTCGGGCAATATCTGAGGCAGAAACAGCGCGGTTTTTACTCCGGTTCGTCCCTGTGGTGTTACGGCAATCACGATCGTGGCGATCACGATTGCCGCTAGCATTGCTAATGCCAAGCGTTTCAGCCATCTTAGAGTAGCGCTCAAAATACTCACCTCTAGACCAGACCCGTATCGAGAACGAACCTGCGCTAACGTTTGCATGTTGCAGGATTGAACGTTAAAAAATCTCGACGGCCCCACAACAAATATGGCTTAATATTTCTTTTTGACACTATACAACAAGGGTGCTATTCTGGGCGGAAATGAAGTTGCGGCAGATAACTTTTGTCGTTGTTTGGATTCTGAAAACCAATCCAATGGAACCCGGCGTCGCAGACGTCACGCAATTGGGATGCTGATTTGCGCTGGCGCAGTTCGACAGCAAGGGTCATGTCGTAAGGTGTAACTGGCGAAATGGTCGCGGACGTTACCTCCCGCATAGTTGGGGGAGCAATACTCGCCACCGGAGGCTGGAGGCTCGGCGAATACATCGCCGACACTTGGGGCCCAGAATTGTACGCCCCGTGGGTATTCGGGCTGACCATCGGCGGCGCCGTCGTCGGCCTCGTTGGCACCCCCTGGTTCACATCGCGGATCATCCGCAACTTTGTTGACGACACCAATAGCGTCTCTACCTCAAGACTTATCTCCAGCGCTGTCGGATTGATCGTTGGACTGATCGTCGCTCTGTTGATTTCGATACCGGTTTCCAGGGTGCCCGGCTGGGTGGGTGTGGCACTGCCAATCGCGCTGAGCCTGTTTTTCGCCTATCTCGGGGCGATGGTAATGTCGGCGCCCAGCAGGGATATGTTGAAGCGTATCGTGCCAGAGCAGGAGATCAGGGATTCCTCATTGCTCAACGGCGTCGGGACGACATCGCGTGGCTACTCAGGAAAGATTCTGCTGGACACCAGCGCCATCATCGACGGGCGGATTTCCGGTATTAGCGCGGCGGGGTTCCTGCAAGGCACCTTTCTTATTCCCAGGTTCGTGCTGGATGAACTGAGGCATGTCGCCGATTCGTCTGACACGATGAGGCGGAATCGCGGCCGGCGCGGCCTCGAAATACTCAATCAACTCAGACAGGAGAGCACCGTTCGCACAGAAGTGATTGACATCGAGTACAAGAGTGGCATGGAGGTCGACGCGAAGCTGCTTGAGCTAGCAAAAGAACTCCATGCGTCGATCATGACGACCGATTACAATCTAAATCGTGTGGCGCAGATCGAAGGCATTCTAGTGCTGAATGTTAACGAATTGGCGAACTCGGTCAAACCTGTCGTGCTTACCGGAGAAGACATGAGGCTGTTGATCGTTCAGGAAGGCAAAGAGGCCGGGCAAGGCGTTGGATTCCTGGAAGATGGGACGATGGTTGTCGTCGAGTCTGGCAGCGCCTACGTTAACCAGGACATGGACGTTGTGGTGACCAGGGTGCTTCAGACTGCGGCCGGAAGCATTATATTTGCTCAACCCAAGCGGAGTTAGCTATTGAATCCTCGGCATGATCAAGACGTTTCAAACCCCCGCCACAAGGTGGGGGTTGTTGTTGTGGCGGCCGGCTCAAGCCGGAGAATGGGCGGCATCGAAAAGGTGTTTCTCTCGCTGGCTGGCAAGCCGCTAGTGGCGCATAGCTTACAGACATTTGAGGATTCGACGCTCGTCGACAACGTCGTTCTCGTGGTGTCGGATTTTGCGCGAGACGACGGCGAACGAATCGTAACGGAATTTGGGTATGGCAAAGTCGTGGATGTTGTGGTTGGAGGAGCGCGTAGGCAGGACTCGGTTCTCCAAGGAATGATTCGGCTTTCTGACTGTGGGATCATCATGGTTCATGATGGAGCCAGGCCATTCGTCAGCGGCGACATGATTTCTCGTGGTCTTGATGCGATGAGAATGGCAAGCGCGGCGACTGCTGGGGTTCCAGTGACAGACACAATCAAGATCGTCGATGCAGATATGGTGGTGAAGTCAACGCCTGACCGGACAACGCTGTGGGCGGCGCAAACTCCCCAGGTGTTCAAATCTCAGTTGCTGAGGGAAGCCCATAGACGCGTCACACATGACTCCACGGACGACGCGGCGATGGTCGAAGCGTTGGGGACAGAAGTGAAAGTGTTTATGGGTTCATACGAAAACATGAAAGTCACGACGCCCGAAGATGTGTCTCTGGCCGAAGCGATTCATGCAGCGCGAACCCGACCTTCAGGGCAATCGGCCTGATGGCTATGAGATTCGGCATAGGCGTGGATGTGCACCCACTTGCGGAAGGGCGAGCGCTCGTGTTGGGCGGCGTGAACATACCCCATACTCACGGATTGGACGGACACAGCGATGGCGATGTTCTCGTCCACTCGATTATCGACGCGATGCTGGGCGCGGCCGGGCTTGGAGACATCGGCACGCACTTTCCGCCAGGAGACGAACAGTATCGGGGAATCGACAGCACGGTTCTGCTCGTCAGGACAGTCGAAATCATCGCGGAACGCGACTGGCGAGTGCAATATGTTGATGCTACAATACTCGCCGAGCGTCCGAGGCTCCGCCCATATATATCTGAAATTCGGGCCACTCTCGCTCGTTCCCTGAATGTCTCCGACGAGTTGGTCAGCGTAAAAGCTACCACCACCGACGGACTGGGATTCACCGGACGGGGCGAAGGAATAGCCTGCATGGCTGTGGCTACGCTTGATGACAACCGATGAAAATTCACAACACCCTTTCCGGCAAAACAGAAGACTTCGTAGCGCTTGATGGCAAGGTAAATATGTACGTTTGCGGAATCACGCCGTACTCGGCATCCCACATCGGCCACGCGATGATGTCGGTCATATTCGACGTCGTTCGCCGGTACCTTGAATTTAAAGGGTACGACGTGCGCCACATCCAAAACTTCACGGACATCGACGACAAGATGATCCTTGCTGCCAACTCAACTGGCATCGATGTCGCGGACCTTGCAGAGAGCAATATCACGGATTATCTGGCCGAAATGGACGCTCTGAATGTTGCTCGCGCTCACGAGTATCCCAGGGCGACCGCTGAGATCGGAAAAATCACCGAGATTATCGCGAAGCTAATTGAAAAGGGCTACGCTTATCCCGTCGCCGGGGACGTGTATTTCCGTGTGAACCGAGACGAAGATTACGGGAAGCTCAGCCATCGCGACCTGGATGGTTTGATAGCCGGCGCCAGAGTGGAAGTCGACGAACGGAAAGAGAACGCGATGGATTTCGCTCTCTGGAAGTCTCAAAAACCTGGCGAGCCCGCCTGGGACAGCCCCTGGGGGATGGGGCGGCCAGGGTGGCACATCGAATGCAGCGCGATGGCCATCAAGTACCTGGGATCGTCCATCGATATTCATGGCGGCGGGCGAGACCTGATCTTCCCTCATCACGAAAATGAAATAGCGCAATCAGAGTCATTTACCGATGAAGTCCCGTTTTCCCGGTTTTGGATGCACAACGGAATGTTGAGGCTCGGCGAAGATAAGATGAGCAAGTCCATAGGCAACATCGTCACGGTGGGCGAGGCGTTGAGTAGCTATTCGCCCGACGCGTTGCGTCTTTTCTTCCTGAGTTCCCACTACCGCGCGCCGCTGTTGTACACCGAAGCCAATGTCGCAGGCCAGGAACGAGCGCTCGAGCGTCTGAAAAACGCTGTTCGGCCGGCGTCTGCCGCGTCAGTCGGTTCAACCATTGATGTGAGTCCAGCGAAGGCCCAATTCGTCGAAGCGATGGACGACGATTTCAACACGCCTCGCGCCCTGGCCGCGATGTTCGATCTCGCCCGAGAGATCAATAGAGGAAAAGATGAAGGCGCAGACGTTTTAGGCGCTCAGGACACTCTTAGAGAGTTGAGCGGCGTCCTTGGAATATCCCTGGATGGAACCGCCGAAACTTCCGGCGCAGGCCCATTCGTTCAGATGCTAGTGAATGTCAGAACTGAGCTTCGCGCGGCCCGCCAGTTTGACATCGCCGACAGTATCAGAGATCGTCTGTCCGAGTTGGGCGTCACGATTGAAGACACTCCAGAAGGCACCGAGTGGCGTATAGGGTAATCTAGTGTTCTCGATGGTTACATGTTCCTTGTCATTCGAATACTAGCGTTTTTGTAGTATCTGCCGAATCCTCTCCCCATAACTCGATTCCTTTTGCGGCGCAATAAACACGCATCGAAATGTTCGTTCTTTCTCCGCGTTCGGAATTTTCCTTCAATACTTCACAATTATGTCAGCTAACGGTCAGCAATCCGTGACCTTAGATTCAGGTTGACTCCAGGCTCCTGTCGCACAATTGAATCAGGCAAAACGAACCTATCTGATTTCGAGAGGCAAGTGATTGAGCGGGCGAGGAACGAGAACCTACCGGTGGCGCACAACTTTAGCATTGACAGTGACAGGCCTGGCATTCTCGGGGATCATCCAGGCAAGCACTTCCGGCGCGGAAATCCTTCTGGCCCAGCCCCATCCAGGCAGACCGCCGATCAGTGCGTCGAAGCAGAACAACCCGTCTACTCGAATCGTGATTAGTTTGCACAATTCAGAGGTTGAACCGTTGAATTTCAACTCAATGAATGCGTGAGCGACCCCAATATGACGACAAGCCAACTCAACTGCTTCGGCAATGAAGCGAAAGTTCGTTGGCTCGGCAGGGCAGGATGGCTCCTCTGAGCCCTCATTCCTTCCATTCACCCTCGGCGTATTGGTAACCTGCCGAGGGTATTTTGTGTATGTGGCAATGTATGGTGATCGGTCTACAAAAAAACCCGCCGTGACTTTTAATGAAGTCGCCAGGCGGGAATATCGGTGAACAATTGGCAGGCGTCGCTAGCCTAAAATACTAGTTTACTGCGTGTTGTGCTCTCGTGGTTTGATCGACAAGCTCTGGGAAACAAATTTTGCGCTGGATCCCGCGTCGGAATATCCGCAATCGTCTGGCTGTCCGAGACACATGCCGAAGGTCAGCGCTCGGGCGGTAAACAGCAACATCACGATCGCCAAAACGATGATGCGGTAGACGTTCGCTTCTGAAGGCTGAGGAGCCATGACACTCAACACAATCGCGGCGGCCACGGCAAACACCGCGATTGATAGACGTCGTTTCAGATCCTCGTCTGGATTTCGTATGTATGCGATAATTTTCACAATATCCAATGCAGATTAAGTTCACGTCGAATGTCAATCGTTTTTAATCATGTTTTCTATTTCATGATTGATACGGAGGCCGGTTTGGCCGACAGATTGCAGATCATGGCACGATATTTATATACAGGCGATAACTCCCAAGCTGTACAGGAGAATCTGTTTTGTGGGATGATCAGCGCTCAAGTTGTATGACGGCTCGTTGATTTTTCGTGTCACCGACGAACCGAATTAGAGAGGCCAAATAACTTAATGACGAACAACTATCACGTATTCGCGGGCAACCCGTTGGACCGAGGCGAAGCGGAGCGCCGCGACGAAGGATGGATCATCGACAGGACTAGGGACAAAAGCAGCAAGTTTTTGCCGTTGCGAGACTTGAACGTCTTGGTGTCTGACGATTCGGATCGCTCACTCGCATGGATCGGCCCAGATGATTTCGACGGAATCGACTTGGACTCTCGATTCATATTTCTCGGAAGCATGGACGGGTCAGCCCATTTCGCAATTGACGTCTCAGGTCTCGACGGAAGTTTGGGTCAACTGGACTTGAGCGGTGACCGTCGCTATGACGACGCGAGAGCAGCCACCGTATACCTCAGCGGCCCAGAAGCGGGCATACTAGCCCAGGCAAAAGCGCAGTTGGACTGGAATCGCAGACACGGATTTTGCTCTGTCTGCGGCCACAAAACAGACATGGGGCGCGGCGGACAGGTTCGTAAATGCCCCGAATGCAAATCCCAGCACTTTCCACGCACCGATCCCGTAGTGATCATGTTGGTTCACGATGGCGACCGTTGTTTGTTGGGCCAATCGAGGGGGCGGTTGTCTCGAATGAGAACATACTCAGCGCTCGCAGGGTTCATGGATCAGGCAGAATCGATTGAAGAAGCCGTCCGCAGGGAGGTGATGGAGGAGGCGGGGATACAGGCCATAAATGTTCGATACCACTCATCTCAGCCGTGGCCGTTCCCTTCGTCGTTGATGATCGGATGTCACGCCGAAGCTGCGACAACCGAGATTGCTATGGATAACGAAGAGATGAGCGACGTTCGGTGGTTCCAACGAGATGAAGTGTTGGCGGCTTTGGAAGGCAAGAGCGAAACCTTAACTGTCCCTGGCGAAATCGCAATCGCGCATCACCTGATAAAGGCCTGGGCTAACGGCAAAGTTGAGTGAACTGAACGACCGTTAGCCCCAGATACCAATGCCTTTGGTTACTTAGACTCCTGAACGCACTTTTCCAGGAGGTCGAGAGCGGCGCTCGCGAACGCCCACATATTGGCCTCACGATCGGTGTCTGCGGTCTCTAGAGTGAACGCCCGCTCGATTGGGCCTACAACGGCAAAGCAAGCGTGTCCTGACGCGTCGCCGTAACGGTTGCCGGTCGGTCCGCTGGCTCCGGTTTCGGCCAATCCCCAGGTTGTGCCCAGCGACTCGCGAATGCGAGCCGCGTTCATGAGCGCATATTCCTCGGTGCTGGCGCGTTTGCCTTCCATTGCTTCGTCTGGCACGTCCAACAACCCGTTTTGGGCCACTCTGGTGTAGACTGTCGAGCCTCCGACATAGTAGGCAGATGCTCCAGGCACGGCCACTAGCGACGCCGAGATCAATCCGCCGCAGGATGATTCAGCCACCGCGATGCTGTGCCCCTTTTCTTTCAAAAGCGCTCCCACCGATTCGGCCATCGAACTTAGATCGGGCATACAAACCTCCCAAATACGTGTTCAAAAATCGAGTGGCACAATTTTACGTCCCTCCTCGGACTAGAGCAAGCGGATCGCTTGATGAATTATTGACTTGCGACTAACTGTCGGCAACCTAAAACCGACTTTGAGGAGAACATGATATGACCACCCCAAAAAAGAAAGTCCTGATAACTGGGGCCAGCGGATTGATCCGCGGGTTGGTGTTGAAGGGACCGGGCGACAAATAAGAGTTCAGTGCCTTGAATCGCAGGCCAGTTGAAGGGGATTCCAAGCGCCCAAGGCGACGTCTCGGACTTCGATGCAATCCTGCCGGCTTTTGAAGGCATTGATACCGGGTTGCATCTCTCAGCGTACACCGAAGATGTGCACGAGTGGGAGTGCACCGAGCGCGTGAATATTCGAGGCACATACAACGTCTATGAAGCCGCGAGGATTCACGGGGTCAACCGAGTTATTTTCGCGAACTCCGGTGGCACGATGCTGGGTTACGAACTAGAGTCGCCTTATACCGAAATCGCAGCGGCGGAGTATGATTCTATCCCTCAGGTGTATCCCATTCTGACGCACCTTGACCCTGTGCGGCCCAATTCGATCTGCTACGTCAGCAAGGTTTTCGGCGAAGTGTTGGTCTGAGCACATCCTGCCCAACATGGAATTTCTTCGTTGAACATTCGATTCGGCGCGATGCTTGGTGATGACGTTCCAGAGCTTCGTCGCCACTACTCTGGTTATCTCAGCCACGCGGATGCCATCCGGATTGTTGAGCGGTGCAACGACGCGTCTGAAGACTTGAAGTGCGACATTTTCGAGGCTGCGTCTGATAACCGGTGGCGGTGGCGGGACATCAGCCACACGCAGGACGTTTTGGGTTACGAACCGCAAGGCAGCGCTGATGTCCATGACATTGAAGGCAAAGGCGGACGGCATCAGGTGAATATGACAACACGCAGAAATCATTCAACGCATCCAATGCCGTCTTTGTCTCCATCCAAGCGGTGAGGGTCAGGCGGTCGGACGTGGAAATTCTTCTCAGCTATATCGTCGCAGTCCAGATCAGGTGGTGGCGGCGGGATGCAATCCCGAGGGTAGGAAGGATGGCGCTCTGGAATCGGAGTGGGCGACATTGTCGGTTCTGGAGTCGCTGTGATTGTCGTTGTCGGCGATGCCGTGGGTGTCGTAGAATTAGCCGGTGTGTCGTGAGGTGTCACAGTTTGGGTAGGTGTGGGGGTTAACGAAGGGACCGGCGTCGGAGTCAAAGTCGGCGTGGGAAGCGGCGTGGTGGTTGGCTCCCTTGTCGGGGTCGGGGTCGCAATTCTTGTCGCAGGTGATTCCAATACTGGCACGGTTGAATCCGCAGGTGTCGCGGTCGCTTTCACGAAAATTTCTGGCCCGCAGGCTGTGAGAGCTAGTGGGGCCAGCGCTACGAGAAGCGGGAAATATCTCATGAGGCCACGACGTTTTCTGTTCGACCGTTCGCGGCGAGCCTACGGATTTTCGACAAAAATGCAAACGCTTTCTTCCAGTTGACGGCCTAATCACGTAGCGCTAGTGTTCAACCCGTATCCGATTTAGCAGATTTGAACGACGATGCCACACTGGCAGAAAATCAAAAACGCTGAGCCACCAAACCGAAAATCTGGAGGAAGCATGAGCGGTCACACCGACAATATTATGAGCGGGCCTCTGAAAGGCATAAAAGTTCTTGATTGGACAATGTTCCAGTTTGGGCCGGTCGCGTCGTCGATGCTGGGTGATATGGGCGCTGACGTGATCAAGATCGAATCTTTGGATGGCGACATCGGGCGAGGCGTGGCGCGAATGGCTGCGCGGCCCATCGGTTTGGCAGGAGACCGCAACGCTTACTTCGAAACTTGCAATCGAAACAAACGGGGAGTCGCGGTCGATCTCACTACCGCGGAAGGCAGGGAACTTGTTTACAAACTCGTTGAACAGGCAGACGTGTTCATCGAAAATTTCAGAAAAGGCGTTCCAGAAAAACTTGGAATGGGCTATGAGACACTCAAAAATATAAACCCTAAGATAATTTATGGCTCCGGCACAGGATACGGCCCGAAGGGACCGGACTCCGAACGTCCATCGCTGGATGGGTGCGGACAAGCTCGATCTGGGCTGATGATGTCAGCAATGGGGCCTGCGTCCAGCGAGCCGAGCTATGTATCTGGGGCAGTGTCAGACCAAATGGGCGGCATCATTCTCTGCCTGGGGGTCGTGTCTGCGATAGCCGGACGAGATAGAACGGGAGTCGGGCAGCGCGTAGATGTCTCACATTTAAGCAGCACAATGTGGCTTCAAGGGCTTGCCGTTAGCATGCAACTGATGTCTGGGTACCATTATCGCAGCACGGATCGTGAGAACCCCATCAACCCGATGGTCAACGCCTACGAGTGCAGCGACGGGCGATGGATTCAATTCATGAGCCCTCAATTCACACGTTATTGGCCGGAATTTGTCAAGTGTTTGGGCAAGGAGGAGTTGCTGGAAGACCCACGACTCGGCACGATCCAGGGCATGTCTGCTGGGTCTCCAGAATTAACGAAAGAGATCGCCGACCAATTCAAAACCAAAACGGCGGACGAGTGGATCGAAATATTCAACGAGTCCCGTGACCTGATCTTCGCGAAAGTGCAAACTATCGGAGACCTGGAGACCGATCCGCAGGTGATCGCCAACAACTACATCACGAATTTCGAGCATCCGGTCATCGGCGACGTCAAAATGTGCAGCTTCCCGGTCACGTTCAGCGACACTCCTGCAGGCATCTGGAACGAAGCGCCAGAGTTGGGCCAACACACCGAATCAATAATGATCGAGGAACTTGGATACGACTGGGACGACATCGCCCGATTCCAGGAAGCAGGCTCGATACTGTAATTAAAAAGTCATTTCCATTGTTCGGGAAAGTAGTCGATGTAAATTGGAAAGGCAAAGATCATGATACTGGACTAGTCAGGGTTTTTTCCAACGACAAAACAGTAACGAACCTGGCAACAAAGATTGGCAACTTGAGAGTTCGTAGCTTGGACCTAGGGTGGACATTGCGGGTGGATAGGCGATTGAATCCAACGAACCAAGATTGGCAGACGATTCAAAAGATTGCTGATTATATTCTTTTATCCCCCCGTCGCTTATAGAGCGTCCGATGTAGTGGAAGTCACGCCCGTGGGAATTAGGCCCACTTTAAGCGATTCTATCGTAACTATATCTAGGAATTGTCAGTGATATCCCACCCCCACCTCACAACAGCCTTATAAGCCCAAACAGTGTCCTCGCTTTCCATCTGCTCCGCACAAGCCCACCCCCAGTCCCTCTCCGTTATAATGCCCCCGGAGAGGCACTTATGCGGGCTGGACATATGGCAATAATCGTAGCGTCTGCGCCACCGTTCTTCATTGCGGTTTCAACCGTCTCTGCTTTGATTGCGCCTGACCATAATTCATTGTCAGACACCATGAGTATGCTCACTGGGCCTAGCATTCCGCACCCCTGGGTGTTTCAGTTCGGGGTTGTTGGCTACGCGTTGTTAATACAGTTTCTTGGCCCCCTGCTATACACGCAAGCTGGTCGAGGTAGGCATGGAGCTTTGCTTTGGACACTGGTCTTCATATATGGTGTTGCAGGCATACTGGCTGCTGCTTTTCGAGATGGGTACGATGCACTCGTGTTGTGGCACATCTCTGAGAATACTGTCCACGACTTCGTGGCACGACTAAGTTTCTCTGCCGTCTTGCTGCTAATCTTCTTCACGCCTTGGGCACTCCGGCATCAAGAAGGATGGCACATATGGAGATGGTTCTCTTTAGCAGTAGGGATACTGACAATAGTACTTATCATCCCCTTTGAGGTAGAGATGTGGCCCAGCTATCTGGGCCTAATACAGCGTGTTCTCTTTGCCACCACATTGCTATGGATACTCGTAACAGCATTTATACTCCGTTCCGAGCTCCCTAACAGCCTAGTACGAGACTGAAGGATTATCACAGTGCCAAAGGGGGAGAACCACTAAGGCCATACTCCCCCGAGGGGCAGCCTCATGCGGAGTGGTGGCTAGAACCTAACGGCTAGGAGTCACATGGGGGATTAAGTATAACGGGCGGGCATTGGGATATATCCCACCCCTACCTCACAACAGCCTTATAATCCTTAATAGCATCCTCTCGCTAGGCCCAATAGCTTCCTCTAGATGATTAGCTGTAACTGATAGAATCTGACGGTTAGGAGCACCGTATGAGATTAGTACAACTGGGTGCTTGATGCCGCAGAATGAACCATTCTATTCTGAGAAACAGCGATTTCGTCAGTGGTGGTTATGGCTCCTGATTCTAATTCTGAGTCCAATAGGGCCGTTTGTTTTTATTTTGGGCTATATTTCAACAAGTCATTATGGAATCTCCAATTGGCAATAACCCCACAAGTGATTTCGTGTTGATTATTTTGGGACTCATTTTCGGTTTTGTTATTCTTGTCGCATTGATTGGCGTATTATTCTTTACTTGGCTTCACGCCTCTACCTTGCGAGTGAAAGAAATCGAGTCGGCTACATTTGTTAACTTGACAGATGTCCCTACGCTCAAATCCGGCCAGAAGATTAAAGTATTAACTTGGAATATTCAATTCCTGGCAGGTAACCAGAATAACCACTTTTTCTTTGACGGTGGTAAAGATACTTGGCCATCCATAACCACACGTAAAAAAGTCTTGACCCAAATCACAGAGGTCATCATCACTGAGCGGCCTGACATTGTGCTGCTACAAGAAGTGGATGATGGGGCAAAACGCACAGAGTACGAAGATCAGCTCACAGAGCTGCTGGCTCTGTTACCCAAAGAATACGGCAACCATGCTTCAACCTTCTATTGGCAAGCAAACTTTGTCCCACACCCTGCTCTTATGGGATCAGTGGGTATGAAGTTGTCAACCATATCTAAATACCAAATCACACAAGCCACTCGTTATGCCTTAACTGGTATTCCATCGCAATCTTGGATTGTGCAGCAGATGAACCCGAAAAGGGCTATCTTGGAAGTTCAATTACCTATCAAAAATTCAGGTACGCTTATTGTAATGAATACTCATCTAAGTGCCTTTGTTCAATCCTCTAATACGATGGAAATTCAAGTTGATCAAGTCAAGAATTTAATGGCTAGATGGCAAACTCAGCAATATCATCCCGTCATTTTCGGCGGAGATTTTAACTTATTGCCTTCTTCTTTCGCATACAATCTGCTGGATATAAAAGGTAAAAGTTACTACAATCCAAATGGCACAGAGCTTTCACCCATGCTGCAAGCATTTGAGAGCATACCATCTTTAGAGAGTATGAACGGCGATGATCATGCTAAGTGGTTCACTTACTCACCCAACCATATTGGCCCCGCTGCGGCTGATAGAACTATCGACTATTTGTTCTATACGGCGGGCTTGACACTTGTTGAACACAAAGTGCGTTCAGAAGATACTCTTATGACTTCCGATCATTTGCCTGTGATTAGTGTTTTTACTTTACCTTGATCTTTTGAAATGAACATATTTCATTTGGGCGAATGGGTATCGTACGAGCTGTCAACCCATCTAGCGGAAAGACCTGAAGAAATATGCAAGAACAACCGTTGAGCAAGGTATCGGGATTGGCTTGGGAACGTTTAACCGCCATTGTTGGTACAACTAGGCTTTGCATGCAGGGGTCAGGGGTACGATTCCCCTCAGTTCTTAATAACTGCAAGCTGGAACCTAACGGCTAGGAGATTCATGGGGGAATAGGTCAACTGAGGGGGTCCTCCCACCTACCTCACAACAGCCTTAAAAGCCTTATGGAGAATCCAGTTCTACTTGCGCTGCCTTTGGAATACTTAGAACCTTTCACACGTTATAGCCTGTCACGGACAAGCACCCACACAGAACGAAAACTCTAAGACATACTCCTCAACGATGATGACGACCAGTTCGTCTCTTTGACCCGTTACGCTTACCCGATTCCTTATGCTGATTAATGCGCTTCACGAATTCCTCTGTCGTTTCTTCTCGCTTTTCCCGCTTGTGCTTGGATCTG
>ENA-ORDI01000333-ORDI01000333.1-marine-metagenome-genome-assembly--contig:-NODE-333-length-33614-cov-4.914035_pt1 | contig 33614 bp, 29 predicted proteins | sample MGYA00248628_ERZ508525 | MGnify/ENA primary metagenome ERZ508525 (study PRJEB26195, sample SAMN05422138) | marine metagenome | isolation source: East of Porto Seguro, South Atlantic Ocean | place... | reverse complement strand
TGAACTTCCTGAAGGTCTCCGTTAGCACTTCGTTGTTGTTCTCTTTCCCGTAGATAATCATCCAATGCTTTTCCAATGGCGTCTGGGGTAGATAATATTAGACGTCCATCTTCCCAGGTTGGGTTAGGGCCAGAGATTCCTTTTAATTGGCGTACGACTGAATTTGGATTAACGCCTGACCGCAATGCTAAGGAGATTAGACGGCTTATTGCCTCTGATTGTGCAGCAGCGTTACCGCCTGCCTTTCCAATGGTAGTGAATACTTCACATAAGCCTTCTTGATCTTCATTGATAGTGATATATAGTGAACCTTCCCCTGTACGTATGCGCCTGGTTACACCATTCGTGATCACCGGACGACCCCGTGGGGTAGGTGTTACTTTCGAGCCGACATCTTCTTTTGCATTAGCGACGGCCGCAGTGTCACTATCGTCTTCCTTTTTCTTAGTCACAAGGATACCTTCCCTTGACCCTTCTCTGTAGATGGTAATACCCTTTAAGCCGGATTTATAGGCAGTCATGTAAATTTCAGCTACTGTTTCTACGGTAATATCATCAGCTAGATTTACTGTGGAAGAAATGGAACTATCGATATATTTTTGAATGACACCCTGCATGTTAACACGAAAGAATGGATCGATATTATGTGCCGTGACAACGTGATCCGGGAGCTGCTCATCGGTACCAAAAAGTTTCTTGATTGTGGGGTGATACACCTTGTATTCACTAAAATCTTTACCATAACCATCATTCTTCTTCACCCGTCGAATGTAACTAGTGGCGAATATGGGTTCCACGCCTGAAGTAACACGAGCAACAATGGCACCGCTACCGGTTGGAGCAACAGTTGTGATCGTTGAATTACGGATACCACCTTGGCGGATCTTATCCCGCATGGCTTTGGGTAGATTTTTTACGAATTTGCTTTTGCTAAAACCCGGCCAGTCAAACTTAGGGTACGGCTCCTTTTCCTGAGCAAGTTCGACACTGGTTTCATAAGCTGTGTCACGAAAAATTTTCATGATCTGATCGGTAGTCTGAAGAGCATCTTCGCTGTCATATTTAATGCCCATTTTCAATAACATATCACCCAGACCCAGTATTCCTAGTCCGATCCTGCGGTCGTTTATGGCATTATCTTTCTGAACTTCCAGCGCGTGGCGATCAACATTATAGTCTACGACATTATCAAGGAAGCGGGTTGCAACGGATACTGTTTCCTTGAATTCATCGATCATAAAATTGCTACTTTTATCAACAAAGCGTTCCAGGTTCACGGCACCCAGGTTACAACAACCACCATCGGGCAATGGTTGTTCAGCGCAGGGATTGGTTGAGACCAAGGGACTGCAATATTCAGCGTTGTGGTAATCCTTCATTGTATCCCAGAAAAGCAAACCGGGTTCTGCGCTGGCGTGTGCATTGGTAATAATTTGTTCCCACAAGTTACGCGCCCGGATAGTTTTATAGGTCTTACCATCCCAGTGGAGGTCGAAGTTCGTATCTTCTTCAGCTGCTTTCATAAAGTCATGGGTCAAAAGCACCGAAATGTTGGAATATTTGACCATATCAATGTCGCCATTCTTGATACTAATAAATTTTTCAATGTCGGGATGATCCACACGGAGGGTCTGCATATTGGCTCCCCGCCGCCCGTGTTGAGCGATGGTATTGGTATTCTCAGAAAAGAGATTCATAAAACCAGTAGGACCACAGGATTTCCCGCCGGTGCCAATGATAGGTTCGCCCGAAGGTCGCAGGATCGAAAGATCATGACCGCAACCGCCACCGTACTTGTAGGTCAGCGCTTCATTAACTACGGTATTGTATATTTCATTGATGGCATCATCTTTGATGGCCACCACATAGCAATTATTCAACGTGGTTGTAATATCTTCACGACCGGCGCCATGCATGATCCTACCGCCGGGTACAAATTTGAAATCTACCAGTACGGAAAAGAATTTATCTTCCCATTTTTCCTGCAGTTTCTTATTCTTTTCAACGGAGGCTAGAGCGGAAGCTTGCCGTTTCCAAATATCCCAGGGATGGTTTTCCCACGGTGCGAGGTACTTGTTTTTTAAAACGTCAGCGCCGAGTTCATCATCAGCATAATAGTTTTCTATGCTGTAGTCTTCCGGAGTGTCCCCTGTTTGTGTCTTGCCATTCGCTTCTCGCTGGATTTTTTTAACTTTTTCAACAAGATCTGGATCGAACTTCTTCCCCTCATTTGAAGGAAGCGAAAAATCGAATTCCATTGCTTCTGCCATATGTATCCTCTTAATTGGTATGCGGTGGTTAAAATTTTTAAATAACTATGGCTGGCAAGTGAATAAGCGATTAATCGCTTGGTTGGCGACCATCAATATATTTTACAAAGAATAGTCATTCAAGAAGAAAAGTGATTTCAGGGTGTTTATCGACAAGAAAATTTCAAGTGGATAGGGTTCGCCAATATAATTGGAATATCTATCCTGTCAAAAATCACAGTGCCGAATAGTCCATAACTTTATTTAATTATTCTGCTCATCGACGAGAGCCTTTGAAAAAAATCCAACCTTGGATCGGTGACCAAAATTATTGATTATTTTATGGGTATTCCTTTGGATTCCTTAGGTGTGAATGGACCAAAGGGGTATGCATCAGGTGTAACAACTGTGCCAGTAGTGAACGTGAAAGGAACTTCTGTACCTGAGTCAAACACAATTTCCAGCAACCCAGCTTTGTAGCCATTATCCGGTACCGAAAAATGTACTGCGTATTGGTTGTCTGGCGTTCTTGAGAGCTCTGAAGACTGCCATACTTTACCGATAACGGGGACTCGAAAATCACGAGCGTTTTCGTTCACAGCTTCCCATTTTGTGACCTTATAATTTGCATCTGTGTTAACTTGTAGGTAGATACTATCGGCACTTACAGACCAGTCAAAGTTCGGTATATCGCCGTCGGTGATGACCGCATTGTAGAAGGCTACTAGGCTGCCCAGGTTATAGGTTCCATTCAGCCCATGGTTTGCATTGGGTACATACTGTATATATTTATCGCCAACTAGATCATCCCAGTAAAATTTCCAGGAATCGGTAACAAAGAATTCATCGCCGGTGGCATTTATCAAAAATTTCGGCAGTGTCAACTGGTCAATGAATGAATAGGGTTCTACCAGTTCCATGAGCCGGGCATATTCTTTTGAACCCATCCAGTCCGTAACTCCCTCATACACATAATCATTAATCGCAGGGGACCACTCCCCATAGCAACGCCAGTGGTGTAAAAAGGAAGGCACCACATTGAGCAGATCAATAACAACAGGCACAATAGCGATGACCCGGTCATCAACAATTGCTGTTGTCCAGGTCGTCCAGCCTCGTTTTGAGGCACCAGCGATGACGAAACCATCAACCGGTTTACTGATATCTGTGCCAATTTCCTGTATCACATCCAAGGCCCGGACCACAGCCCTCGTCATGGGCAGACGTGCCAGCCAGTCAACGTCCTCATTTTTAGCGCCACCTTCCAGATATTGCCGCCAGCCGTAGGCTATGAGATCATCCTCAGTACGATCATCCTTTTCATCGCCAACATAATTGAGTGGCTGGAAGGGAATATTGCTAATCTCGGCGATAATGGACTTGGTTTCTACCGCTGCCTGGACCAGTAATTCATTCGCAGCCTGCGGTTCCTTATCCCGTGTAGATCCACCACCAATGACCACCAGCGCTTCGGTTTCCGCTACCTCATCAGGTACCACTATGGTAACCCAATGCCACCATTCGGTGTGGTTTACTTCCTGTTCCGTAAGCCATGTCCCGGAAACCATTTTCACCCGGTATTCGGTCCAACCTTCACCGTTATAAGTTTCTTCAATATTATAACGAAATGCAGGATCTGTTTTGTAGACATATTCTTCCATATGGTTATTATGTCTACTGCTGCAGCCCACTAGGATAAGTATTAAATAACCGGTAGCAATAATTTTATTGATCAATTGATTATGTACCATAGTATTTAACAGGTAAAATTAAGACCAGCAAATATAGCGCATTTACTTAAAAATTTTAGATGAAAAATTAACCAATCGTACCCTAAAAATAACCTGTTGAAGTGGCCCGTATTTTACCGTTAAAATAACTTGATGGATAACCCTTTTCATCTGGCAATACAGGTGCATGACCTCAATGAAGCACGAGAATTCTACGGTACCGTTTTAGGCTGCAGTGAAGGACGTAGTTCGGTGACCTGGATTGACTTTAACCTCTATGGCCACCAATTGGTTTGTCATCTGAATACAGATATGGATTTACAAACTCATTCAAATCCTGTAGATGAGCATGATGTGCCGGTGCCCCATTTTGGGGTGGTACTAAATATGGATGATTGGGAAAAATTAGCCCAACGGCTCAAGGCTCAAAAAGTAAATTTTATTATTGAACCATATATACGGTTTAAGGGCCAGTCCGGTGAGCAGGGAACCATGTTTTTTTCTGATCCCAGCGGGAACGCCATTGAATTCAAAGCCTTTCGTGATATAAAAAGCGAATTATTCGCGAAGTGATCTTATTGATCTTTAGGCAACCGCAGCAAAATCAAATAAAATAGCACCGGTGCCACCACCCAGACAGCCTGGGGGATCAAGGTATAGCCCACGGTGGTAGCTGATCCGGGTAAAGGTGGAATAATGACCGGATTCCAGGACAGTTCATTGTAGACCCAGACCCGTCCATTAAATAAGTATTCTACCAGCAGTTCCTGAAATATACCCCAGGCTTCCATAATACCCAGTTCGCGCCAGCTAAAGCGAGTAAACAGGGATAGGGGCAGATATTTGAAACATAGCCAAATACCAAACATAAATAAGCCACCGTCCCAAATAGAATGACTCAGTTTTTTGGGCCAGCCAGAGAGCCCCAGAGGCCATTGCTTTACAGCATAAAGAAATTCGTCCCCCAGAAAATGAAATGTGAATTCCCACGTGGAACCAATCAAGCAGCCAATCATAAAAGCCTTGATCAAATATCTGGGTAGTAGATTTTTTTGCCAGGCCCTGAAAAACAGAATGACCAAGGATATAGCTACAAAATAGTCACCAAAACAGAAAAAATAATCAATCGGTTCCAGACTCATGATATATAAACTAAAGGCAATACTGCGTATTAGAAACCATCTTTATTTTTTCAAGCGAATGTTTTCCGTAAACTCACCAGTAATTTTCAATTATTTAAATCATCATAAAGGAATCAATGATCAATAAGTATATTTTTCGAGAATATGACATTCGCGGCAAAGTTGTGGACGATTTTCCGCCCCATGTGGTGACCCAGCTAGGGCGCGGTTTTGGTACCTTTGTTAAACGAAATGGTTTCCGGGAAATAGCCTTGAGCGGTGACATACGACTCACCACCCCCGATCTCATGGAACAATTCAAAGAAGGTGTATTATTAACGGGAATCGATGTGATCAACCTGGGGCTTTTGCCTACACCAACCAATTATTACAGTATGTTCAAGTTGGGGGTAGGTGGTGCGGTGCAGATCACGGGCAGTCATAATCCACCGGAGTTCAATGGTTTTAAGATGTCATTGGACCGGAAGGCAGTTTATGGCGACAGTATCCAGACACTGCGTAAGTATATCGAGAATAATGATTTTGAGACAGGTACAGGCAGTGAGATTAAACATGACATACGATCCGATTATAAAGCCATGATAATCGAAAAGATCAATATTGCCAGGCCAATGAAAGTAGTGATGGATTGCGGTAATGCAGCGGGAGCGCTTAACGCACCGGAAATATTCAAGGATTTGGGCGTAGAACTCACCGAACTTTTCTGCGAACCGGATGGTACGTTCCCCAATCATCATCCAGACCCGACGGTAAAAGAAAACCTTGCTGATCTAATACAGACTATACAGTCCGGTGATTACGATATTGGTGTTGCCTTCGATGGGGACGCAGACCGAATCGGTGTGGTGGATGAAACCGGTGATGTGATCTGGGCCGATCAGCTAATAGCCCTATTCCTACCAGAATTGGTGGAAGACGGAGACGAAATTCTTTTTGATGTGAAGTGTTCTCAGGCCCTGGAAGATATGATCGTGAAATACGGCGGAAAGCCGGTGATGTGGAAGACAGGACATTCCCTGATTAAACAAAAGATGCATGAGTTGGGCTGTAAACTAGGCGGCGAAATGAGCGGACACATTTTTTTTGCAGATGATTATTTTGGGTACGACGATGCCATCTATGTGGCCGCACGAATTGTCCAAACCTTATCTCGCACAGATCAAAAACTTTCTGAATTGAAAGCAGAATTGCCCGTGTATCATTCCACCCCGGAAATGCGAATGGCCTGTGAGTCTGATGAGGAGAAATTTCGTATTGCCAATGAAGCAGCAGAATATTTTATAGCCAATTATGATTGCATCACCGTTGATGGTGTACGGATCAAATTTGGTGATGGCTGGGGCCTGGTTCGATCTTCCAACACCCAGCCGGTAATTGTCTGTCGTTTTGAAGCCAATTCACAGGAACGAATGGAAGAGATCAAAGACCTGGTGCTTACCAAACTGCAATCTTTTGGTTCCGTGGAGATCGAGCCTGGTGGCTGACGACTTTTTGCAAAAAATTGCTGAATTGCAAAAAAGACTGGATGGGCAACTCAAGAATTATCCCTTTCCGCAGCAACCAGAATATTTGTACGCCCCACTACGGTATGTACTTGCCGGAAGCGCTAAACGATTACGACCAGTCTTATTAACGTTAACTGGTCAGGCCTTCGGAGTAGATGAAGATGACCTGCAGCATGCCGCCCTGGCGGTGGAACTGTTGCATAATTTTACTCTGGTGCATGATGATATTATGGATGATGATCTGTTACGCCACGGACAGCCTACCGTTCAAAAAAAATGGGATAATGCAACCGCTATCCTAGCTGGTGACGGACTATTTGTTGAGGCCCAACGAGCCATTACCAGGGTGCGCAATAACGCACAGCGTGTTTACACTGTATTTAATGATGGGGCGTTGGCCGTCTGTGTTGGCCAGGCATATGATAAGGAATATGAAGAAAATCAAACCATAACACTAAGTGATTACCTGCATATGACAGAGAAAAAAACTGGTGCTATGCTCAGTTTATGCATGGAAATACCGGCGTTACTGGCCAACCAGGATGAAGTGGTATGCAGTCAACTAAGGAAGTTCGGTTTTGATATTGGCAAGGGTTTTCAGATTCAGGATGATGTACTGGAGATCTTCAGTGATGCCGATGCAATGGGTAAGAGTCTGGGTAGTGATGTAATCGCCGAGAAGCAAACTGCTCTGACATTAATGGCTCGAAAAATGGCCCCAGAGCAATGGTCTGAATTGTGGCAGCGTTCAGGAGAACAGCCGATCGATGAAAAACTGGCTGCGATGCGAACCTTCTTTGCGGATACTGGTGTCTATGCAGAAACAATAGCTATGGCGGAAGAATACTTCAATAATGCTGTAGATGATCTAGCCGTTATACCGGATCCAGGCCGAGAAGAGTTGGTGGCATTCATAAACTTTATCAAAAACAGGAACTACTGATATGAGCGAATCATTTACAGACCCCCAGGATATGAAAAAGTCCATATATAATTTTGCGGATAATCTGCGAGATGCCATGGCTATTGGCCAACAGCTGTCCCTAACCAGCACATATACTAAAATCGATAATGTTGTCGTTGCAGGCATGGGCGGTTCAGCGATCGGCGGCGATGTTAATCGTATGCTCCTGCGTGATGAATTAAATGTACCTATATATGTTTCCCGTAATTACCAGGTTCCAGCCTGGGCTAAGGCACATACACTGGTGATCGCATCATCTTATTCAGGCGGAACAGAGGAAACATTGAGTGCGGTGGCGGATGCGCTGGCAAAAGGATGCCAGATCTGTGGAATCACCACCGGCGGGGAACTGTTGGAAGTGCTGCAGAAAAATGATTGCGATACTGTACTCATTCCGACCGGCCTGCAGCCCAGAGCCGCATTGGCCTATTCATTTGTACCGATGTTGTACCTACTTAAGGGAGTTGGGCTGGTGGCTACAGATGCAGAGCAAAAACTTAAAAAAACAGCTGATTTACTGGAATCATTACGGGATAACTACAGTAAAGCTGATGACGAAAATGAAACCTGGTCATTGGCGAAACGTGTTCATGGTACAATACCTATAATATATGGTGAGACTGAGAGTACAGCTGTAGTTGCGCTGCGCTGGCGGGGCCAGTTTAGTGAAAATGGGAAAATGCTAGCCTTTCATAATGAATTGCCGGAGTTGAACCATAATGAGATCGTTGGCTGGGAAAATAATCCTGAGTTGTTCAATCATTTGAGCATTATCTGGCTCAAAGATAAAAGCGATCATGAACGGGTCTCTATGCGTCAGGATGTTACTGGTGCGATCCTAGAGAATGTTACAAAAAACCAGTACGAAGTTGCTGTAGCCGGGGACAGTCGCTTCGAACGATTATTGCATCTTATTCATTACGGAGACTGGGTTAGCCTGTGGTGCGCATATTTGCACAATACCGATCCATCACCGATTGAAAAAATTTCGTACCTAAAAGATCAACTATCGCATAAATAAATTACCATTTCGTAGAAAAAAAGATTGGCTAACAAGCCTCTACATAGCCTAAATTATTTTCACCTATGATACCGGTTAAAGTCCAGAAAATATCATTTCACCCACCAAGCCGCAGTTATGCTGTTATTCTTTGTGAGATCAATGGAACCAGGAAACTACCTGTTATCGTAGGAGCCTTCGAAGCACAGTCTATAGCTTTGGCCCTGGAATCAATGGAAACTCCGCGACCGCTCACACACGACCTGATCGGTCTGTTGATTAAGGAAGTAGAAGCGAATCTGGTTGCTGTACGGATCACGAATTTGGAAGAAGGGGTGTTCTATGCCACCCTAGATATCAATGGCAAGATCACTGGTAAACGTTCGGTGGATTCCAGACCCAGTGATGCAATCGCAGTCGGTTTACGGATGCAGGCACCAATTATGATCGCGGAAGAATTATTTGATGAAGCCGGAATTGAAGAGGAAGACAATGACGACCCAGGGGAAACAAGCACCAGTTTATCGGTAAAAGAACTAGAAGGTCGGTTGCAGGTAGCAGTTGAAGGGGAGAGATATGAAATTGCTGCTAAGATCCGCGATCAAATCAAAGAGCTGAAGCATTAATTAAGCCATCAGACTGTCCATGGCCTTTTGGGCAGCTGATTGTTCCGCTGACTTTTTATCTGTTCCCACACCCGTTGGATATTCGTGACCATTGATGGTTACTTGTACTTCGAACATTTTCTGATGGTCAGGTCCTGAAACATTAACCAGATGAAACTTTGGATTGTTAATAGCATTGGCATGACAATATTCAATTAACTGGCCTTTAAAATTAATAGTTTTCCAGGCTTCAATGCGGTATTTCCAGATGGTATCCAGGATTATTTTTTTTGCGGGTTTAATACCGCCATCCAGGTACACTGCACCGATTAGGGCTTCCACCAGGTTGGCCTGTTGTTTAAGGGCCACCTTCTCATTGGTTAGGTCCACACTTGGTTCTACATTCAAGTTATCGCTCAGATCGAGCATGTTACCTATTCTTGCTAAGAATGATTGCTGTACGAGGGCCGCACGTTTTTTGGTAAGCAGACCCTCATCACCTTCCGGGTAATGCCACATTAGTTCACGGCTAATGATTATATCAATCACCGCATCTCCTAAAAATTCTAGACGTTCATAGTTTTTACGCGGCTCGGGCGTGACCGAACGGTGCGTAAGAGCCTGTTCAAGGTATTCTGGTTTCTTGAACTGATAGCCAATGGTCTTGGTTATTTCTGGGTGGGGAGCAGGGGTGGATTTTAGGGCAGATTTTAGGGCAGTAATCAGACCCATGCTAATCTTGCCACTTGCGCATGAAGACAACGGCATTATGGCCGCCAAAGCCAAAGGTATTTGATAGGACTGAATTTACCTGCGTTTCTTCTGCAGTATTGGGGACGTAGTCCAAATCACAATCTGGATCAGGGGTCGTATAATTGATCGTGGGGGGGATGGTCTGCTTTTCGATTGCTTTCAGGGCTGCGATCGCCTCAATGCCACCGCTGGCACCCAATAGGTGCCCGGTCATAGATTTAGTTGAGCTGATCTTCAACTTATGTGCATGATCCCCAAAAACAGTTTTTATTGCAACTGTTTCATTCTTATCATTATACGGTGTAGATGTTCCATGGGCATTGATGTAATCGATCTCTTCTGGTTCCGCATCGGCATCTTCCAGGGCCAACTGCATAGCTTTTACAGCACCGGCCCCGCCTTCCACGGGCTGGGTAACATGAAAGGCATCGTTTGTGCTGCCGTACCCTGCCAGTTCTCCAACTATTGTTGCACCGCGGGATTTTGCATGTTCTTCTGTCTCCAGGATAAGAATACCTGCACCTTCTCCCATGACAAATCCGCTGCGATCCTTATCAAAAGGGCGACTGGCACTTTGCGGTGGATCCGCTGTGTTACAAAGGGCTCTTATCTTGGAAAAACCAGCCAAGGGCAGGTCACATATAGATGCTTCAGTACCACCAGTGACCATGATGTCTGCCGTCCCGGATTGAATTACCCGTAATGCCAATCCAATTGCATCTGTTGCCGAGGCACAGGCAGAGGTAATTGTTTGGTTTGGTCCTTGCAGATCCCATTTTATGGCAATCTGTCCGCCAGCGATATTGGCAATCAGTTTGGTTACAAAAAATGGGTTTACACGCCGGGCACCACGGTTCTGAAGTACCGCGTGTTCAGCTAATATTGTCGTGATTCCACCGATGCCGCAACCGAGCATGACACCAGCACGCTGTGGATCAAATCCGTCAGCATCCAGACCAGACATAAGCATAGCCTCATTAGAGGCCACCAGCGCATAAACGCTGAATGGATCCAGTTTGCGTACTTCCTTCCGTTCAAAATATTGCTCTGGATCGAAGTTGCTCACCTCACCAGCAATTTTTACAGGAAAGTCGGTGGTATCAAAATAGGTAATATGATCTATACCACTCTGACCGGCAGTTAAGGCATCCCAATATTCGGAGACACTATTACCGTTGGGAGCAACCGCTCCCATGCCAGTGACAACAACCCTCATATTATTAAACTAGTTTATCAGCTATTAGAGTCTAAATAACTGACTGCATCGCCGACAGTGACAAGTTTTTCTGCCTCTTCATCAGGTATCTCTATGCCAAATTCTTCTTCCATTTCCATGATCAATTCCACCGTATCAAGAGAATCTGCTCCGAGATCATCCATAAAAGATGCAGCTTCTGTTATTTTGTCTTCTTCTGCACCAAGTTTGTCCAAAACGATGTCTTTCACTTTGTCAAATGTAGACATATAGGTATTCCTCCTTTGATTTAGCTTACATAACCATACCACCATCGATGGCCAGCGTCTGCCCTGTGATATATGCTGCCTCGTCTGATGCCAGAAAAGCGACAGCACAGGCTATATCTTCTACCTGACCAATTCGTCCAAGTGGTATTTGTTCATTTAATGATTGTTGTACTTCATCTCCAAGTTCATTAGTCATATCTGTCGCAACGTAACCTGGTGCAATGCAGTTTGCAGTGATACCACGGGATGCCAATTCACGGGCCGTGGACTTGGTTAGCCCAATAAGCCCTGCTTTGGATGCGGCATAATTGGCCTGGCCGGCATTGCCCATCAGACCAACTACAGATGAAATATTAATAATTCGACCGTTGCGTTGCTTTATCATCGTTCGCACTGCTGCCTTGATAGCGATAAAAGCAGCCTTCAAATTTATGTTTAAAACAGTATTCCAGTCATCCTCAGACATGCGCATTAACAAATTATCTCGGGTAACACCAGCATTGTTCACCAGTATATCGAGATGATCATGGGTTGCGACTGTTTCCTTGATCAATTTACTCACATTATCTGAATCAGATATATCGCAGGCAACGGCCGTTGCAGTACCGCCAGCAGCGGTTATTTTATCGGCAACAGACTGTACATCACTTACATTGCGGCTGACACATACAACATGAGCACCATTTTCAGCCAGTGTTTTGGCAATACCGCAGCCGATACCACGGGATGCACCAGTTATTAGGGCAACTTTTCCAGATAAATCAAACATGGGAAATCCCTTCGATTTGTTCCAATGTTTCTACACCCCTTGAAGTTAATTCTTTATCAATTCTGCGGGTCAAACCCTGCAGTACGCGACCGGGACCAACCTCTATCATTTCTCTAGCGCCAGCAGTTTTCATATTGTCAATCGTCTCATGCCATTTTACCGGACAATCAAGCTGATTTTTCAAATTCGAGCGTAATTCATCAGCTGCAGTTGTTGACTGGGCAGTGACATTAGCGTATACAGGTATGGCAGCACTATTAATTTCAATATTATCAAGAGCAGCGGACAACTGTTTCTTGGCCGGTGCCATCAGTGGGGAGTGGAACGCTCCGCTGACATTCAGTTCCTTCGCCATTCTAGCCCCTAGTTCCTGGGCTTTTTCCATTGCCTCATGTACTGCATTAATGTTTCCGGATATAACTACCTGACCAGGGGAATTGAAATTTGCGGCAACAACTACAGATTCATCATTGGAGATGGTATTGCACATGGACATGACGTTTTCATCAGTCATACCAATAATCACAGCCATGGTCCCGGGATTGGTGGTTCCAGCAGCTTGCATACTTTCTGCCCGCAACTTCACGAGCGATAATCCTGTTTCAAAAGCAAGCGATCCAGCAATTGTGCAGGCGGAATATTCACCCAGACTATGGCCTGCAACCATATCCGGCTGTTGTCCCTTTTCCAATAAAATATGACCTAAAATAACGCTGACAATATAAATCGCTGGTTGGGTATATTGGGTTTCTTTTAATTTTTCTTCAGGGCCATTAAAAATTATATCCTGGATATCAACCTCCATGATCTCATTGGCCAGATCGAAATATTTTTTCCCAATTATGCTACTCGTATAGAGGTCATGACCCATGGATACTTTTTGAGATCCCTGGCCAGGGAAAACAAACGCTGTGGACATTTTTATTTGCCCCAGCGAATGAGCATACTGCCCCAGGTAAAACCAGCGCCAAATGCAGCTGTGAGAAGCAGATTTCCATCCTGTAACCGTCCAAATTCTACGGCCTCATCCATACAAATAGGAATAGTCCCGGCCGTTGTGTTACCATAACGATCAATATTTATAAATACCTGGTCCTCATTGAATCCACAACGCTTGGCCGCACCATCAATGATGCGCTTGTTGGCCTGGTGGGGGATGTATAGATCTACGGCACTACTTGCTATGCCATTTTTTTCAAGAATTTGCGCACTGACATCGGCCATACCTTTTACAGCAAATTTAAATACCACGCGACCATCCTGTGTGATATAGTGTAATTTCTTATTTACCGTATCATGGGATGCTGGGTGGAGGCTGCCGCCGCCAGGTATCTTAAGATAATCACCGCCAGAACCATCGGTACGCAAAATGGAATCTAAAACACCATGTTCCTCATTGGCTGCTCGCTCAAGCATCACGCCGCCGCCCCCATCTCCAAATAGAACACAGGTATCGCGATCCGTATAATCGAGCACGGAACTCATGGTATCCACGCCAATAACAATGACCTTTTTATATTTTCCCGATTCAATCAATCTGGATGCCGTATCCAGGGCGTAAATAAATCCAGTACAGGCACCAGAAAGGTCAAAGCCCCATGCTTTTTTTGCGCCAATTCTATCCTGGACCAGTGAAGCTGTAGCCGGCGTGGGCATATCCGGCGTCACAGTAGCGACGATGATTACTTCTACTTCTTCCGGGTCGGTGTTTGAGCGCTGCAATAATTCTTTGGCAATATTCGTACTCATATCCGCAGTGGTTTGTCCTTTGTGGACTACGCGGCGTTCGGAGATACCCGTTCTCGTTCTGATCCATTCATCGGAGGTGTTCACCATTTTTTCCAACTCAAAATTTGTCATGATATGATCCGGTAAATAACGGCTGGTTGCTGTAATTGCTGCTCTCAATTGACTACTACCATATGTTCAGTAATGGCATGCTGGATATCTCCCAGCAGATTTTCGGTGATACATTTTTTGGCTGCCAGGAGTGAATTTTTCACTGCTTTTGGAGAAGATTTTCCGTGGGAGACAATAACGACCCCATTCACCCCCAGCAAGGGAACACCGCCAAATTCTTCATAGTCGTAAAGCTTTTTCAGGTTGGTAAAAACAGGCTGTAGCATGCGCGCTACCATTTGGTATGACCGTTTGTCCATAATCTGTTTATTGAGCTGTCCAATAAAAAGGTTCACCCAGCTCTCAGCAAATTTCAGTATGGTGTTGCCAACAAATCCGTCGCAGATGAGGATATCAGCCGGTGAATCCAACAAGTGTCTTCCTTCGACATTACCAATAAAGTCATTGGGCAGTTCTTTCTTCACCAGTTTATGTGCTTCCTGATAGAGATCGCTGCCCTTGTTGGGCTCTGAACCAATATTGACCAGGCCAATCTTTGGATGCGGTTTGCCTTCCACATGATCAAAGTAAATGGCGGCCATGATCGCGAACTGCAGCATATGCTCCGGTCGCGCATCAGGATTAGCACCGACATCGCATATTATTTTCCCGCCGGTTGCTGTAGGAATATAGGCTGCCAGGGCCGGGCGCTTTAACCCTTCTATGCGCCCCAATGACAATAGTGATGTAGCCATGATCGCGCCGGTGTGACCGGCACTGACGAAGGCATCTGCAAGACCATCCTTGACCAGGTTTATACCCTGCACAATAGATGAATCTGGTTTGGACTTTATGGCTTTGGAGCCCTGTTCATGCATGGTCACCACTTGGGTTGTATGGTGAATCCTGATACCTTTAGGGACAGAGCCACCTACTTCTTCCTTTAATATGGTTTGGTCACCGACCAGAATTACTTCCATTCCGGAAGTCTGATCCTGCAGGAATTGCAGTGTGCCTATAACAGGGGACTGAGGCGCCAGATCTCCCCCCATAGCATCTAAAGCAATTTTCATTAAATGTGGTCAGTCAGCAGCCGAAATAACTGGTCGGCCACGGTAATAACCGCAATTTGGACAAGCACGGTGCGGCATTTTTTTCTGACTGCACTGTGGACAAACCATGATGGCTACATGTCCCGCCTTGTAATGGGTTCTACGTTTACGGCCCCTTGCTCTTGATATTCTAGTTTTTGGAAGTGCCATTTCTTTCTCCTAATTTTTTTTGCATACTATTTCATTTAATTATTTGCTTCAAATTTTCCCAGCAGTCATCTGCCACGGTAACTACATTACAATCGCAGTTTTCCTGGTTTCGATTTGCGCCACAATGCGGACAAATTCCATTGCAATCAGCACTGCATATCTTCTTAAACGGCTCTTCAACCAAGACCAGATCACGGATGACTGTACCAATATCAACAGTGTTCTCTGCATCGCCAAACCAGATTACATTATCATTTTCCATAGCTGCTAGTTCAGCATCATAGGTTAAAAGGATAGTGAATTCGGTCGTGTGCTGATCGGTAAATTCAACCAGACAACGATCACAAACCTCAAAAAAAGGAATGGATATTTCTCCGGTTAAACGGTATCCACGCCACTGTTTTTCCGATGTCAGGGAACAGGCGATCTTTTCGTCTGCAAAGACTACAGCTTGATCTACAAAATATTCGCTGGAAATTTCAAAAAGCTGTTTATCTAAACCGCGTTCTAGATCCGCTCTAAATAGACTCACTTCAATCATAGAAATTTACCCAGTTTGTCAAGATCCATCCAAAGGGTAAAACAGTATTGTTCCCCGGATGAGAAGCGCTACTTACCTAGGAATTATCCTCCGTTTCGGAATCATCTTGAACCGCTTCATTTTCTGATCCTCCTTCATCTTCTCCTGCATTCGTATCACTGTCATCATCAAATTCATCATCATCTTCCTCATCTTCAAGTTCTTCTTCATCTTTTCTTTCCAATAGATTATCATCATCAGAGCGTTTTTTGAAAATGATGAACATCAGTGTTTCGCCTACTGAAAGTACGGCCATTGTATAGGATACTGCCGAAACGATCAGCAAGAACAGGAAAACTGCCAGTATGAATGCAGCTACCTGCTCCGTACCTGAGAGTGCAACACCACTGGATGTTAGCAATGAGCCGCAGCTTACACAGCCGGCATAGCAGGCGCTACAAATACTGCAGATGTTACCCAGCAGGGAGCACAATGCACCCGGGTGAACGGCCTGGGTGGCCCAACCAACAACATTGAGCAGTTTTGACCCCATGAACCATTCATGACTGTACACTGCATTGATCAATCCATAGCCGCTAATCCAGGCATGAGAAAAAAGATACGCACCCAGCACCAGGACTGGTACCAGGGCAGCGTGATATAGAATGATTCGCCAGGGCTGACCCCAGGTAATGGAAAAATTATGCCAGACTGTGCCCATAGTATCTTCTTCATAGGTACCAACGATGGCCGGTGTGTAGACCAGGGCGACCAGGAATACGATGCCGGTGTAGATGGTAAATACCGACCCAAAGAAATACAGGAAGTAAGGAAGCACAAATAGAAATTCACCAACGTAGGGTATTTTACCCAATAAGGCGAATATAGCAGCGAGGAAGAAAAGGAAGGCAAGTATCAAGGCCAGTGAAATGGAACTAAAAATGACCGGATGCCAGTGTTTCTTGACATAGGACCAGGCATCCCCTCCGGAATAAAATTCGTCACCTTTCAGCTGTTTATAGGTTACGCGCGATACCGCAGTGGCGCCTAAAGAGATGGCATAAAACCAGAAGGCAGCGCCCATCCAGTACAGTAGGCAGGCAATGCCGGAGAGGGAATCAAGGCTCAGTAAACAGGGGTAAAGTCCATAGGCTGCCCAGGTATCAGAAAAAGCCATGCCATGGACCGCAGCGCCTAGATAATTCAACACCCAGTATACCGCATAGCCGACCAGATTGGCCTGCATGAAAATAATGACTTTTTTTCCACTCAGTGCGAGTCGGGGTGCGCGAAAAATGTCCCGTACATCAAAGTACAGTTTCATTGGATCCATTTTTTCCTCCTTGGTTTGTGAAAATGGTTATTCTTCAAATCTTACAAAATCAACCCAGACATCCGTGGTCATGGCACTGGCGATAACTTTACCAACCGCTAGTGCCGTTTCTCGGTTATCATAACTGCCGACACGGACTCTAAACCAGACTTCATCCGTATCACGAAAATACGCTTTCTGAATGTAGGCATCATATCCGGATTCAATCAGATTTGCAGTGGTTTTTTCCGCATCTTTCAGATTCTTTTTGGAGGCAACTTGAATGGTATAACGTGATTTATCAAAAGGTATTACATAACGGGAACTTTTTTTCTTCGCTGGTTTTGCAGCGGTTGATTTAGGCTCTACTGCTAGCGGAGTTATTTCTGTAGCTGCTATTTCCGTTTCCTCTATTTCCTCATCTTCCTCTTCATCATATTCTGCTTCTTCAGCATAGTCGTACCCTTCATCTTCATATTCTGCTTCTTCAAGCTCTTCATCGTACTCCTCATCCAACCAATCTTCATCCTCTTCAACTGCTAGAGCCTCATCCTCTGTTTCACTTGCCACCAGCGGTTCGATTGAATCAACATTATAGGTGAATTTCTGGGTTTCCAATTCGTCACCGTATTGGAAAATTTCCATTTCAAAAACATATTTTCCTGCCGCATCGGGAGTAAAGGACATTTCGGATTTGTCCTTGCTGAATTCAAGGCCTTTCATGGATAGTTTGCTGGCATCCGGCTGGCTGCTGATGGTCCAGAAAAGGTCGATTGATTCTGTTTCTTCGGGGAGTTCGCCCTTGACGTGTATTATTTCGCCAATGATTCCCTCGCCCTTTGTACCACCGCAATTCATCAGCAGTAATGAACCGGTAATAATTATAAAAAGGGTGCGCAATTTCATAAGTCTTTTATTTATTTGTCCTAAGTTCACTCTGTGAGAAGAAAAAGGCAATCTCTTTTTCTGCATTCTCATCGGAGTCAGATCCGTGTACTGCGTTCTGTATCAGGCTCGTAGCAAAGTCCTTTCGGATCGTGCCTTCCGCAGCTTCAGCGGGGTTGGTGGCACCAATGGTTTCTCGCCAGGCATATACGGCATTTTCTTTTTCCAGGGCCAGGACCATGCATTGGCCGGAGGACATGAAACTGGTCAGTTCCTCGTAAAATGGCTTGCCCTGATGAACGGCATAAAAACTTTCGGTCTCTGCTTTTGTCATATGGATCATTTTGGAAGCTAAAATAATAAAGCCCGCTTTCACAATGCTTTCGTAAATTAATTCTGTGTACTGATTCTGTACTGCGTCCGGTTTAATAATAGCAAGTGTTTGGTTACCCAACGTATTTCTCCTGCCGCCTTATCTTTTTAACATTTCGACCATGCCCTGACCGATATCAGCCGGACTTTCGACGACCTGAATTCCAGCGGACTGCAGCGCGGCCATTTTCTCTTTGGCCGTTCCCTTCCCGCCGGCAATAATGGCTCCGGCATGGCCCATACGGCGACCGGGTGGTGCAGTCTGGCCAGCGATGAAAGAAACCATTGGTTTTGAAAAGTTATTATCCGCGACCCATTGCGCTGCTTCTTCTTCGGCAGTGCCGCCAATTTCACCGATCATGACTACACCTTCTGTATCCTCGTCCACGGCAAACAGTTCCAGCATATCAATGAATGTTGTGCCAATGATGGGATCACCACCAATACCGATGACCGTACTCTGGCCCAGTCCCTGGGTGCCGATCTGGTGCACGGCTTCATAGGTCAGTGTTCCGGATCGGGACATGATGCCGATGGTGCCGGGGGCATGAATGAAACCGGGCATAATGCCAACCTTGGCCTGACCTGGAGTAATTACACCTGGACAATTGGGCCCCACCAGCCGCGTTGGTTTATTTTCTAAGGCATGATTCACTTTTACCATATCCGCAGCTGGTATGCCCTCAGTTATACATATGACAAGGTCCAAGCCTGCGCTGATCGCTTCAACGACCGCACCGGCGGCAAATTTTGGCGGCACAAAGATAATCGATGCATTCGCATTTTTATGCTGGACAGCCTCACTGACTGCGTTAAATACGGGTACACCCAGCGCTTCCTGGCCGCCTTTTCCTGGTGTTACCCCGGCGACAACATTTGTACCATAATCGATCATCTGCTGGCCATGAAAAGTGCCCTCTGTACCGGTGATGCCCTGGATGACCAACCGTGTATCACTGTTTACTAAAACACTCATGCTGCACCTCTAAACGTTGCCGCGACGGCTTTTTCCGCCGCATCGCTCAAGCTATTGGCCACAATGAAGTCCAGGGGTGATTGCTCCAGCAATTCGGATGCCTGCTGCGCATTGGTCCCTTCCAGGCGGATTACAACGGGTACATCTACTGTGATCGTTTCCATGGCATCGATCACACCCTGAGCCACTCGATCGCAGCGAACTATACCGCCAAAAATATTGATCAGGATCGCTTGTACATTAGGGTCAGTTAGAATGATCTTGAAACCATTGGCCACTGTTTCCGGATTGGCTACGCCGCCTACATCCAGGAAGTTTGCCGGCTCACCGCCTTTGAGCTTGATGATATCCATGGTACCCATGGCCAGCCCGGCACCATTGACCATACAGCCCACGTTGCCATCCAGTTTGATGTAGTTCAGATTATATGCGCTGGCCTCAGCTTCGGCTGGATCTTCTTCAGATTCATCCCGCAGTTCCAGCAATTCCGGATGACGGAAAAGTCCATTACCATCAAAGTTGATCTTTGCGTCCAGGGCAATAACATCATCGCTTTTGGTCACCACTAGCGGATTGATCTCCATCAGGGAACAATCCAGGCCAATGAATGCTGTCCATAGCGCTGTAAAAATTTCCACCCCTGAATCCAGTTGTGCCCCTTGCAGACCCAGGGCCTGGGCCAGGGTGGCCGCTTGCGCGGCTATTAACCCGTCTTCAGGATCGATCCATTCTTTAATTATTTTTTCCGGTGTTTCCGCGGCTACTTTCTCGATCTCGACACCACCTTCAGTGGAGACCATGAAAACAAATTTGCTTTCTTTGCGGTCCAACACAATGCCGGCGTAAAATTCTTGGGCGATATCAATACCGGTCTCGATCAGCAGGCGCTGTACTTCCTTGCCTCCCGGTCCAGTCTGGTGGGTGACCAGGTTCATGCCCAGCATCTGGGTAGCCAGTGCTTCCACATCATTGCGGCTGTGAGCCAGTTTTATGCCGCCCCCCTTGCCGCGGCCGCCGGCGTGGATCTGTGCTTTTACCACCACAGTTTCTGAACCCAACGTATCATATGCAGATAATGCCTCTGCCACAGAAAAGGCCGGCTGCCCCTCCGGAACACGGACGTTATATTTTCTGAAAATTTCCTTGGCCTGGTATTCGTGTATCTTCATGATTGCCTGTCTTCCGTTTTTATTATTATTGTCCCGGCCCGGCCCTTGATCGCTTGTTCAATAGTAGGAATAGAGGTGATGACTACTTTTTCGCCATAGTGAGCCAGGAAGTATAATGCTGCTTTGATTTTCGGGGCCATACTGCCTTTGCCAAATTCTCCCTGTTCCAAAAATTTTTCTGCCTCAGCCGTTGTCATGTTTGAAATTGACTTTTGATCCGCTTTTTTGAAACGCAAATATACACAATCTATATCGGTGATGATCCAAAGTTCTTGGGCGCGAATCACCCGCCCCAGCATGGCCGCGGTCAGGTCCTTATCGATCACAGCGTCCAGGCCTTCCAGCCTGTAGTTATTATCATTATACACTGGGATGCCGCCGCCACCAGCAGCCAGCACCATAGTGCCGCGATCCACCAGCGTCTTAATACTTTTCCCATGCATTACGTAGTGTGGTGCCGGGCTGGGGACCACCCGTCTCCATTCGCCGGGATTCTGTTCGGCTATGGTCCAGTCCAATTGCTTGGCAAAATTTTCGGCCTGCTCCTTTGAATAGGTATGCCCGATAAATTTTGTAGGATTGGTAATGGCGGAATCAGTTTCATCAACACGCACCTGGGTAACCAAGGTGACTATTTCCCGGTCCACTTTTACTTCCCGGAGTTTATTCTGCAGTGATTGCTGGATCATATACCCAATAGTACCCTGGGTACCGGCGACACAAACGCCCAGGGGCAAGGGCGGTACCTGCTCATGGGTTAGATCCATGCGTAGGAGTTCATCGCCTACCTGGGGACCGTTCCCGTGGGTGATACAAATGTTGTAATCCAGGTTGACAAAATGCATAATCCCATCCAGGCTTTCCCGCGTACGGGCGAATTGCTGCGTAATGGTACCCGCTTCACCTTTTGGCGCCAGGGCATTGCCGCCCAGGGCTACCATGATGGTCCGTTGGGAACTCATGCTCGATCCAGGGGCAAGGTCAGGCAGCGTGGACCACCGCGACCGCGGGGCAGTTCAGCACTGGCTGTGGTTATGACCAATTGTTGATCGTCAGCCATGTGGTCTGCAGTATTGGCGATAAAATCTGCTGCATCTATCTGGCGGTAACCGGCCTGTTGCAGCGCGGCTGTGGTCTCATTGTTGCGGGCATAGCTGATGATCTTGCCCGGTGCAAGCGTGAATGCGTTGGCGCCATCGGTCCACTGTTCCCGTACCTGATGGAGCGGTTCATCTCCGCCGCAGTTTATAGCGTTAAAATCGTAACCCTGATCGCGGAGACAATCAGTCAGTGTCTGGGGTACGGGAGAAAGATCAAATAATGACTGCCCAGACTCCAGGCAATAGGTTTGTACAGTATGACCATTGATTTCCTGATCATGGAATAAGGGGGGGTAGACGATAATATCCGTTGCACTGATGCGGCTGAAAAGTGTATCCAAATGCATCATGCTACGGGTTTTGGGCAGATCAATAAGCAGGACGCGGGTAAAGCCCTCACCAAAGCACAGCGGCAGAATTGCTTCAATTGACTCTTTGGAATTTCGCTCGCTCAGTCCAATAAGTAATGTTTCCGCATCCAGGACAATGAAATCGCCGCCTTCCAAAAATAGATCGGGGCAAATTTTATGGAAATCGAACTGTGTGAAACTGGAAAAAAGAGGATGCTGCTGGGCCACATGATTCATTAAGAGCATTTCCCGCTGCCGTGCCGGCCATTTGCCCCAGGTGAGGACCAGGGCATTATTCAAGGCTACAGCAATATCGCGGGTGAAAATCAGGTTAGGTAAGGGCCATTTGAATACGGTTTCCAGGGTAGGCTTGTCGATCCGGCCAGACAGTAATACGGTCGCAAAATCAGCCACTTCCAGGTCCAGAATATGCTGGGTATCTACAGAATTTTCCGTACCATATAGTTTTCGGTCAAGGGTACAGCAGGCATTATAAAGTTCCTGCCGTTGGGCAGGTGTTTGCAGTGTCTCCACCAAAAGATCCCTGAACTGGTAGGTATGATCCTGCCCTGTGAAAGCGGTCAGTACATCTTCCAGTTCATTGTGTTCAGCGGCCATCCCACCGGGGGAAATGATATCATCGAATAGGAGGTAGTCTGGATTTTGGATCAGCTGACCGGATTCATCCGCTACCCATTCGGTCGTATTTTTGGGCAGTGTATAGTTGTGTTCCTGCCCTGGTGTGTGGATCAATACCTGGCGAATTGGAGCGATTTCAGACTGAACCGCCATGGTTCAATCTTCAGCCAGGAAAGGATAACGATAATCTCTGGGGGGATCGAAATTTTCTTTCACCGTGCGCTGGGATACCCAACGGGCCAGGTTGAACATGGAACCGGCCTTGTCATTGGTGCCCGAGGCACGGCTGCCGCCAAAGGGCTGCTGGCCCACGACTGCACCAGTCGGTTTATCATTAATATAAAAATTTCCCGCGGCGTGGGTCAATGCTTCCGACGCTTCAGCGATAGCGGCCTTGTCGGCGGCCATGATACAGCCGGTAAGGGCATAGGGGGAGGTGGAATCCACTAGTTCCAGGGTGGCTTGCCAATCAGCGGGGTCGTAGAGATAGATAGTGAGGACCGGTCCAAAAATTTCTTCGCACATGGTGCGGAATTCCGGGTTGGTGGTCAGAATGGTTGTGGGCTCGATAAAATACCCCACCGAATCATCACATTTTCCACCGCTAAGGATCTCTGCGTCATCGGCATGGGCAGCATGATCGATGAATTCCTTGATCGAATCAAAAGCAGCCCGATCAATGACTGCATTAACAAAATTGGAGAAATCACTGGGATCACCCATTTTTACGGTGGCCATTTCAGCCAGGTATTGTTCACGGATGTCCGCCCAAATGGTTGTCGGAATATAAGCCCGTGACATGGCTGAGCACTTCTGGCCCTGAAATTCGAAGGCGCCGCGTACCATGGCGGTGACCAGGGCGTCCCGGTCAACGGATTCGTGGGCTACACAGAAATCCTTGCCGCCTGTTTCACCAACAATGCGGGGATAGCTTTTGTATTGCTGAATGTTGCCGCCGATATGCTGCCACATATTCTGGAATACAGCGGTAGAACCGGTGAAATGAACCCCCGCCAGATCAGGATGATCCATAACGAGCGGACCTACTACGGAACCGCGACCCGGGATAAAATTGATCACACCATCCGGCAGGCCAGCTTCCTGGAACAGCTGCATGATAAAATAGGCCGGATACACAGCGCTGCTGGCCGGTTTCCAGAGAGCAACGTTCCCCATGAGCGCTGGTGCCGAAGGCAGATTACCAGCAATACTGATAAAATTGAACGGTGTAACGGCAAAAACAAATCCTTCCAGCGGTCGGTGTTCCATTGAATTCCTGGTCGGTTCAGGAGAATACATAGGCTGATGGCTGTATAGTTCCTGGGCGAACCAGCAATTGAAATTCCAGAAATCGATCAGTTCGCAGGCGGCATCGATCTCGGCCTGGAAGGCATTCTTACTCATGTTCAGCATGGTCGCCGCATTGATAGTATCACGGTAGGGACCAGCCAGCAGTTCGGCCATTTTCAAAAAAATCTGGGACCGTTCATCGAGCGGCGTCCGGGACCAGTCTTCCCAGGCTGTTTTTGCGGCGCTGATGGCCTGCGCTACCTCTGCTGGGCCAGCCTGGTGAAACCGGGCCAGAACATGGCCGTGGTTATGGGGCATAACACAGGTGCCTGTATCGCCAGTGCGGACTTCCGCACCACCGATAATCAGTGGAATTTCAATTTCCTTAGCACTGAGTTCCTTGAGCTTGGCCTGGAGGCTGATTCTTTCCGGTGAACCCGGGCCAAAATTAAGAATTGGTTCATTAACTGGTTTTGGTATCGCGCTCATGAGGTTTCCAATGAAAATACTCAGGTTAACAAGTGCGGGAATTTAGCGGCATCATCGATCTCGAACAAGGAAGCACTATTGGGACAAAGAGGGCAATCATGGTGTTGGCAACCAGGTACACTTATTTGCTAATTTGCCTTAGATTACCGCTGGTATTATGAGCATATTTAAAATTACTTATCCAGTTATAGACACCACATGAGAGCCGTAGATCTGCGCAGCGATACCACCACTTTGCCCACGGATGAAATGCGGCAAGCGATTGCAGGAGCTGAACTGGGGGACGATGTATTCCAGGGTGACCCAACCGTTAACAGGCTGCAGGACCTGGCCGCCCAGCGGATGGGGAAGGAAGCGGCCCTGCTGGTGCCCAGCGGCACCATGGCCAACCTGGCATCCATTCTGACCCACTGCGGCCGCGGTGCGGAAGTGATCCTGGGCAACAGGGCCCACACCTATAAATATGAGAAAGGCGGTATTTCGGCCTATGGCGGTATTCATTCTACCCAGATACTCAACCAGGATGATGGCACAATGCGTTTGGAAGATATCAAGGCTGCCATTCGCGGTAAAGATGACCATTTTCCGGTAACCAGTTTGATCTGCCTGGAAAATACCCACAATGTCTGTGGCGGCGCACCCTTATCCGTGGCTTACACGAAAGAGGTGGCGAACCTGGCCAGAGCGCACAATATTAAACTGCATATTGATGGTGCCCGGATTTTTAATGCAGCTGTGGCCCAGGGTGTGGAGGTCCAGGAACTGGTTGAGGATGCGGACAGTGTGTCGTTCTGTATGTCCAAAGGTCTTGGCGCACCGGTTGGTTCGGTTATTTGCGGCAGTAAGGATTTTATTGATCAGGCCCGGGGAATACGAAAAGGACTGGGCGGCGGCATGCGCCAGGCGGGGATCATTGCCGCAGCTGGAATAGTGGCATTGGAAACCATGGTGGATCGGCTACAGGAAGATCATACCAATGCCCAACTCCTGGCCGAGGGTATCGCCGACCTACCCGATATTATCCTGGATCCCAAATCGATCAAGACCAATATTATCTATTTTGACCTGGATAACTCTGCTATGGAAAGTGCTGATTTCCTCACTGTACTGGCGGCCAAGGGTATTCAATTCTTTGATACGGGTCCGCGGCGGTTCCGGATGGTGACCCATAATGATATCAGTGCTGAGGACGTATTGTATACTATTGAATCATTCAAGTCAACTTTGACCACAGATTCAGCACCGTAGACAGATTCCGATTTTAACCCAAATAACATGTTTTTAGGTAATAATAAACTAACCCGGCCAACACTGTTAATTGATCAGCATAAATGCGTGGACAACATTGTGCGTATGGTTGCCAAGGCTGCAAAAAATGATGTACGACTGCGTGCACATTTCAAGACCCATCAATCAGCACAGATAGGAGAGTGGATTCGATCCCAGGGAGTGGTTTCTATCGCAGTCTCATCCGTAAAAATGGCTGGATATTTTGCGAATCATGATTGGAATGACATTACCATTGCTTTTCCATTCAACATTCATGAAATACCCGTTATCAATGTTATTGATCCACAAGTATTGTTACAATTAACGTTTTTGTCATCAGAAGTAATTGAGAAAACCGATGCGGGATTAACTCGTGTTGTGGAAGCAATGATCAAGATTGACACTGGTTATCATCGCACAGGAATCGCCTATAATGATTTCCAATGTATTGCTAAAGTGCACAAGGCGATTACACAAGCAAAAAATATTACATTTCGGGGCTTTCTGGCGCATGCGGGACATAGCTATTATGAAAGTTCCATAGAGATGATCCAAAAGATACATGAGCAAACAAGGAACCGGATGCTGGGTCTTCAAGCTCGTTACCCTGATGCAGAATTATCAATAGGGGATACGCCATGCTGCAGTGTGCTAGATGATTTTATTGGTGTTACTGAAATTAGACCGGGGAATTTCGTATTCTATGATATCTCTCAATATAGCATCGGTTCATGCACTATGGACCAAATTGCTGTGTGTCTGGCTGTACCCGTCGTTGCCGCTCATCCTGAGGAAAGGAAAGTTGTTATCCATGGGGGCGCCGTGCATTTATCAAAAGACCATATTGCAATGGATGATGGCAGCAAGAACTTTGGGCAAGTCGTAAAACTACATAATCAGGGTTGGGGGCAACCGCTAACAGATTGGTCGGTGTCATCTCTTTCTCAAGAACATGGTATTCTAAAGAGTGCGAGTGAGAAAGCATTCAATAAAATCAAGGTGGGAGACTTTATTGGGATACTCCCAATCCATTCCTGCCTTACGGCAGATGCAATGAAAGGTTACCTAACCCTGGAAGGATTATCGTTGGAACATCTCGAAGGAACTAATTACAAATAATATTCTCAAAAACTGAATAATAATAATCAAACAATGAACGGGTTAAAGCTGAAAATTCTCAATGATGAATATGCAATGCATCAGCTACAACCTGATGGAAAAATCCCCGAGGCTGTATACAAAGCGGATTTTTATTCCATAACCAGAACAGATGATGAACTATCTATTATAGCGCCAGCGAGGATTCCAATTAACAGTAGCAAAGTAGAAACGGACTATTCATGTATGCAATTGATCGGAGAATTTGAGGTATCAATTACAGGTATCTGGGCCAGCATTACTACAATCCTGGCCGATGCAGGAATTTCCGTCCTGGCAGTTACAACCTACAATACAGATTATTTTTTAGTTAAAACAACCCATCTGAATAAAGCTGTAGCTGCATTCAAAAAAAATGGATACCTTTTTGATTAACTAATATCCAGCCGCCTGACCGTCTTTGCGGTATTCAGAGGCGCCGTAATATACCTTATTTTCCCGGTCCCATTTTATAGCCTGGTAGCCGCCAAAACCGCCGGTACTGACTTTTATATTGTGGCCCCACAATTTTAGCCTGCGAATCGTTGCTTTGTCAAAGCCATGTTCCAGGTTTACCACACCGCCATCGTTCATGATCTCATCGGTGGGCTGTGAGGAACCAGTATGCCGGATGCGGGGTGCATCACCAGCTTCCTGAAGGTTTAACCCAAAGTCTATCATATTCACGATAATCTGTACATGACCCTGCGGTTGCATGGCGCCACCCATAACACCGAAACTCATGAACGGTTCACCATCTTTTGTCACAAAAGCAGGAATGATCGTATGGAAGGGACGTTTGCCCGGTTCATAGACATTGAAATGTCCTTCTGAAAGGCTGAATAGTTCGCCCCGATCCTGCAGCACAAAACCCAGGTCTGTTGGTGTCATGCCGGAACCCATGCCGCGGAAGTTGCTCTGGATCAGAGAGATCATGTTGCCGTCCTTATCAGCCACCGTCAGGTAAATGGTGTCCCCATCCTTTAATTTACCAGCAGGGAAGGATTTTGCTGCGCGGTTCGGTTTAATCAATGCCTGGCGGTCCTGCGCATATGATTTCGATATCAGCTGAGCAACGGGGATGTTATTAAAATCCATATCCGAGTAGTATTTTGCCCGATCTTCATAGGCCAGTTTTTTTGCTTCCACAAAGGTATGCACATATTCAGGACTGCCAGCTCCCATTGCGGCAATGTCATAATTTTCCAGCATATTCAAAATCTGCAGGGCCGCAATACCCTGACCGTTGGGCGGCAGTTCCCAGACATCATAACCGCGGTAATTGGTACGCACTGGGTCCACCCATTCTGACCTATGGCTGGCAAAATCGTCCATACTAAGGAAACCGCCCTGGGCCTCCAAATATGCAACAATTGTTTGGGCAATCTCGCCCCTATAGAAAATATCCCGACCTTGTGCAGCAATTCTGCTATAGGTCTTGCCCAAGCGGGGATTCTTGAAAATTTCCCCTTTTTCCGGTGGTTTTCCATTGGGCAGGAAGGTGTTAGAAAAACCTGGAAAATCTTCGAGATAAGCAGCATTTACCGCCAGGTAATGGGCAATAACTTCTGTTACAGGAAAACCTTGTTCGGCGTAATCAATTGCCGGTGTTAAAATAGTTTCCATACCAAGACTTCCAAAACGTTGGTGTAATTCAAACCAGCCATCGACGCACCCCGGGACGGATACGGGCAGTGGACCAAGCGCAGGAATCGCAGTTAGACCCTTCTCTTTAAAATAATCTAATGACAGCGATTGGGGTGAACGTCCACTGGCATTTAAGCCATAGAGTCGTTTTGTTTTTGCGTCCCAGACAATGGCAAACAGATCCCCTCCGATACCACAACCGGTGGGTTCCATCAAGCCCAATACCGCATTGGCCGCAATTGCGGCATCGATAGCGTTACCGCCGGACTTGAGGATTCCTAGTGCTGCCTGTGTGGCCAGCGGGTGACTGGTAGCTGCCATGGCATGCTGGGCAATTACTTCGGAACGAGTGGCAAAGGCAGTTCCTATAGGTCGGTTTTGCGCTAACAGGATAGTGCCAAGTAAAATAATTGCAAGCGGTGCATAGAAATATAGTTTTTTCATAGTTTTTATTTGGTTTTTTATCGGTTCGGTTCCAGGCCAATATTACTACCAAGATTTTAGAGGTTCAGGCATTATTAAAGTGCCGAATAGTTGCGGATACCAACAAGATGAATAATATGCTGGTCAAATATTTTCGAACGGGTTATACTTATTTAAAATCAACCAAGTAATATTATTATTTCAATGCTGCAAAGTGAGTACATAAACTAATGACGGACAGCGACCTTACCCAATCGGCCAGCGAACTGATCCAACAGATCAAGAATAAGGATATTTCCGCAGTGGAACTGCTGGACAAGCTGCTGGACAGAATTGGCGCAGTAAACCCGGATATAAACGCTGTAGTGACCCTTGAGAAGGACCGGGCCCGGGAACGGGCTGCAGCGGCGGATGAAGCTTTAGAAAAGGGGGTAGACTGGGGACCGCTGCACGGTTTGCCTATGACAGTGAAGGATGCCTATGAAGTGGAAGGTATTATCACTACTGGCGGATCGCCAAAATGGAAGGATCATGTGCCCCAGCGGCACGCCGAGGTGGTGGAGCGCCTGACCGCTGCCGGGGCGATCGTATTTGGGAAAACCAACGTCCCTTATCTTTCGGGTGACTGGCAGACCTACAACGAGATATTTGGAGTGACCAACAATCCCTGGGACCACACAAAAACACCGGGCGGTTCCTCCGGCGGTTCTGCTGCCGCAGTAGCTGCCGGACTTACACCTCTGGAAGTAGGGAGCGATATTGGCGGCTCGGTCCGCATCCCGGCCCATTTTTGCGGTGTTTATGGACATAAACCCAGCTATGACCTGATCCCCATCAGGGGGCACCTGCCGCCCCCGCCAGGGAGTTTGAGTGAAAATGATTCTATAACGGTAGCAGGTCCGTTAGCCAGAAGCGCAGCTGACCTGGAACTGGCGTTGTCGGTCCTGGCCGGACCCAGGTCTTCGGAAAGGAAGGGCTGGCAGCTGAACCTGCCGCCGGCAAGACAGCAACAGCTCAAGGATTTTCGAATCGCGCTGTGGCCCGACGACGACTTTTGCCCCGTGGAAACTGCCATGGCGGACGCTATCCAGGAAACGGCGGACCAGCTGGCCAAGCAGGGTGCAGCTGTTACAGAAGCAAACCCCGGTTTCAGCCTGGAAATGAATAATGATCTTTTCTGGAACCTGTTTAATGCGGTCATTGCAACCGGTTTTCCGCAGCCGGTCCTGGACGAAATGCAACAATTACTAAAAAATAGCGCTCCTGATGACAAGGATCCCCGCGTCCGACAGGCCCGCGGCGCTCTTATATCCCATAAGGACTGGCTAAGAGTCAATGAGCTGCGCCTGCGCATCAAGGCCATGTGGGATGAATTCTTTCAATCGTATGATGTATTGCTCTGTCCCGTCATGTTCAGCACTGCCTTTGCCCACGACCATAATCCCGATATCCTCAGCCGGTACATACCTGTAGACGGGGAGGAAAGGCACTACTCCGAGATTACCGTCTGGCCCAGTTTGGCCACCATAGCGCACCTGCCGGCGACGGTGATACCCATCGGGCAAAGTCCGGCCGGTTTGCCAATCGGTTTGCAGGTTATCGGACCTTATCTGGAAGATTATACCACCATTGCCTTGGCCAGGGCCGCAGAGGGTGTTTGCAGCGGTTTTACAGCGCCGCCCCCCGCGTAGTAGCCATTGCGGCAATAATTTTGTAATATTACCTATGCCCATGTACGATTATAAATGCGCTCATTGCGGACATATGTTCGAGGAACTGGTTTATTCGAGTACAGTAACGGATAACACAATAAAGTGCCCTGTATGCGCAGAAAACAAGGCCAAAAGGCAATTATCTGCACCAGCGGTAGTCGTCGGCGGGGCAACCTTTGAGCCGGCTTGCGAAAAACCGAGCTGCAGCACGCCCGTTGGGTATTCCTGAGCGAATTAAATCCTGCGGTCGCAGGTAGTAAAATATCTAAGCGCTAGCTTTTAGAATTGTTCTGCTGTTTTTGATAGCGGTAGAAAGAATCACGTCCATGGCATCCTTATCCTTGGCTGTTACCAGTTCCCGACGCAACGTGCCAGCATCCGGGAAATTCTTAATATACCAGCCGAAGTGCTTGCGCATCATGTTAGCGCCAACAACAGGGCCCCGCGATTCCACCAACAGGGTAAAGTGGCGGGCGCAGGTCTGCAGCCGTTCCTCAATATCCGGATCACCCGGCAGGGTGCCCTTTTTCAGGTAGGCGGAAAGCTGTTTGAAGATCCAGGGATTGCCCAAAGCGGCCCGGCCAACCATGACTGCGTCACAGCCGGTTGCGGCGAACATACGCTGGGCATCTTCCGGACCGTGGATGTCGCCATTGCCAATCACAGGTATTGAAACTGATTCTTTAAGTATTTTAATTAAGTTCCAATCTGATAGTCCTTTATAACTTTGTTTTGTAGTACGAGGGTGGAGGGCGATGGCCTGTACACCGTGGGCTTCCAGCCGCGGTCCTGCTTCCGGTATAACGATTGATTTTGCGTCCCAGCCGGCGCGCATTTTTACCGTAACCGGTACGTCCGGTACTGCTTCAACCACCGCAATGGTACTTTCATCCATCAGGCATAGATCCCGTAGCGCTGCGGAACCGGCACCTTTTTTGGTGACCTTGGGTACGGGACAGCCGTAGTTGATATCGATCAGGTCCGGACTGAACATATCCACCACCAATCGCGCTGCCTGACCCATGATTTGCGGGTCATCGCCAAATATCTGGATTCCGATGGGGCGCTCAAACTCGGTAAAGCGGATCATAGCAAGTGTTTTTTCATTCTTGCGGATGATGCCGTGGGCGGATACAAATTCGGAATAGACCATGCCGGCACCCTGTTCCTTACACAGGATGCGGAAGGAATAGTCGGTCACGCCGGCCATGGGGGCCAGGAAAACAGGATTGGTGATCTTGAGCTTACCGATTTTCATGGTTTCAATTCATGTAATGGACGGCAGAATTTTATCACTATTTGTGATCGAAACCACATAGAAAAGGCAAGCACCAATCTCACTAATGTTTTATCTACTTGAATTAAAGTATTTTTCCATGCAGTTTCTAAGCAGTTTATGGTTAAAACAAAAACCGTTAAAAAGGTAGTGCTTATTTTCCTGTTCATGGCAATGGCTATCGCCCAGGATGCCCGCCCAACCGTAGCTATTCTGGATTTTGAAAGTCAAGGCATTAGCGAGCAGGAAGTGAAAACCCTTACCGAGCGGATGCGTTCGGAGATCGGGGCCACCAATGCCGTACGCCTGATCGAAAGAAAAGCCATCGAAAATATTATGGCGGAACAGGGCCTGGCCCAGTCCGGTTGTGTCACCGATGAATGTGCGGCGGAAGTAGGACAACTTCTAGGTGTGCAGTTTATGGTCAACGGCAGTATAGGTAAACTGGGCGATAAGTATACGATTGACGCGAAAATATTTTCCGTAGAGACTGGCGCTACCGAGCGCACGGTCAGTGCTACCCACGAAGGGGAGGTTTCTGGACTGCTGATAGAAATGCAGATCCTGGCCTGGGAAATCGTTGGTTTGCAGGCGCCCCAGCGACTGCGTTTACAACGAGCCGGTGAAATAGATAAACCTACTGTAGCGGTGCTCGATTTTGAGGGCCGCGGAATTTCCATGCTAGAAGCCCAAACCTTAACCGACCGTTTTACCACGGCCATGAATAAAACAGGCAAGGTGCAGATGGTGGAACGGGGGGTCATGTCCGAAGTGCTGGAAGAGCAGGGCCTGGAATCTGGTGATTGCACCAGTCAAGAATGTGCGGCTGAAGTAGGGGCCATGCTCGGTGTAGAATTCATGGTTAACGGCGCCATCGGTAAACTGGGTGATACCTACACTATTGATATAAAAATGTTTAGCGTAGCCACCGGTGCGGCGGAGAATATGCAGAGTGTGACCTACCAGGGTAAGGTGGACGGCCTGATCGTAGAGATCGAGCTGTTGTCCTGGACAATTTTAGGACTGAATGCGCCCAAGGACCTGATCAAGAAGCAGCGGCGCTATGCCGCCAGCGGGCAGATGTCTGCGGCTGATGATGGCCCGAACTGGCTCCTGTGGGGGTTGGTTGGATTAGCTGGCATTGGTGGTGCGGCCGTGGCCCTGGGCGGCGGTGGCGGTGGTGCACCGAGCGGTGATAATATTGGTGAACCGCCAACATTTCCAACCGTTCCCTAACAACAACCCATAACCTCGGTAAACAATAATATATATGCGAAATTTTCTCTGCGGATTAGTTATAATTGTACCTACTTTTTTACTGGGTGGCCTGTCTGGCACCTATGTTATCGGCGATCAAGGTGGTGCTGATTATAGCACCTTTACTCAAGCAGCCTCAGCGTTGCAAAGCCAGGGCGTCAGCGGCCCGGTTACCTTCAATGTGCTCAGTGGTACATATACAGAATATGTTACGCTGAATGAAATTACCGGCGCCAGTGCTACCAATACGATATCGTTCCAGTCCGCGGATGCACATTCCGACAGCGTGATTTGGGAAAATACGTCCAATAACTACAGCTATAATTATGTATTAGAACTCAATGGCACAGACCATGTAACATTGAAGCACATCACCTTTAAAAATATCAATAACAGTTACGGCCTGAAACTGGTTCTTGCAGGTATAACCGATAGTATTAGCGTAGACAGCTGCTCATTTCTGGGTAAGGAAAGTGCTGGAAACTATTCCAATCTTTCTTCGATATACG
>ENA-ORDI01000331-ORDI01000331.1-marine-metagenome-genome-assembly--contig:-NODE-331-length-33853-cov-3.851285_pt1 | contig 33853 bp, 31 predicted proteins | sample MGYA00248628_ERZ508525 | MGnify/ENA primary metagenome ERZ508525 (study PRJEB26195, sample SAMN05422138) | marine metagenome | isolation source: East of Porto Seguro, South Atlantic Ocean | place... | reverse complement strand
AAATGTATTTTCTATATTAGCCCCTACAACTACAGATGGAAGCAATAAGGCTCTAGCTTGGGCATCTACTCGTGTTAAAATAGAAAAAACAGGGGCAAAAACTACGCTTCCTAAATTTGAGGGGACACAACTAGCCGTACAGTTAGAGGGTAGCCCAATCATACAAATTGAGCGATCGTCCGGATCGTAACCTGATATAAGGAGAACAACAATGGCTCAGGAAGATCTAAATAAATATAAATGGGCTATGACGGTAGATATTGACCGATGTACCGGCTGTCAGGCATGTGTGGTAGCATGTCAAGCCGAAAATAATGTTCCAATTAACGACGCTGACAGCTTTGAAAAGCATCGTGCTATAGAATGGATACACATCGAGAGATATTGGGAAGGTGAATTTCCAAATGCTAAAGTTCGTTTTATTCCTCTTTTATGTCAACATTGTGATAATGCACCATGTGAGCCTGTATGTCCTGTTTATGCTACTTACCACAATCAAGAAGGATTAAATGTTCAGGTATACAATCGTTGTATTGGTTCTCGTTTATGTGTAAATAACTGTCCTTATCACATTAGATTTTTTAATTTTTGGGAGGCTGAATGGCCTGATTCTTTGAAAAATCAACTTAATCCTGATGTGACAGTTAGATCAAGAGGTATTATGGAAAAATGTACTTTTTGTATTCAGAGGATTAGAAGAACAAAGAGAGATGCTAATGTAAATGGATTTGAAATAGATGATGGCTCTAGAGCAATTAATCCGGCATGTGTAAATGCTTGTCCAACAGAAGCTTTAGTGTTTGGAGACATGAATGATCCTAATAGTAAAGTTTCTACAATAAAAGAAAAAGAAAGTAAAAAAAGTGGCAGAGGATATCACTTGATGGAACATTATGGCACGTCACCTAATGTTATATATTTAAAGAAAATAGAAAAAAAATAAATCACATTCAAATTAAATAAATATGAAATTAGAATATGATAGCAAAACTAGAAAAGGGAAATTAATATACCCTGAAAAAGTTATCGAAAGATCTCTTGGAAAGGTGCCTCCTTCAAAAGATCTGATAGATAAACATTTGCATAAAAGAGGTGGCATGTTTAGGATTTCCTTGATGTTTACTGCAATTTTTTCAGTCATAGGTATATTAGGAACTATCTTTAAAATTATTAATGGCTTTGATAATTTAAGTGACTGGTCAGTATATGTTACTGCTTGTGTTTTTATATTCACTACTTTTATGGGAGCACCTATGTTATCTATGGCTACAAAAGTTGCAAGAGGTAACTGGAGCCGTCCTGTATCTAGATTGTCCGAAATATTCTGTATTTCAGGTATAGCCGGACTCTTAATGTTTTTACCAATCTTATGGGTATTGCCAAGCCTTGAAGATGGAAGAAATACATTATGGTTTTATGATCCAGGTAAAGTTCCTGCTTATTCTCCGCATATTTGGACTACCATTGCAATGATTGCATTTATACTAACTGCCTTAGCACTTTTATGGATAAATGCCCGTCCTGACTTTGCGATTTTAAGAGACAATTCAAAAGGAAAAAATAAAATATATTCATTTTTGTCTTGGGGCTGGGTAGGTTCAACTAAACAGTGGAATTCGCTAAGACAAAGAGTAAGTATTTTGGGTATTTTTTATTTTATGCTTTTAATAACTGTTCATTTTTGTTTGGCTTCAGATTTTTTGATGACATTACTTCCAGGCTGGATTGACTCATTATATCCTGTAACTCAAGCTCATAATGCAATTCAAGGTGGTGTGGCTGTATTAATTATTGCTGTATTTATTGCTTGGAAGTGGGGTGGGTATAAGCAATATATAGGTTTGGATCAATTTTGGGGATTAGGTAAATTATTATTTGGCATTTCATTATTGTGGGTTTGGTTTTTTATATCTAGCTTGATGGTTTTATGGTATGGTAAAAAACCTAATGAACGAGATGTTTTACAAATTTTAATGTTTGGTAAATATCTTCCTGTATTTTTGGGTACAATATTTTTTGTTTTTATAATCCCTTTTACATTATTAATATTGAATAATGTAAGAAAATCCTTTTATGGTCCGCCTATTATTGCTATCAGCGTTTTAATTGGGAACTTTTTAGATAGATTCAGACATTATTCTTCGGCTTATTCTTTGGATAGAACAATAGATGAAAATACACATAGATTTGCCAATTTACCCGAAATCTATGTTCCAAGTATTGTGGATATAATGGTTCTTTTAGGAGCAATTTCGTTACCAATATTTTTAATTTTAATTATATCTAAGTATGTTCCTATTATAAGCTTATGGGAAAATAGGGAATATATTCTTTACGGGAGTCATGAAAAATACCATCATACTGAAGTTTTGGTAGAGGGTAAGCCTTATTAAATATGGAAATTATATAAATGCAAGAACATACACAGTTATCGGATAAGGAAATAACGGATGATTTATTATCTCCAGTTATAAGATCACCAAAATGGTTTTGGATGACAATAGGTTCCCTTGGTTTGATTATGTTATTAGGTTTATCTGGATATGTATGGGAATTATATAGTGGTTTAGGTGTCACTAATGTAAAAAGACCAGTATATTGGGGTGCATATATTACTAATTTTGTTTTTTGGATTGGTATTAGTCATGCAGGAATTATGGTTTCAGCTATATTAAGATTAACTCAGGCAGAATGGAGAAGATCTATAACTAGAGCAGCTGAAGTTTTAACTTTATTTTCTTTGATTGCTGCTCTTAGTAATATTTTATTTCATGTTGGTAGACCCTGGAGAATATATTGGATAACACCTTTACCGCCAGTAGTAATAGGATATGATTTTGCGAGAGGAATTTGGCCTAATATTAGATCTCCTTTTGTATGGGATCCTGTAGCAGTTGGAACTTATCTTTTAAGCACTATTTTGTTTATTTATACTTGTCTACTCCCTGATATAGCATTAGTTCGAGATAAAGTTAAATCTAAAATTCCAAAAATTATATATAGTGTTCTTGCCTTAGGATTTAGAGGAACACCAAGACAGTGGAAAATTCAAGCCACAACTCCAATTTTATTATCTGCACTAGTACTACCTATTTTCGTTTCTGTACATAGTATAGTTTCATGGGACTTTGCAGTTTCCATTGCAGTTGAAGGCTGGCATTCCACGATTTTTGCTCCTTACTTTATTATTGGAGCTATTCATTCAGGTGTTTCAGCTGTTGCTTGTTTAATGGCAGGATTGCTATGGCTATATAAATTGGACAAATATATTAAACCTGATCACTTTGATGCTATAGGGAGATTATTGGTAATTGTAGCAACCATATGGCTTTTCACATTATTTTTAGAATGGATTTTTGCTTTGTATCCTTTGGAAGATCCTGAAATAGCATTGAGAAATATGCAGGTTTTTCAATCTCCATGGAATTACTTGTTTATTTTGTTTTTATTCACAGCTTATATAATACCGGTAAGTGCATGGTTATTTAAAAATATAAGAAGAAGTGCTAAGTGGATGTTCTTTACAACGATATTAGTTAATGTAGGTATGTGGTTAGAACGTTTTTTGATTATTATACCCGGATTATCCAGAAGAACAGAATTAAGCTTTAATTGGGGATCTTATTCACCTAGTCTTGTTGAGATGGGCTTGGTTGCATTTACATTTGCATTTGTTATTTGCGGTATATTGGTTTTTGCAAGAATCTTTCCTATAATCCCTCCTTTTGATGTCAAAGAAGGAATGAGGTTAAGGCATGTAATAAAAATTGGTAAAAGAAATATTTCAGCAGTAGTAAGGGAGTAAATTATGGCTAATAAAAGTGTTTTAGGATTGTTTGTAGATGAGAATGTAGTAGGAGATACATTATCTTCTCTTCGTAAATCAGGTTATAAAGATAACGAATTAGAGGTTATGACTGGATCACCATATCCTGAAGGTACATTTGGCGAGGCAGAACCACATCATAAATTATTTAGATATCCAATATTTGGAGCTGTAATAGGATTTACAGTAGCATTGATAATTACTGTTGGAACACAATTAGCATATCCTTTGGTAACAGGGGGAAAACCAATTTTATCTATTCCTCCAATGCTTGTTATCTTTTATGAAATGACATTATTATTTTCAGTTATTGTAACTATCCTAGGTGCATTATTTGAATCAAGATTACCAAAGATATTTATGGGGGCTTATGATGAACGTATTATGACTGAAGGGTATATTGGTTTAGTAGTGACTGTTAGTGAATCGAGAATTAAAAAAGCTGAAGATACTTTAAAAAAATTTGGAGCGGAATCTACTAAAAGAGGATGGGAATGACAAATTATTTAGGTAAGAGATATACATTTCTTTTATTCTTATTTTCAATATTACTTTTAACAGCTTGTACTGCGAATATTAAAACAGGTGAACTTAACATTTTAGGAGAGACTGCGACTTTAGATATGCCTGCAGTTCCTAGATCAGGAAGTCATGCAATAGTGATATTTAGTGAAATGCATTATCAGCCATCTTATAAGAGTCAGGAGATTCCAAGGATTATGCCAAATCCTGAAGCAGTTCCTATGAATGGGAAAGAAATAAATCGAACTCCTGAAGAATATAAATCTTTAACTATCCCTTCTGAGTATGATGATGACGAATTATCCAGTCAAGGAGCTTTGTTATATGCTGAGAATTGTGTGTATTGCCATGGAGAACAATTAGATGGCAATGGAAAATATAGGAATTATGTAAATAAAAAATTAGATGATGGTAAAGTCATTAATAAAGGTGCGTATCCTGCAAATTTATTATCTGATAAAACAGTACAATCTACTAGTGGTGAGATTTTTGCATTTATATCTAAGGGATCTAGAACAGGTTTGGCTCAATATTCTAATGATTTACCTATTGCATCAGGTATGCTTCCCTATGATTCAATTTTAACAGAGGAAGAAAGATGGGCTTTAGTTTCATATATTCGTAGAATTCAAGGGAGGTAATATGTCAGAAAAAAAATGTGTCAACCCAAATTGCAAATGCGTAGATTGCGCTTGCGATCCCTGCAATTGTTAAATAACTAGCATAAAACTTATTTTATTTTATTTAAATTTTATATATTTTACTTAAAAATTCTATAAGATATTATGCCTGCAATTAATCAGAGGTTTCATGGTTTAGATGCTCTAAGAGGTTTTGCCATGCTGCTCTTGGAATTATTTTACATGCAGCATTACCATACATGGGTTTTGGTGAAAGTATGATTGGCCTTCTGATAATGATGATTCGAGATTAATTGCTATCATTTTTCAATTTATACATTTGTGGCGTATGCCTGTTTTTTTTATACTTTCAGGATTTTTTGCTAGCTTATTTGTCAGTAGATATGGTTGGACCTATTGGTGGAAAAACAGATTTCTACGCATAGTGTTACCTTTAATTATTTTTACTTTTATAATGAGTGCAACTATCCCATGGATATTTAAATATGGATATACGGAAAAATTATCTTTATTTTATTCTAATGACATCAACCCCATCATTTATGGTTTTTGTGGCATTTAATTATAATCACTCTATTTATTATATTTTATAAGTTTTATTCTCTGATTTTTTTAAAATTATTGAATATATTGAAATTTTCAAAATTAATAATTTTTTTTAATTTTATAAAATCATTGATCGCAAAAAATTTATTTGATTTCCAAATCCCAATCACTTTAATAATAATTTTAACTATATGTAGTCTCAATGATATGGGGACAGAATTAGCTGGTAATCCGATTTCCACTGGTATTTATTTTGCCTATGGATACAGTTTGTATAAAAATACAAAATTATTTCATAATATTATTCATAATTGGAAATATTATTTTTTATCAGCCATATTATTTTTCTTGATTCACACTTTGATTGAAGAGGAATACATTTCAATTGATTTTGAGCAATTCCCTGTTTTTTGGATTCCTTTTATATTTATAAAAATTTCTAATTCAATATTATTTTCCTTTTCATTTATTGGCTTGGCCGAAAATAAATTTGGATCTTATAATTCAATTTTAAGATTTTGTTCAGATGGAACATATTGGATGTATTTAATTCATTTACCAATTGTTACATTTATTACATTTTTCATGTTTCAATTTGAGCTTTTTGCAGAATTTAAATTTCTTTTGGCAATTATTTTAACAACATTTATATGCCTGATAACATATAAATTCTTTGTTAGATCAACCTGTATAGGAATATTGTTAAATGGAAGAAAATATCCATTTAAATGGAATAATTTTAATTAATTTAAATGTTTTTCACCCATATAGTTTTCGCAATATTTAATCCAAGATCTACGGTAGTTTTATTTATTTTAATAGTAATAATCCCTCTTGTAACAGACAGTTCTGTTATTGAAATTTTATTACCTGGAAGAACTTTGTTTTTGTTAAGGAATTCTACAAATTCTGGATTTTCTGGAGGAATTTTAGAAATAATATATAATTCATTTGTAATTGATTTAGTAAGAGGGAAATTTTGTTCATTTCCATTGAAATTCACACCGGGTATAGTTTGTCCAAAAGGATCTTTGTTAGGATAATTAAGTAATTTATCAATAGAATTTTCTACTTCCTGTGACATTGCATGTTCTAATCTATGAGCTTCCTGAAAGACATCTTTAAGTTCAATTTTTAATATTTCATGCAAAAATTTACTTGCAAGTCTAAATCTTTTAGTTTGTTCTTTAGCTGAAATTTTGCCGTATTCAGTTAAGAATATTTCATTATTTTTATCTTTTGTTATTAAGTGATCTCTTGTCATTCTCTTAAGCATTCCAGTAACAGTTGGCAGGCTTGTACCTAAATTTTCGGAAGAAGGTAATTGTTTAATGTATTCTAATAAAGTACTTGCTGTGATTTTTTCGTTTTTTTCATTTAGTAAATACATTGCATATAAATAGTTTTCGGTATTGTGAGATAATTTTCTATGTACAGGGCAATTTATATTTTCCCATTTTCTAATTTGTTTTTGTTGATTCATTTGTTAACTTTAATTATTTTAATAATATAATATATATATAATTGTTTATCTCAGTATAATTTATTTTTTATTTTTCTAAAATGTCATTAATACGAAATATACTTTTGTGGTCTTCTAAAAATTATTGGATTTCACATAAATTACCCAAATATAAATTTGTTCAGAAATCTGTTTTAAGATTTATGCCAGGAGAAACATTGGATCATGCTTTGAGCAAATGCTCAGAACTTGAAGATATTGGTTATGGAACAATTATTACTTATTTAGGTGAAAATTCCTTAACTAAAACTCAAACATTAAATACTGTTAAACAATACAAAGATGCTTTAGGAAGTATAGATTCTCGTTCACTTAAATCAGTTATTTCAGTTAAATTAACACAGCTTGGATTAGATATTGATGAAGAATTATGCGTTGATAATTTGAAACAATTATTAAATATGGCAGATTTAAAAAATACTTTTGTTTGGATTGATATGGAAGAATATATATATTTGGAATTAACATTGAAAATTTATAAAAAATTAATTCAAAAACATAACAATATTGGTATTACTTTACAATCATACTTATATCGCTCTGAAGATGATCTTGAATCATTGTTAGATATTGCTCCTTATATCAGATTAGTTAAAGGTGCTTATGCTGAAGATTCAAGTGTATCAATGCATAACAGGAATGAAATATATGATAATTATATTAAATTAGCTAATATTATGCTTGAAAAAAATATACTTAAAAATGGTTTGATACCCTCTTTTGCAACTCATGATCACCAAATTATTTATTCCTTAATCAATAAGATAAATGCAGATAAAATTGATAAATCCCATTATGAATTTAGTATGCTTTATGGAATTAGAAGGGATTTGCAGGATGAAATTTTAAATTCTGATCAGAATTTAAAAATTTTAATTAGTTATGGTGAAGAATGGTTTCCTTGGTACGTGCGAAGGCTTGCAGAAAATCCAAAGAATTTAATTTTACTTATTAAATAAATTTATCCTCTTTCTTTGATTTTATCTTCTGTTGCAATTTCGAAAAATTCTATATCGTAGGATTGAATTAATTCCATAAGTTTAGGTGCATTTTCTTTTACAGCTGAAGGTACATTTGGCATTCTGTTTGCAGCAATTGTTTCTTGAGTCCATTCAGCACAAACTGTAATTTCTGCAGCTGGTGTTCCCGCACCACCTATGTAAATTGTTGCTTTATCTCTACCGTTTTCTTCATAAGCATTGCATATTTTGGTCAGTAGACTAGCTACTTTCCAAGCATTTACTCTTTCTGTACGACAGACCCTTCTTACTAAAAACATGGTTTCCTTTAGAAATATTATTAATAATTAATCTTCTATTTCTACAATCATTTCTATTTCAACAGGAATATTACCTGGAAGTGATCCCATGCCAACAGCAGATCTTGCATGTTTCCCCTTATCACCAAATACTTCCACCATAAGGTCAGAGCAACCATTTGCCACTGTTGGTTGATCGACAAAATCAGGTGTGCAATTTACCATGGTTAATAATTTTACTATTCTTTTAACTTTATCAAGATCGCCTACTTGGCCTTTTAACCTTGCAATACATCCAATTCCTGTAGATTTTGCAGCTTCATAGCCTTCATCTTTTGTTAAATCTTTACCGACTTTACCTAGCATACTTGGATCGCTTGGACCTAATCCTGAAAGGTATAATAAATTCCCTGTTCGAACTCCTGGTACATAGTTGGCTATAGGTTGTGGTTCTACAGGTAATTCAATTCCCATTTTATTAAGTTTATCTTCAATTTTTCCCATTTTATTCTCCGTTAATGCAGTTTCTTTTATACATTATAATACTTTTTATAATTAATTGTTAAGAGATTAATTTAGTGTCATAATACCTATATAATATTTTACTTATTTGGAGGTAATAGATGCTAAGTTATATTTCAAAAATTGATTGGTATAAAGTTCCAGATGAAATTGTATGGGATGAAGTTGCAGGAATATCGATAGATCATGAAAATAGACTAATTGTATTTGTAAGAGGAGAAATTCCTGTAATTATTTTAAGCACTAATGGTGAATATATAGATAGTTTTGGAAAAGGTGAATTTACAAAACGAGCTCATTCAGTAAGAGTTGATTCTGAAAACTTTTATTGGTTTGTAGATGATGGAAATCATACAGTCAGCAAATATAATTCCAAAGGAGAAAGATTACTTACTATAGGCATTCCTGACAAACCATCTAAACTTCATTCAGGAATTCCATTTAATCGCTGTACTGATATAGCAGTTGATTACAGAAATGGAGCTCTATTTATAAGTGATGGTTACGGAAATTCATCTGTACATAAATATAATTTAGATGGCGAGCTTATTACTTCTTGGGGAGCTCCTGGAACTGATCCTGGGCATTTTAATATTGTACATAATATAACTATGGATGATTCAGGGCTGCTTTATGTTGCTGATAGAGAAAATCATAGAGTACAAATTTTCAATCAGGACGGTAAATTTATTAATCAAATTGTTAATATGCATAGACCTTGCACTGTAACAATTTTTGATAGCAAATTATATGTTGGGGAATTGGGTTATGGATTACCTGTTAGTAAAGATGTTCCCAATATAGGGCCAAGAATTAGTTTGTATTCTTTAAATGGAGAATTAATAGATAGATGGGGAGAAGGATTTGGATACGGTGAAAAGCAATTAATGGCTCCTCATGGACTTACAGTTGATAGTGATTATAATATTTATCTTGCCGAAGTCTGTGTCGCAGTTTTGGGTAGCTTAGGGCTAGAAGTTCCGCATTATAACGGAACAGTTTATAATGGCCTAAGAAAATTGGAGAAAGTTAATTAGGATTATTCTTGTAAAATAAAATCTTTTTCTCTTAATAATATTTCTCGTGCTTTTGAAATGGAAATATAATAAATTATTGGTATATTTCCATTTTTAACAGCAACTCTTTTTTCATCTAATTGTTTTAATCTTAGTCGTGTTATCCTTGATGGTGCATTGGGTTTTGGAACTAAAGTAATTAGTGCATCAGACTGATTGAAATCTATATCTTTTGATTCTGAATCATTTAAAAACCCATCAGCTAAAAGTAATTGTGTAGTATTTGCAAACCTTGCAATTTTATATGAATCAATATCTATATTATCCTGATTGTTCAATTGCCATCCTTTTTCAGTTAAATTTAATTCAAATTGTTCACTTGGATAGGAAAATCTGATGGCAGCTAATTCATCTGCTGGGAAATTTGAGATAATAGGATTTCTCCACATATCTGGATTTGTTGCAAATATATCTGGGTATGGGCAGGTAAATCCAAAAACTTCATCAAGGTTAATTTTTTTAATAAAACATGTTTTTGTTTCCGGTTCCCATTTTCCAACTATGAATTCTTCTTGTAGTGTTGATTGTAAAAAGAATTGAACTAAAGTACTTTCATTTTCATTAAGACCTATTCTATTAAAATTTTTGGGGTTTACTGATATCAATTCTGATTTTTGAATATTGTTTACTGCTTTCCAGAACAATGAAAGCTTTGGTTTAAATACTTCTTGTTTGCCAATTCGCCATGAATTATTTACCTTATATAGTTGTGAAGACTGAGATTTGTTACTGATTGTGACCCTGTCAATTATTTTTTGATCAATGAAAATGATGCCTGAATCATCGTAAAGATTATTTGTATTTGATACTAATATTTTTACACCAGCAATTGCTATACTTAGTATGATAAATATAGAGAATAATATAAATGTGGGTTTATTTTTCATCGCTAAAAGTTTTCTTTTGAATTGATTTTCTTTTTAAATATCTATAAAAACCAATGATAATAAATATAATTGGTGTTAGTACATAATTTAGATTTTTTGTAAGTGTTTGATGGCTGAAAAATTCACCTTTTGAACTCCAGTCAAGTTTCCTTTCTCTAATTACTTTTGATCTTATATCTGCTAATTTATTTTCTTGTGCTAACCAATCTACCATGTTCATACCTAAAGCAAAATTTGATTGATTTGAACTTGCAATAAAATCTGAAAGCCAATCTGAGTCGGCTATTAGAATTGCTCTGATAGGAATGTTACTTGATTTGTCATTATTTTGTATTTTGACTCCAATTACCTGAACACCTGTATTATCTCGACTTGCTTCAAAATTTGCCCCCGGACTTAAATCTTGATAGTCATATTGTATTGAAGCTGTAGGAGATGTAGTGATTAATGGTTCTACAATAATATTATTAATTAATGGTTTGATTAATTCTATTGAACTAGTCCAAGGAAATAAAATAGAATTTACCTTCCCTGTAGATTTAGAATCCAATGGAGGTGTTCGTAACCAATAAGGATAAGGTAATAATACTTCTCCTGACTGCGTGCTAAATGGCAATGTTTCATAAGAATTCATATCAAATAAAATATTGTTTTTTACAATTATTCCATAATTTTCCCAATATTTAGATCCACTAAATTCGTTTTGATAAGCAATCATTCTGTTGGTATCAATATTTACAGTATCAATCAGTATTAAGAAACTAGTTCCTTGATTAATATAGTTTTGAATTGTTTGGATAGAATCAATCTTCATATTTTCATAACTACCTCCAGGCAAAATAAAAACATCTGGTAGATTTTGAATTCCTTGCAGTTCATCAGGGGAAACTATATTTATGTTATATTGTTGAGATAATAAAGATATAAATGAACTCATACCATATTGATCATTTTTAGATGAAGGGAGATTGATAAAAGTTATGGTTTTTTTTGTGTCATTTAACATCTTAAATGTTAAAGATGTAATTTTATATTCTAATCCATCAAGTGATTCTATAAATGGAATTACTTCTTTGTTATTTGCATAGGCAATAGTCATACCTAAATATCCTGTTTTAACCTGAAATTCCCCTTGCCTTCGGATATTAAACTGTACAGGAGGTATGCCTAATATTTCAGATTCTTCAGCATCTTTTTCATTAGCGTCTGGATATCTATGCTTAATTCTTACAAATTTAGATCTTGCATTTAAATCAGATAAGAAGTCATTAACATCTCTGGCTGTTAGAGCAGTATTAATGGGATGATCTTTTGATTCAAATAAAGTAATTGTTACATAATCATCTAAATTATCAAATATATTTTTCGTTGAAGGAGCTAAAGAATATATTTTATCTTCAGTGAAATCTACTCTCCCTTGTATAGAGTTCCCAAACCAAGCAAATACTAAACTTAATATAACTAAACTTCCCACACCGATACGTAAATTTCTGTATTGCATTGAGTTAGTATTTAAACTTTTCCCTCTTATACTAAGGTAAGTAAGACTTAGAAATGCGATATCAATGGAAATAAAATAAAGTACATCCCTAAGGTCTATTAACCCCCTGGTTATAGAAGAAAAATGTGTGATCGGACTAAGATCTTGTAATAGTATTGATAATTCAGATGGTAAAGTTATATTTATAAACTCTAAACCAATAATAATTAATAATATGCTTATACTTAACGCAATCATAAAAGCTACAATTTGATTTTTTGTAAGACTTGAACTAAATATTCCTATGCTTACTAATGATGAGGATAAAAATATAGCACCTAAGTACTGAGCAAGTAATGCTCCAAAATCTAAATTCCCAGCAAATACAAGGCTAAAAGGAATTATCAAAGTTCCCAAAATTCCTATAACTACAAATATTAAGCCAGCAAAAAATTTAGATAAGATTACTATTACACCTCGTACTGGTTGAGTAAACAATATTTCTAAAGTTCCGTCTCTTTGTTCTTCAGAAAATAATCTCATTGTTGCTGCTGGTATATATATAGACAGAATCCATGGGAGCATAGAAAACATTGGTCTTAAAGAAGCTTCATTTGTAGTTTCTATGGTTCTAAAAAACATAAATGAAATAGTAACTACAAATATTATATTTAATATATATCCTGTAGGTTGATCAAAATATGACTTTAGGTCTTTATTTAATATTGTTAATAATGATCGCATTATTATTTTTCTTCTTCTCCAATTGTTAAAAATTTAAATACATCTTCAAGTTTTGGGCTAGTTTTGCTCATTGTAAGTAAAGTCCAATTTTCTTGTACTGCTTTTTTAAATATATCTTTTCTTGGGTCGGAATTTTCTTCTATTGATATAATAAATTTTTTAATTGTTTCTTCATTTTCTATTATTTCTATATCTTCAATACCATTAATTGAATTTAGTTTTGTATGAATATCTTTTCCTATAATTTCTAATTGAATTGTTTGATTTTTATTCTGACTATTTAAAATTTCTTCAACAGTACCTTCAGTAATGATTTTGCCTTTATTGATTAGAATTATTCTAGAACATGTTGATTCTACTTCTTGTAATACATGAGTTGATAACATAATAGTACGTTGTTTCCCTAAAGATTTAATAAGATTCCTCATACTTACCCTTTGATTGGGATCTAACCCTTCAGTTGGTTCATCTAAAATCAGTATTTCAGGTTGATGTAATATTGCCTGAGCTAATCCTACTCTTTGTCTATAGCCTTTGGATAATTGATTAATTGGGCTATAGTAATATTCGTGAATGCCTGTTTCATCTACAGTATCTGTTAAATTGGTTTTATAATCTTTTGGTGACAAATTTCGCAAATCACTAATTAATTTCAGATAATCTTTAACAATCATTTCGCCGTATAAAGGATTATTTTCAGGAAGGTAACCTATTTTTTTTCTTGTTTCAATATCAGAGTCTTTTGTGTTTATTGAATCAATAAAAATCTCCCCTGAGTTTTGTGTGTAATAAGAGGTTAAAAGTCTCATCGTTGTACTTTTCCCAGCTCCATTTGGCCCTAAGAACCCAACAACTTCTCCTTTGTTTATAGAAAAATTTATTGAATTTACAGCGACTCTGTCACCAAATGTTTTTGTGACATTTTCTACTACAATTTTGGCGTTATTATTTTCCATGATATGCTTTATTATATAAAAGTTAATCATATTTTATCAGAAATTCTGTAAACCTATAATTTTTTTATATATATCAAATAATTAATTCACGAGTAGATATTTGTAGATAAGGAATTTATAATTACATATCAATAAATATAAATGATCATTTTTTAGGAAAGAACAAATGACTAATAAAACCCAAACATTATATAAAAGTTATATAATTGAAGAATATTTTGCTACAAAAAAACCTTACTATGTTTCAATTTCTGATGAAATAGAATTATTTGAAGCGGCTTATAAACAAAAACTTCCAGTTCTTTTTAAAGGACCAACTGGTTGCGGAAAAACAAGATTTATTGAATATATGGCATATAAGATTGGACAGGAAATGAAAAAGTCCAAAAAAAATAACAACTCTCAAATAAATATTCCATTAGTAACCATTGCATGCCATGAAGATTTAACTGCCAGTGATTTGGTTGGCCGTTATTTATTGGAAGGAGATTCAACTGTTTGGCTGGATGGGCCATTGACAAGAGCTGTGAAAGCTGGGGGTATTTGTTATTTGGATGAAGTAGTAGAGGCTAGAAAAGATACAACAGTAATAATTCATCCTCTAACAGATCATAGAAGAATTTTGCCTGTTGAAAAGAAAGGTGAATTATTAGAAGCAGCTGATGGATTTTTATTAGTTTTATCTTATAATCCGGGTTATCAGAGCGCTCTTAAGGATTTAAAACATAGTACTCGTCAACGGTTTATAGCCATAGAATTTGATTATCCTTCTGTGGAAAAAGAAACAGAAATTATTGCTCACGAATCTGGCCTTGATGAAGATACTTCAAATAAACTTGCTATACTTGGAGAAAAAATCAGGAACTTAAAGGAACATGGACTACCAGAAGGAGCAAGTACTAGACTTTTAATTTATGCCGCAAAAATGATTTCTCAGGGTATTAAACCCGTTAGAGCTTGTCAGGTTGCTGTGAATTGGGCAGTAACTGATGATTCCCTGTTACATCAGGGTATACAGGAAGTAATTACATCAATATTTCCTGAGTAACTTAAATTAATGGATTTAAATTTAGTTATTGATAGGTTTAAAACTGACAGAGATACATTGGAGATTAATGATATTCAGTATATTTCTTCAGCAGTATTATTACCTTTAGTAATTGATTCAAATCAATTATGTGTCCTGTTACAAATTAGAAGTGAAAACCTGAACCATCATCCAGGTGAAATTGGTTTTCCTGGTGGTGCTAAAGAAAATTTTGATTCAGATTTTGTAGAGACGGTTTACAGAGAAACAAAAGAAGAAATTGGCTTGAATCAAAATGAGATAGAAATCATTGGTAAATTAGATGATGTTATAACTTCAACCAGATTTTTGATAAAACCTTATGTAGGAATAGTTAAAGACCCAGGGGATTACAAATTATCTTCTGAGGTCAAAATGGTTATAAATGTTCCTGTTTCAGATTTAAACAATCCAATTAATTGGAGAAATGATTATATTATTCATGAAAAATGTCTTATAAAATTAAAAACGTTTTACTATGATGGTAATATTATTTTCGGAGCGACTGCTAAAATTCTAAATAATTTTTTTAATATCATTGATTCATATAATAAGTAGTATTAATAATGAGTAATATTTTTGAAAAGTATCCTGAGAATTTAAATATTGAATTTGATAATTCATTCAAAGTATTAAAAGATAACTTTTCTGATGAACAAAGAAATGAATGGGAAGATTTAATTAAAAGTATAACTGATTCAGGAGTACGTTCATGGGAAATTACTACTGCATTATTAAAAAAATCTGTGGATTTATCTAAGATATTAAAAGGAGCTGAATTAATACAATGGGCTAAGATGATAAGCAATTTAGTTAATTTATCACATGTTTTAGCATCTTCATATATTCAAAACTCTGACAAATTCCTTAGTATTACTAAGGGCAGACATATAGATTCTATGAGTGTTATGGCGGAAAATATATATGATGGAAGTTGGAAATCCGGGAATTTTGCTTCCAAAGTTTTTGATCATTCACCAAAATTTTTAAAAGTTTTAACTTTTGCTGAATTTGAAAAAATAATGTATTTCCTAAATGAAATTACAACTCAGTCATATGATATGGCCGTAGAATGCTTAGATTATAGCTATAACTTTTTAACAAAATTTCATTCCAAACATACAGGAATAGAATTTTTGAGTAATTTAAAAAGTAAGTCTAGTAGAGATTTAAAGAATATATTAGAAACATCCCCGAAATTTTTAGTCAAATTTGATGAAAATCAAAGAGTAACTTTGATGGAATTGATATTATCGATTATTGATGCTGGTGGTTATTCTTCAAGTACTATAATGGATGATGTTGCCACTCCTTTTACATTGATTCATAGAAATAGTTATGATGAAATTTTAGAATTATGTAAAGAACTGGGGCAAGTACAGCCACAGGTGATAATTGGTTTTCTTACAAAAGTTCCGGAAATTTTGAATAAAATTGATATTAACCAAATGAAAGAATGGTTTGATGAAGGAATTAAGCTACTTAATCTAAATAGAGATGCCGGAGTGGCATATTTTAAACTTGAATCATTGACTAGTGAAACATCACTAAGTCGTATAAGTTCATCTGTTGAATATGATTCTGTTAAAGATATATTACAATTATATTGTTCAGCTTTGGCTGGTGTTGATCTTGAAATACTTCCATCTTCTGAATTAGTAGATAAAAATATAGGTTGGTCTTCAACTATGAATCCTACTACTGAAGGAAAATCTATCTATGTCCCTGAAATAATAAATAGATATGATAGTAAAATTATAAATTATAAATGGTTTAAAGTTATTTCAAGTCATCAGGTTGGCAGACTTGAATTTGGTAGCTTTAAATTTCACTTTGATTCTGAGAGTATTTATTTTAATAATATGAGAGAGGATTTATATAATGATTTTTCAAAAAAAATAAAAACACAAGAGCAAATTCATTTTCCTCTAGAAGATGAAAATTCAGAAAATAAAATTGATGCTGTAATAACTAAGAAAACTGACTTTAATAAATTTTTCGAATTATTTCAAAGCAGAAAATTGGTATCAGATATTTTTGCTATTATTGAAGACACTCGTGTGGAAAATCGTATTAAAAATAAATATTCTGGTTTAATAAAAGATTTTGATGATGTTAAATTACAAGCTTTAGAAAAAAGACCTAATATTAATACTCTTAATGCACAGGATGCAATGGTAGAATTTTTAGTGCAAATTAGTTTGGGAAAATCAGATAAAACCAAAGTACCAAAAAAATATTTAGATAAGTTTAAAAATATGTTTATTATCTTAAATAAAATCGTGAATAATGATTCAGATGTTCATGATTCTTCTGAGGCTACAATAAGAATTTATAAATTAATACACTCTACTGAGAATGAGAATACAGAGAATGAAGAAACTGAAGATCTTGATTTAGATCAAAATCAGGATCAAGATTATTATGAAGATGATAATATTTTGCAAGAAATAATGCAATTTATGATGAATCAGGATTCTATGGATATACACAGTGAGTCTGACGATTATCAGTCTCCTGAACAGGTAGATTACAGAGGTGATTTCAAACCTGAATTAGTTCAGTTATTAGAGAATATGCGAACTATGGATAGCGAAGATTCTGAATTTTCACAAGAAAATATTACACCAGAAATGCTTAAGGAATTATTAGATCAAATGGAAGATTTAGATATTGAAGCTACTGAACGTCCGATTGATTCTTCTACAGATATGATAGCTGAAAATATATTAAAAGAAATAAGTGCAGAATTAAGTGAAAATTCTAAACACAATCCTGGTGATACAGATAATTCTGAAGATTTTGAAGAACTTGAAACTGATGATCCTGAATCTTATATATATGATGAATGGGATTTTCGTTCAAACGATTATAAACCAAGATGGTGTATTGTTAAAGAACGAATAATGGGAGAAGGAGATAAATCGTATTATGATGAAACATTATTAGACTATAGTACTATTGTTAATAATTTAAGAAGACAATTTGAAATGATTTCTCCTGAAATGTTAAAAAAAGTAAATAGATTAGAGGATGGGGAGGATTTTAATATTGATGATGTTATAGAAGCATTTGTTGATATTAAAACAGGAGTGAGTCCTAGTGAAAAGCTGTACTGGAGAAGAAATAAAATACAAAGAGACGTTGCCTGTGTTTTTCTATTAGATGTGAGTGCTTCTACTGCAGAATCAATAGAAGATTCTAATACAAGCAATGATTGGGATGTTCCGGACGATCCTGTTGATTATATGAAATGGATAAAATCAAGAAGGAAATCAGGAATTGTAAGAACCTACAAAAGAATTATAGATGTTGAAAAAGAAGCATCAGTATTATTAATTGATGCTCTTGAAAATTTAGGTGATCAGTATGGTATTTATTGTTTTTCCGGCTACGGAAGAGAGAATGTAGAGTTTTATACTGTTAAAGATTTAGATGAAAATATGAATGATAATATCAAAGCTAGAATAGATAAAATGTCTCCATTACATGCAACTAGGATGGGGCCAGCAATTAGGCATGCTATTTCTAAACTTGAAAAAGTACAGTCAAGAACTAAATTATTATTTTTAATCAGTGATGGCCGACCTCAGGACAGAGGATATAGCAGAGAGGGAGTGGAAAAAGAGTATGCAGTTCATGACACGAAAATGGCATTAACCGAGGCAAAAAATAAAGATATTATACCTTTTTGTTTAACCGTAGATAAAAATGGACATGATTATCTTAAAACAATGACTCAGGATATGGGCTATGAAGTTTTAGATGATGTTACAGATTTGCCAGAAAGATTATTGGATTTGTATAGAACTTTAACAATGTGATTATTTTTTTATTGGTGGATTATCATATAATCCAATAATTGCATCAACCCATTTTGCATCAATCGCTAGAACAGGTTTAATATATTCATTGTTTTCTGAATACGCATAATAGCTTTTGCCATCTTCAGTTTTATCACCTATCTTAAATAAGATGCCATCAATAAATTCAGTTCCTTTAGCTGAAAAAGAATTAAATCTTAATTCAATTGCATCACTTGTTTTGTTTATTCCGTATTTTATGTAATCTTCTGCTTCACTGGCATCTGATTTAACAACAGTGATACTATTTGGCCCAGGTAATAAATGAGTGGATTGAGCCCATAATTCTTTATTAAGTGAAATTTTCTCACCTACTTTCAGGAAAGCAGCATAGCCCATTCCAGGTTCTTTATTTAGTGAATTAGATGTTTTTTCATCATTTGGATCAGTCAAATCCATAAAATACCAGTCTTTATTGTTTTTAGTTTCAAACTTTTTAGCAGGAGTACCTTGGGATTGAATATCCCCTTTATATATTGCAAGCCCTACTATAGTTTCAGGGTTTCTTTTGACATACCATTTTGGAATTGGAGGGTCATCAATCAATCTTCCAAGTACATCATTCCATGATGAGGCAATGATGAATAATTCCTCAAAATCATTTATTTGACAATAATAATGTTTGAAATCTGAAGTAGCATCACCTAGTTTTAAACTTAAGTGTCTTCCTCCAATTAAATCAAAATTAATTATTAATCTAGGGTCATCCAATCCATATTCTGCAGGATTATCAATTTTGTCTGCAACGAGCAGTCTTTCAGTTTTAGGACCACTTAATAATAAGGTTACACCACCCCATCTTGTATAACTAGGAGGTATTCCTTTAGGATCTACAAATGACCATCTATTAACTTCGTTTTTGTAAAATGATAATGATTTGTCTCCTCTTGTGAGTCCAATATAATTTATATCATCCATAGATACTTGGTAAAACCAGGGAGGATCTATTTCTACATCTTCACTTTTATAATTAGTAGTGTAATAAAAGAAAGCTCCTATACTTATTGCTATTATTGATAAAATAATTGTTATTTTAAAATTCAAAGTTTATTCCTTAGTTTTAATATAGGTTTATTTACCTTCTTCTCCACCATACAACTATACTAGTTGCAAACATTAAAATAAATGGTAACCCACTACTCCATTTTAAAAATTCTCTTTCTCTTCTGTTAACAACTAAAGATCTAAAAGGGACAATTTTTGGACGTATTGATATAACTTCATAATCTTCAGCAAGCCATGCAAGAGAATTTAAAATCATGTCACTGTTTTGATTGCTATAGAACCATTTATTAGTAACAAAATCAGAATCAGCAAAGATCATCATTTTACTTAGATCAAAAACTGGAATATTTGAGTTTACTGGGCCTTTAGATTCTATGATAGTTATCAAAGAGAAAGGGCCTCTAATGTCTGTGTCTGGATCAAATTTTGGGTTTTCTATATCGGATTCAAGCCAGCTAATACCTGTAGAAACTGCAATTTGAATATTTTTAACATGCGGAGGTCTGTCAGCTGGAGCTATTGTTTCTAAAATAGCTCCTGAGCCTGGGAAAAATACAGCGTTGATTTGATCAGTGATAGATTGGATTCTTTTAGTTTCTGATTTGTCGTTTCCTGTAAATTCTAGCAAGTTTATTTCAGGTACAAATTGGTTATTTGATTTTTGTATTAATGGTGTTAAAAAATTACTCCCAGCCAAGGAGCTTAATGGATCGGCTACAGGTTGTTGGGATACAATAATTCCCCAATTATTTATTAAATCATTCCAAGATATGTGAGGATTGGGATCAAGTAAAAACGCAACTCTCCCTCCTGTTGCGATATAGTCTACTAATATTTGTGCATGTTTTTTTGGCAATGCTGATGTTGGTCCAATAATTATAAGTGCAGCTGCGTTTACTGGTATTTTTTCAATTTGGTCAAAATTTATAGATTTGACATTATAATTATCTCTTTTCAATCCATCAACAAAATAGTCTATCCCAGAATCACTAATTTCGTTTGTAGTTGTGTCTCTAGATAAACTTTTTTCTTTATGTCCTGTGGAATAATAAATAACTTTTTGTTTGTCCCCCATTGATATTAACATTGCAGTTACAAAATCTTGTTCACTAAATGGATTAAAGCCTTTTTCATAAACGGGTTGTAATTTTCCTGTAGATAGATCCTCAAATATAATTGCAGGATATTGCATAACTCCATATTTGATTGCAAGAGTTTTATTTAATTGTGGATCTGTAAATCTATAACTAAATTTATTTGAATTTTTTGCAAATTCACCTAATAAATCTTCAGCATTGGTTTTTAATTTTTCTTGTTCAGGGTCATTAGGTACAAAAAATGCATTTGCCCTTACAGGAGTTTCAAGGTTGGATATTATTTTTTTTGTTTGTTTAGATAATGAGAATACTCTGGTTGCTGTAGTATCTAATCTGTATGAATTAAGTATAAAGAAGCTATTTGTTAATATAACAATTGAAATAAAAGCTATTAACATTATTAATGTATTAGTTCCATATCTACCTCTTCTTCCTTTAAATATTAATGTAGTAGATTTTGGTGATATTAAAATTCCAAGAAGTGACAAAGTAGCACCAGCTATAATGACAGATAGTGCAAAATCTTTGATTTCAATAATTAAAAAATAACTTACAGATCCAAATATTATAGATAATGCTCCGGATATTAAAAGAAGGATACTCCAATAATTTAAATTTGTAACGAATGGCTTTACATCAGCGCTTATATTTTTAATATTATCAAGATATTTATTCAATACTTATCTCCATCTCCGCATTTGTAATATTACAATTGTAAAAAAGAGAAATACTGAAGCTGTTGAAAGATAATAAACTATATTTCTAATGTCAATCACTCCTTTAGTAAAATCTCCATAATGATAATTGAGTGCTATTTCATTAAATATAGTGGATGGTATTCCGTCTATCATTGCTCCTAAAGAATCTAGGAATGAAAGTAATAATAATATAACAATCCCAACTACTGCAGATACAATTTGATTACTACTAAGTGAAGATGCAAATACCCCTACACCAAGAGTAGCAATACCATAAAGAATTATTCCTAAATATGCACTAAGTAATGGACCGAAATCCGGTGTACTGTATATAGAAATCAATATAACGTAGAAAAAAGTGCACAGTAAAGTTGAAATGAGAATTACAGTCGAAGCAAGATATTTACCCATGACTATTTCCCAATCTTTAACAGGGGAAGTAAGTAGTAATTCTAAGGTACCTAATTTTTCTTCTTCCGAAAATAAACGCATTGTGATTAGAGGGGAAAATATAATAAATAACAAAGTTGTGGGTTCCAGATATCCCCTGACATTAGATTCTGTAATTGGATTTGACTCACCTGGTACTATGCTTGTATTAAAAAACAACCATGTTAATCCCAAAAACATACCTCCAACTATATATGCCATTGGACTAGCAAAGTATGTTTTAATTTCTTTAGAAGTTATTAATATAATGTTTCTCAAATTAATTTCCCTTTATTCGGAAGTTGTTATTTGCAAGAAAATATCTTCTAATGACATTCCTATGGATTGTAAACGGATTAATCCCCATCCATTATTTATTATAATTTTTGAAATTTCAGATCTAATATCACTATTAACTTCAGTTTCTATTGTAAAGGTAGAGAATTCGCTGGAAGATTTATTAATAGAAAATTCTACTGATTTTATATCATTGATTTTTTCTAATTCAGTTACTATTGATTGTGGGGATCCAATAATATCTGCTTCGATTTTGTTTTTTCCTGACATAAGTGAACTTAGATTTTTAATAGTATCGGAAGCTGCTATTTCACCTTCGTGAATAATTAAAACTCTTTCACAAATTGAACTAACTTCAGGGAGTATATGACTACTTAATAATAGTGTGTGTTCACCAGAAAGATTTTTTATTAGTTGTCTTGTTTCAACCACTTGATTGGGATCAATCCCGATTGTTGGTTCATCTAGAATTAGTACTTCAGGGTCATGAATTATTGCCTGAGATATACCCACTCTTTGTCTAAATCCTTTAGAAAGTTTTGAGATTAAACTGTTTCTATAATCTTCTAATTTACAAATTTCTATAACATTATCTACTTTAGATTTAATATTTTTCTTATTAAGTCCTCGGAGTAATCCCATGTATTCAATATATGAGTACACAGTCATGTCCGTATATAAAGGAACAGTTTCTGGTAAATATCCGATTTTTCTACGTGCTTCTATAGACTGGGTTACAATATCATAACCACCAACAGAGAGTTCCCCGTTAGTTGGTGGCATAAACCCCGTTATCATTTTCATGATTGTAGATTTCCCAGCACCGTTTGGTCCTAATAATCCTACTATTTCTCCCTTTTCAATTTTGAAAGATATATTGGTTACAGCCGGGAAATCACCGTAATATTTAGTTATATTTTTTAATTCAATCAAATATTGTACCTATAGTAATGGAATTACCATTCGCGAAATGAAATGATAGTATATTCTATACGTTGTAACTATGTATAACAATATTATTAACTATATATATTGTTATTTTTTTAACAATAGAAAAAGATATAAGGAAATATATGGCATTATTAAATATATTACATTATCCAAATCCATTACTTAGAAAAAAGTGTAATAAAGTGACTGAAATTACTAAAGATATCATTGGATTGGCAGATAATATGTGTGAAACTTTAGCTTATCATAAAGGATTAGGCCTGGCTGGCAATCAAGTTGGGCATTTAAAAAGAATAATTGTTATTAATTTACCTGAAGAAGAAGAATTTAGAGTTTTGATTAATCCGGAAATAATTCAATCTTTTGGAATAAGAGAAGTAGAAGAAGGATGTTTAAGTGTGCCAGGGTATACTGGGATTGTAAATAGATCTATTTGGATACGAGCAAAAGGATTAGATATGAAGTGGAAGAAATGGAAAATAAAAGTAGAAGGCTTATTGGCTCAAGCCTTAGAACATGAAATTGACCATTTAAATGGAATTATGTATTTTGATCACCTGGTTGCTCACAGTGAAGGTGAATGGCATGATGGGTTGGTGAAGATTCAAAATTCAAATCCTGCAAATCACTCTTCAATAACTAATTAGTCAAAATATGCAAATTTAATTAATTATATTTCTATAATTTAGATAGAAAAAAATGTTTAATAATAAAATTAGTAAAAATATTATAGATTTACTTAATCTAATTTCTTCTTCCAGATTTAACACTTATTTGGTAGGTGGATGTGTTAGAGATATTATTTTAGGTTACACTCCTAAAGATTTAGATATTTTGGTAGAAGATGAAATTGATGAATTTTCTATATTTTTATCTACATCATTAAATAGCAAGGTTATTAAGTTTCAAAACCATGGTTTTGAAACTTTTAGAATTATTAATACTAAAACTAAATTAAATATTGATATTACAAAATATTCTAATGGTAATGACGGACTTCTTAATGATCTTTCTATGAGAGATTTTACAATAAATTCTATGGCTATTAATTTAAATGAGGGGCAATTTGATTTTAATGATATTGTTGATCCGTTTCATGGACTCGAAGATTTAAATAATAATTTGATTAGATATGTTTCTAAAGACTCAGTGTTATTTGATCCTCTAAGATTATTAAGGGCAGTTAGATTGTCATCTAAACTTAATTTTAATATTGAAGAAAATACTAAAAAGTATTTTATGACTAATAGTGAAAAAATAAATATTGTAAGTAATGAGAGAATTAGAGATGAAATTATTGATATATTTGCTTTAAATAATTCATCTAAATATTTGATATTGATGGAAGAGTTGAATATTTTAAATCAAGTATTTCCTGAGATTCAAGTAACTAATGGAATAAATCAAGGTGGATTACATGATAAAGATGTGTACATGCATTCCTTAGCCACTTTATATTTTATTGAAAATATTATTAATGAAAATTTATTTCCTGAGATAAGTTTGAATAATAGTATTTTCGCACATGAAAATACTATTATTCCTTACATCAAATTAGCTGCTTTTTTACATGATATTGGGAAACCTGATACTAAAAGTTTTATTCAATCTCGTACTAGATTTTTTTCTCATGATGAATATGGTTCAAAAATTTCGGAAAAAATTACAACACGATTAAAATTTAGTTTGAAAGTCAAAAAATACATATCCTGCTTGATTAAAAACCACTTGAGATTAGGACATTTAATTTCATTACCAGATTTGCCATCTGATAGAGCAATTAGAAAGTTATCTAGAGATTGTTATGATGTTATAAATGATTTAATTTATTTAGATTTTGCAGATTATTTAGCTACTAGTCAAAATAATTTTGATAATTACCTTGATCATTATAATGATTTAAGGAAAATCTATTTTAGAATTATGCAATTTAGATCTGATAAAATCGAAAAATACGATAAGATTATAGATGGTAAAGAAATCATGGAAATTTTTGGATTGAATGAAGGTCCAGAAGTTGGTAGGGTTCTAGATGCTATTCAAGATGATATTATTAATAATGGTAATATCAAAAAAAGCGAAGCTATTAAATTGGCAAAAAAAATATTAAATAATTAATTTCTTGGAGTCTGGTAAATGAGAAGGTATTGGAAATCATCTTTATTTTCATCTCTCATGATTTTAATTGCGGTCTTTGTTGTCTTTAATCAAAAATTTAGTTTGGGAGGTATTGAAATAGGATCTGATGCTGTTTTAGGATTGAAGTTGGGATTAGATTTACAAGGAGGTAGTCATCTTGTCTATCAGTCAGATTTAAAGAATGAAATTGGAGAATCTATTCCTCCTACCAAAACACAAATGCAGGCATTGATTAAGACTATTGAGAGGAGGGTAAACTCTTCAGGTCTTGGCGAACCAATAATACAATTATTAGGTGATGATCGCATATTAATACAATTACCCGGTATTGTTGATCCTGAAAGAGCTAAGAAGTTGATTGGGGAAACAGCCAGATTGGAATTTAAACATCGTTTTACAGATGCGAGTGATCCCGTTGATGAAGTAATTAATGAGGGAGTATTAAACTCTTATATAGGTTTATATCCAACTTCAACTTCTGAAGTTGATGCTAGGAATAATTCTACTGATAAGAAAGATAATGGCCCTGATCCAGTAGCACCTCCTTTAGGGGTGTTTGTAAAATTTTCTGAAAATTCGTATTCAGTTTTTAAACAACTTCATGAAAATATAGTACAAAGTTTAGAATCTCCTGGATATGATCGTTTGCAAGTAGAAGTTTCTGGGAATGATGATGCAAGAAGATTTGAATTATTGGGGACATTTATTACTGAAACTTCAGAAAAAAGTGAATTTGTATTTATGATTCCATCGAATTACTATAAAACAGTTGAAGAAGCAAAAAATGCATTAGGAGAATCACCAAAATTTGAGTTATTAAGTATTTTGTTGGGTCAAAGAGATGAAGTTATTGGATTGACCGGAGAAGATCTTAAAAGAGCGTATCCTGGGCAACATCAGACAACAAACAAGCCAATAATTAATATAGAGTTTAATGAAGGTGGAACTAGAAAATTTGCTGAATTAACAACTGATATTGCAGGAACAAATGATAGAATTGCTATTTTCTTAGATCAGAATGAGTTAATTAGCCCTGTTGTAAATCAACCTATTTTAGGAGGTGCGGCATTCATTGATGGGCCTACCTTTACAATTGATAGGGTGAATGATTTAGCTCTGATGCTTGAATCAGGGAGACTACCTGTGCCAATAAAATTATTACAAGAAAGAAATGTGGATGCAGTATTGGGGGCAGATAGTTTATCTAAAAGTTATTATGCCGCTGGCGTCGGATTGCTTTTAGTTGTAGTGTTTATGATTCTTTATTACAGAATTCCAGGCCTTTTTGCTTCTATAGCATTATTCTTTTATTGTTTATTGGTTATAGCGGTTTTCAAATTATTATCTGTAACATTAACACTTAGTGGGATAGCTGCAGCAATTTTATCTGTAGGTATGGCTGTAGATGCGAATATTCTTATTTTTGAAAGATTGAAAGAAGAATTAAGACTTGGAAGAACGTTATCAATGGCTGTAAATATGGGATTCTCACGGGCATGGCCTGCTATTAGAGATAGTAATGTATCAACCCTTATTACTTGTTTAATTTTATTTTGGTTTGCAGATCAATTAGGAGCTACAATCGTGAAGGGATTTGCAGTAACTTTATCTATTGGAGTTATTTTAAGTATGATATCAGCACTAATGATAACCCAAACAATACTAAAAGTAGCATCAAATTCTTTTTTATCTAAGTTTTTATATTTATATGTTCCTGCTGGGCGTAAAGATATTGGTTAAAGGGAAAATATATGCAACTTTCAAAATATAGATTATCTTTTTTTAGTATATCTGGGCTTGTAATAATTATAGGTTTTATTTTTATTATTTTAGGGGGGCTTAATCCGGGGATAGACTTTACTGGTGGTTCAACTTTAACTTTAAAAATTCCCAATGTTGATTCTTCGTCTGAAGTTAGAAATTCATTATCAAATACCCAATATGATAATTCCATAATACAAAATTTTGGAAATAATACATTTTTTATTAGAACTGTTATGATCGACGATGATCAAAAAAAGAATATATTACAGAACTTAGATACTATAACTCCAGATAAGGATGTAGAAGTATTGTCTTTTGATCTAATATCTCCACTCATAGCTAATGAAACTGTTGTTAATGCAATATGGGCTGTTTTAGCAGCTACTATAGGTATATTTATATATATATGGTGGGCATTTAGAAATGTTCCAAACCCTGTAAGATACAGTGTGGTTGCAATTATTGCATTATTGCATGATACATTAATTGTTGTGGGGATCTTTGCTCTACTTGGTTTTTTCTTGGATTATGAGATAAATACAATGTTTATTATTGCGTTCTTGACTGTTTTAGGTTACAGCGTAAATGATTCAATCGTTGTTTTGGATAGATTGAGGAGTAATATAATTGATTTTGGGGGTATGAGATTGAGCCAGATGGTAGATTTAAGTATTTCTCAAACATTTGGAAGATCGTTAAATACAAGTATTACTTTATTAGTTACTTTATTGGCAATGTATATATTTGGTGGAGATACTCTGAAACCATTTATTTTAGTATTAATGGTTGGAGTGATTTCAGGGACTTATAGTTCTATCGCAATTGCAACACAAATCTTAGTTATTTGGGATGAAAGGAATTAATTAAGGTCAGATTATTTTGAATTAATATTTAATTCATTCATAAGATTTGACAGATCTTTAATTTCTTTGTTTTCTATTAAAGATACTAAACTGTAGATATATGCTGAATTATCGAACGATCCGGAGTTTAGGCTTTGTGATACATACGTACTAGCTATTTCTTGCATTTCTGCTATCCATCTCCCTGATTTTAATGGAAGTTTAGGGATTTGATTTTTCATTTTTATCAAGGTATCTTTCTGGCTATGATCTAATTCCTCGATTAATTCATCAAATATGTTTAATTTCTTTGATAGGAGTAACAAAGATATCCATAATGCACTGGTTCCTTTTGTAAGAGATGCATAACACATTTTAATACTTGATGCTGCTTCTAGTTTATCTCCTAAATTTATTATTTGAAATGCTTTTGATTTTAAGAATTCAATTTTATTTGCATATTTTCCTGATATATATAATTTTGGTTTATATTTATCAGTTGGCGCAGTTCCAATTATAGATCCATCAATATATTTGCTATTTTTAAAAGCTGTAGCAATAAATGATTTTTCAATAAATTTAGTTGTATCTGGAGAAATAGCATTACATTCCACATATGTAATAGGTTTTAGAGTTAATTGTGATAATTTACTTAAATTATTTGCCACTTCTACCGAAGAGCTAGGAGGGATAATAGAGAGAATGATATCACTTCTATTTATTAAATCAGATAGAGTTACGATTGTAATATTACTAGTATTAGTATTCTTGATTGTTTTTTGACTTCGTCCATCAAGATTTGTAAGAACTTCAATTCCAGAGTTTAATAAAGCTATACCTACTGAAAGCCCCATATTCCCCATACCGATTAATCCAATTGTATTAATTTGATTCAACCTTGCCTGACTTTCATCCTAGGATTTTTTTTGTTTATAATATATAAACGTCCTTTACGTCTTACAACCCTATTATTTCTGTCTCTTCCTTTTGCAGATTTTAAAGAATTGAATATTTTCAATTTTTCACCCATTAATTTATATCGAAAGAATATTATAAATATAAAGCTTTAATTAATCTATGTGTTTACTATTTATTTAATACTGATTTTTTTTACATAAATCAGTATTAAATAAATATTCTTTATTAGCTTGATAAAAATAATAATCCACATTATCGGTATCTTTAAGTGATTTTTGTCCAGTTATTTTTTTTGCAAGATCTTTCATGTGGTGAAGAAGTATTGGTTGGGTCATATCATCTGAGTAATGACGTAATGTTGAGCCCGTAGGACCAACATTAACATTTCTAAGATAACCGTACCTGGTCATTGCGGAGTGTAATTTTCCAGATATAGATTCTTGTGAGTCATTTTCATTAACCATTAAGATTTCACTTTCCCATTGATATGTTGGGGTTTCAGTTGTATATTCGCTATTTTTGAATTTTGTTGCAACAAAGCTAGTAAAATCTATTGATGTAACAATATATTCAAGTATTGCTTTATTTAAGTCTGGATCGGTTGATTTATATGTATTTTTATATTCAGATTCAAGGTGCATTAACTCATTTGCAATTGTTTCTTCTAAAAAAATACCTGCCCACTGTGAGACGCAAGATTTAATTTTTAACCCCTCACCATCTACAGGCATATTTTGTTTACTTAGCTCAAAAATCCTAATTGGTGCCCAGATTTTTGAATTATTATATGCCATTGTTAGATCAAATTTAATGAGTTGAGTTGATGCTATAGGATTTTTTTCGTATTGAGGGTATATGTAAGTATTGCAATTAAGGATTAATAGTGAAACAGGAAGCATACATAACATTAATATTTTTTTATTCATGATTATTGAGTATAAGTTTGATATTTTTGATGGTTTTACTAAAGATTAAATGAATATAATTCAATTTGTGTTAAGTCAATAATATAATAGTAACATTAATATTTACTTTATTTAAATTAAATTATATTAAGGTTTATATATGAATTTTATATTTGGAGATGAAAAAGATTTATTTGATTCATATTGAAATGAAATTAATTTTTAATTTGTTTTCTATTAATATAGACCTTATAAATAATTTAAATCATTAATATAAAATGTCATTAATATTGGTGATTTAAATTAAATGAACTTAAAATTTCCTTGATATTAATAAGTTATTCTTTTATTTATTTTATAAAAAATTAACCAAATAAAATTGATGTGAACAATAATAAACAAAGTATTAAAATTATTAATTCTAAATCGGAATATTTTCCAAATTTTAAAGAAATTTTTGAATATAAAGATTTATTATATTTTTTGATTCTTAAAGATATAAAAGCAAGATATGCACAATCAGTTATAGGAATTGGATGGGCAATTATTCAACCATTATTTTTTATGCTTGTATTTACTGTAATTTTTGGCAAATTAGCTAAGATTGATTCTGAAGGTGTTCCATATCAAATATTTAGTTTTACAGCTTTAGTTCCATGGACATTTTTTTCTAATGCCATGGCAGATTCTGCAAATAGTTTGTCGGCTAATTTGAACCTTATTACAAATATATATATTCCCAGGATTTTGATCCCTTTGTCAGCTACTATTGGAAAATTTATTGATTTTATTATTTCATTTTTAATTTTAATAGTACTTCTTTTATTTTATTCTTATTTTCCAGATCAGAAAATTATACTAATATTTATGTATATATTTTTGATGTTTATTTCAGCTTTTGCTTTTGGTTTGATCCTAGGAACTATGGCTATTCAATATCGAGATATTAGATATGCACTCCCTTTTGGAATTCAATTGTTTATGTATGCAAGCCCTGTAGCTTATAGTACTAATATGATTCCAGAGAAATATCATATTATTTATGCTTTGAATCCTATGGTTACAGTTGTAGAAGGATTTAGGAATATTTTTTTGAATATCGAAAATATTACTGTTGAAATGATTTTAGTTAGTTTTTCAATTAGTTTTTTATGTTTGATGATAGGAATTATATATTTTTCTAAAACAGAAAGAATTTTTGCAGATGTGGTATGAAGAATTATTTAATTAAAACAGATGGAATTTCCAAAAGATATCCGATTAGAAAACAACATGATCGCCCTGATACATTGGTTGGCATATTTATAGATTTTTTATACAAACCTATAAGAAATTTAAAAGAGTTAAAAAGATTATCTGATGCACAGGATAGTAGTACAGAATTAGACAATTATATTTGGGCTTTAAATGATATTAATTTGGAAATCAATAATAATGAAAAAGTTGGAATTATAGGTAAGAATGGATCTGGCAAAAGTACTTTACTAAAAATATTATCTCGAATTACAAAACCTACCAAAGGGACCGCAATAATAAAAGGCAGAGTGGCAAGTTTAATTGAAGTAGGTACTGGATTTCATAACGAATTATCTGGAAGAGAGAATATTTATTTAAATGGATCAATTTTAGGAATGACTAAATCTGAAATAGATAATAAATATGAAGAGATTGTAACATTTTCTGGTGTTGCTAAATTTATCGATACTCCTATAAAAAGATATTCAAGTGGTATGCGAGTAAGATTAGCTTTTTCAGTAGCTGCTCATTTAGAACCTGAAATTTTAATTGTAGATGAAGTATTAGCTGTTGGTGATGCTAATTTTCAAAAAAAATGTTTGGGAAAAATGGATGATGTTGCTAAAAGTGGAAGGACTGTATTATTTGTTAGTCATAATCTTGAATCTGTAATCTCGTTATGTAATAGAGTTATTTGGATAGATGATGGAGAAATTAAAGGTGATGGAAATCCTGTAGAAATTGTGAATAAATATCTTGAAACTATTAATAAAGTTAGTGAATCGAAAATAGATTTATCTTTAATTGAAAGAGAAAGTGACTTGTCGTTTGTTTTTACAGAACTTGAAATGAAGAATCAACAAAATGTTCAAACTTCTTCATTTAATGTTGGAGATGATTTACAAATGAAGCTTAAATATTTAGTTAATAATAAAAGTTTACTTGATTCAAATTTGCAAGTTAGGATTTCTATAAATAATAGTAAACAAGTGGAAGTTTTAAATCTTAACAGCGAAATTGCAGGTTATACTTTTGAATTAAATCGTGAAGGATATATATTTTGTAAAATACCACACATACCGCTAGGTGAAGGAACATATTCAATTAATTTACAAGCTATTGTTAATAGTGGTATGGCAGATATTATAAATGAAGTTTGTACATTTGAAATTCTTCCTGGAGATTATTACGGTACCGGAGTTGCAGATATAACAAAGGCGAGCTTTTATTGTGTTTCAGAGTGGGGAAATTATTAAAAATGATTTTTTATAGATTTTGTATTAGAACTATAAATTGTATTTTTAAATATATTTAAAATAAGCCTGAATATATTATTTGAAGGAGCTAATCTGTCCAGGAATTTTATTGAATCATAATTGAAGCAATCGTTTTTATTATTGATTTTGTTATTACATAATAGAACGTTATTTATATTAGTATCTTTTAATATTTTAATAGTATCCATATTTAAATCATTATAAGTTCCAAAAGGTAGTGCAAATATATTTGTAGTATTAATATTTAAACTTGATAGAAAGTTTTTGTTATCTAATATCTCACTTTTTTGCTCTTCGTAATTTAAAGATGACATAACATAATGATTTAACGTGTGATTTCCATAAGTTATGAATTTATTTTTTATTAATTCGTCAACATTTGAAATCAGATTGATATTAATGTTTTCATATAACTTGTTGTCTGTTAAAAATTTATCTAAAGTTTCATCTAATATTTTAGAGTTAATATGATTATTTTTGGTTTCAAAAAAAAAGTTATGGTTATTTAATTTTATTTTATTTTCATTGTTAAAGAATACTATAAATTCATTTAAATATTTTTTATTGTTAAGAAGGAATATTATTTTATCCCTCCAATAAGGTTTGTTTTTCAAAGAATTTCCAATTAAAAAAACAGTTACAGGGATTGAGTACTTTGAAAGTTCGTTAAGTATTTCATTAAAAATATTCTTGTAACCGTCATCAAAAGTTATAGATACTTTACCATCTATTTTCCCTTCAGGTAAATTGAATAATTCATCAATAGAAATTATGTCGAAATACTTTTTAAGTAATAAAGCTTGTTTTAGTATATTTTGAGGGATAACATTATGAATAGTTTTTTTCAAATCATTGGACATCCCATTAACTGATGAATGGTAAGCTAAATTAATATTACCTATGTTTAAAGATTTGATCAAAGTATTGATATTGCAAACCAAGGGACAAGCACAGATCTTGTAAAATGGCATCTCTGCTTTTTTGCGCAATAAAATCAAGGCGTTGGTTTTTCTTTTTCGAATCAACATCAAGCAGTACTCGCCAATTATTAGGCATGATTGCTTGCACAAGCTCCTCTACAGACATATCACGAGCATCTATAGCAACAACTTCTTTTTTAAGAAGCTCTAAAGTGACAGAATCTGAACTTAAGGCAATTGACTGATGAATTGAGTTTGCTTCAACCCTTGCTTGAGCAACGATGGCGGAAGCAAGCTTTTCTGCTTCTTCAAGGGTTTTGTGAGCCTTGAGTAAAACTTCTTCCGGCGTTTCAGCAGGAGCAGGTTGTGTTTCAGTTACAACCCCTGGATTTGTGTGTTCAGTTGTCGTTGGTTCAGCATCCTTTGCTGAAACTGCGATTACCATAAACGCACCAAGAATGAGGGA
>ENA-ORDI01000330-ORDI01000330.1-marine-metagenome-genome-assembly--contig:-NODE-330-length-34067-cov-7.703236_pt1 | contig 34067 bp, 33 predicted proteins | sample MGYA00248628_ERZ508525 | MGnify/ENA primary metagenome ERZ508525 (study PRJEB26195, sample SAMN05422138) | marine metagenome | isolation source: East of Porto Seguro, South Atlantic Ocean | place... | reverse complement strand
TAACACCTTAACCGCTCGATGTTGTCATTTCCTTGCCCTACTGTCAGTGAAGGCCCCGCCGCTTGATCCACCGATGAGTCCCCTGAGGGAAAACTTTAGGGGTCAGCGGCTTTTTCTTTCAACTAATATTAAAAGTGTATAAAAATCCAACCAAATACCAGATAGAGTATGAGTGGGCCAAATTGCTACCATAAATGGTAGGCCAAATTGTACAAGCCGATATTTGGAAAGTCAATAGTACCCGGAACGAAAATGGGGAACTTCGATAAATCTCGGAAGGATCCGTGAATAAGGCTACTAAAAAATGGAAATCCGCCCTCGGTTGTGGTCCTTCCTAGGACGACGGAGGGCGGCATTTCCGCGGTTCACTTTAACCATGTAATAACAGGACGGGCAGCCAGTTGGCAGCGACGGCGCATCGCGAGAGTTCGACCGGTTTATATCCAAATGCCCGTCGTGATAGCCACGGGGAAAAGGAGTGCTACTCTTCTGGCATTCCCAGCCAGCAAGTCATTAAGCTGGCGCGCACATTCTGATCGATGGCGTCTTGAGTTTCCGCTATGCTGTTTATCTTGTCGGTCTCGAACCTTATATGATGCTCCAATCGCAGACGGGGCACTGGTTCTTGACGCAGCTGAGATTCCAAATCGTGGATATCGCTGTTTAAGGTAAGCAGCCTGGAAAGAACGGAAGATTGCAAGCTATTGTTTGACAACGTTATCTCCTTCTGGTTCGCCGGTTGACTCTTGAATATTGCTATCGCCGTTGGGTTTTGAGATTCGGCCCCGCTGGCGAGCCTGGCCATTTGCGGTCCTCCGCCTTTTACGGCTAGGTTCTCCGGGCGGCACATCCATTAAAGGTAGCTGGGTGTTCTCTTCTCTGAGGTCTTGCACCGCTTGCTCAAAGCTTTCGATCTGCTGAAAGTCCTGATAAATGCTGGCAAACCTTATATAAGCGACCCGGTCCAATTTCATCAGCCGTTCCATCACCATGGAGCCGAGAATGGACGTCGGGACTTCTACTTGACCCAGATGTTGCAGCTCCGCCTCAACATCCTCCACCATCTTCTCGATGGTCCGGGAAGAGATCGGGCGTTTGGTGCAGGCCTTCCTGATCCCAATGATCAGCTTTTCCCGGTTGAATTCCTCCCGCCGCCCATCATGTTTGGACACCATCAGGGCGGTTGCCTGAATCCTTTCATAGGTGGTGAATCGAAGGCCGCAACGCTGGCATTCCCGCCGGCGCCGTATGCCGTTTTCCACCACCCGGGAATCGGTTACCTTGGAATCACTGAATGTACAATAAGGACAATGCATATCTTGACTATTTTCTTAAAATAATTCCGAAATCATTTAAGAATACTACATACTGTGTAGGTTTTATGTCAAACTACCACCGATAGTAGTCAGATTGTATACTCGAGTATAGCCAAAGTCAATAGAAACGCGCCGGATTCCGCCTCTCAGGCTCCGAACTGATTTGCGTTCAATATGTTATGTCCCCTTGGTACGATCCACAGCCACTACAACAAGGCAAGTAATCGCGGATTTCGGAAATACCAGCCGATATTCTGGGCGAAATCCCTACTCCCTATCTCCGGCCTCGGCATAATAGGCGTTCTCGTTGTTTCCATTGGCGTCGGCTATCGAATCCAGGGCTCGGGGGCAACGTCCCCCATCGACAAAAAAGTAGAGGCCGCCCCATAGTGGGACGGCCTCGATAAGGTTCTCGGCGCCTATTTGTTTAAGGTTACTAAGGAAAGAGTATTATTGCTTCCAGGCTTCCGAGAATATTCCTCATATTTGGTGGAGCTTCATGCTCCAGTAGGTTTTCCATGTGGCGCCCCCGGATGGTTTTCCGGGGGCGCCACATCATATTAGCCCGGTTAGTTTATCTGAAGAACCCCCGGTTCCTGGAGGACGATTGGCGGCGCAGGAAGCTGGGAACGTCCAGTTCCTCTTCGCTTTCGGGGATTACGTCCTGCAACAGCCGTTCCAGGTCGGCTTCACGGGCATGGTCATTGTCCGCCATCACTGGGAAGGAAGCGGCTACCATGGTGATTTTTACTTCGTCGTCCAACTTGGGGTCACGGCAGGTCCCGAAGATGATGTTGGCGTCCGGGTCGGCCATTTCCTGGATGACGTTGGCGGCCTCCTGGACCTCCTTAAGGCTAAGGGTTGGGCCGCCGCTGACCACGAACAGGATCCGCTTGGCCCCGTCCATGGCGATATCCAGCAACGGGCTCTTGGTGGCCATTATGGCCGCCTCCACCGCCCGGTTTTCGCCCCGGCCCTTGCCGATGGCCAGCCAGGCGGGACCGGCGTTGCTGAGAATGGTCTTCACGTCGGCAAAGTCGACGTTGATCTCGCCGGGTACCGTAACCACTTCGGCGATGGCCTGGATGGCTTGCTGCAAAACGGAGTCGGCCATCTTGAGGGCGTCTTCCCAAGTGAAGGTCTGCTCGCCCTGGGTGTTCATGGTCAACAACCGGTCGTTGGGGATCACGATGACCGTGTCCACATGGTCCCTGAGACGGGCGATCCCTTCTTCGGCGTTCTTGCGCCGGTTATTGGCTTCAAAGGAGAAGGGCTTGCTCACCACGGCCACGGTCAAAGCGCCCGACTCCTTGGCGATCTGGGCAATCACCGGCGACGCGCCGGTGCCGGTGCCGCCGCCCATACCCACGGCCAGGAAAACCATGTCGGCACCTTCGACAGCCTTCTCGATATCCTGCCGGCTCTCTTCCGCGGCCTGACGACCCAGGTCGGGTTGGGCGCCTGAACCGAGTCCCCGGGTCAGGTTCTGTCCGATGGCGATCCGGTGCGCCACATCACAGCGGAAAAGGTGTTGGGAGTCGGTATTGACCGCATAGTATTCCACAACGGGCAACTTTTCCTTAAACATCCGGCTCACGGCGTTACTGCCGCCTCCGCCTATACCCAAAACTTTAATAATAGGGACGGCCAGGCCCCCTTCGGGCATCAAGTTCAAAGGATCCAAGTTTTCCCGTGCCGGCTCCCAAGACGCTGAGTTTTCCAAAACCATGGTTTCCCCTCCACATCACGAGTTTTATCCTGTTTTACACTGGTTGTTCCGGTATCATTCGGCGTCGCAGTGTTGTTGATTCGATCACGCGTCGCCATCGCGATACGGTCTTCAGGCTGGGCCAATCCCCAGCGGTTACCCGACTTGAACGCCTTGCTCTTGTTTGCGACCTCCCATCAGCCGCTCCCGCAGAGATCTGTGGACTTTGACCGTCCGGTCTCTGGTGCTATAGGAGCGCCTTTCCCCTTGATGTTTGATTCCCCAAAGCAGCAGTCCCACCGCGGTGGAGGTGCTGGCTTTTTGTAATTGCGTAGGCAGCCCTGCGATGCCCTGAGGGTAGGCCAACCTAACTGAACCTCCCAAGGTTTTCAGAGCCAGTTCACGTATCCCGGGCAACTCGGCGCATCCTCCCGTAATCACTAACCCGGCGGTTGGAAGTTGCCGTAGGCCTGACTGGCGGACCCGCAACAAGATCTGTTTAAGCATTTCCACTGTCCGGGCATGCAGGGGTTCGCAAAGGTCTTTGCGCTTGGCGATCCTTCGAGGCTGCCCTTGGAAGCTGGGCACCACCACTTCTTCGTCTGCCCGAACTAGTTCAGGCAAGGCATTACCCCACTTCAATTTGATGTCTTCAGCCAAGAAATAAGGGATGCGCATAGCCACGGCCAGGTCCCTGGTGAGTTGATTGCCGCCCACTGGAATCACCGCCGAATACCACGGGTTTCCCTGACGGTAAATCATTAGATCAATGGTCCCGCCGCCGATATCGACCAATACGGCGCCCATCTCTTTCTCGTCGCCGGTCAGAGTGGACTCAGCAGACGCCAGCGATTCCACGACCAAGCTCCTGACCGAAACCCGGCTGGCCTCAATGGCTTTAACCGTATTTCTTAGCGTTGCCGCGTCTCCCATCACTACATGGGATTCAACGTTTATATGCTTGGCGTGAAGCCCGGCGGGATTTCGCACCGCTTCCATGCCATCGACTTCATACCCAATGGGTATCATGTGCAGAATCTCTTGAGACGGGTCCACTTTGGGAAAGGACGACCGGATCAACTGATCCAGGTGCTGAGGACCAATATCTTCATCGGCGCTGGGATTTTCCATCATGTCTTTCGTGTTAAGACAACTGATGTGGGACCCGCTAACACCGGCATACACTCCGGAGATGACTCCCCGGCCGATGTACCTTTGTGCTTCTTCCAAGGAGGATTTAACGGCGACTTTGACCTCATCTATGTTGTCTATGCGGCCTTTCTGCATCCCTTGGGAGGTAACCATTCCGGTCCCCAAGATCTTCAGATCCCCTTCAGCACCCACCCTAGCAACGATAGAGCAGACCTTATTGCTGCCGATGTCAACAGCGGTGTAGAACGTTTCCTTACTCAAATCAATACCGTCCTTTCATCCTGGTTGGGCCTTGCCGGACCCTTCAGCGGCGCTCCGCTACCCGCATCCGGGCGCTGCGGCTTCGTGGATTACCGGCCACTTCCTCCGAAGATGGCCTGATTATTCTGCGATTTATTAGGTTCAAAGTAGGCTCGTGCTGGCAAACGCATACCGGAAGTCCCGGAGGGCAGATACAGGCGGCGGACTCCCGTTGAAAGGCAGTCTTAACTATCCTGTCTTCCAGGCTGTGGTAGCTGATGACCGCCAGTCTTCCAGAGGGGGCCAATAGATCGATCGCCGCAGCTAATCCAGTCTCCACGCTAGCCAACTCATCGTTGACCTCTATACGGAGTGCCTGGAAAGTACGTGTTGCTGGGTGTACCCGGTTTCCCTTCCTTGATCCCGGACCCAAAGCTGCCGCAACTAGGGAAGCCAGTTGGCCGGTGGAGTTGATGGGCCGGTTGCGGACGATCGTCCGGGAGATTCGGCGGGACCGGGGTTCCTCACCATACCGGAATATAACGTTGGCCAGGTCCTCTTCAGAGTAGGCGTTGACGATGTCGTCCGCGGAAAGAGGCCCATTGGGGTCGTATCGCATATCCAGGGGTTCATCCGTCCGAAAACTGAACCCATATCCTGGTGTATCAAGCTGGCGGGAAGACAGACCCAAGTCCATGAGTATCCCATCAACCCGGTCGATTCCGTGATCGTTGGCCATAGCCACCATTTGGCTGTAATTACCTTGAATGGGAATAAAACTTTCGCCGAATCGCTCCAGACGAACGGCCGCCCTGGCCAAAGAACGGGGGTCACGATCGATGCCCAACACCCGGCCTCCGGGAGCTGAGGCTTGAAGCAAGGCGGAGGCGTGTCCACCTTCGCCCGCGGTGGCATCCAGATAAACGCCGCCTGGATGCACCAACAGTCGTTCCAACGTTTCGGAGAGAAGAACCGGTTGATGGAAAACAGAGCCTTGGTCAGCGGAACCAGTGAACTCCGTCACCCTGCCGCTCCAAGATTCGTAAAAAGGCCTTTCGATTGTCGTTGCCGCAAGAACCACCGTGTCTCCCAGAACAGTAGGCTCTGGCCCGCCCTGGGGCACCTTGCCTACCGCTGTCATACTGTGTCGGCCGCCCGATCACCACGGAACCACTCGTTAGGTGATCGCTTATTAGCAGATCAGGGATTCTTCCCCTAACCCACTCTAAAAGGCTACCGTTCCGGGATCCATCGGCTATCCTGCTAATCGTCAGGTTAGCCAAAGTTGGCCGGCTGATGCTAGTACCTTACGGCCTGCGCCGGCGTTGGTGCGGCAAGGCGATGGGGCTCTAGTCCACTCAAAACCTTTATCCGCGCCATTTGGGCAAACTTACCAATCAGGGTATGTAAATGTCAACGGTTTTTAATATTATTTTTATACCTTTTTTATGTTTTGGACAAATAAAAGTCTCAAGCCGTTCCTAGGGCGGTGATCTACGTTTCCCTAGTTCGGTACTTCATCGCTATCCTTTATATAGGTAGGGACAGAACCAATACGGCTAAGGTTCGCGCATCTAGCACTTGAATAGACGGCGTGTGATCACCGCCGTCCATCCGGGCGCGTGAGGCCGGTAACCTTTTAACAAAGGGGTGGTTATGCTATACTGAGGCGTATTCCAAGTTCAAAAGTCGTCGGCGATGTGGGGAGGGGAAGGCAGTGTTCAGTACGCCTAGCATCCGGTATCCCCAAGAACTCAGAGCCCACACCATCTCAACAGAACGGAGTTAGTCAGCGGTGATCGTCACCAAGGAGTCCGTAACCCCCACAGATATCACCCTCAATGTAACCATGGCGTCCGAGGACGAAGAGCCCTTCATCGGCCGGTCTTACCGCCGGTTGGCGAGCCGGGTTAAGATTCCTGGTTTCCGCCCTGGTAAAGCCCCCAGATCAATAGTAGAAAGTCATTTGGGCCGCACCGCTTTGGTGCAGGAAGCGCTGGAATTCATGATTCCAGAGACCCTGGACCAAGTCCTCAGCGATGAAGATATCCAAGCCTTTGCCGACCCCCAGTTGGAACTTCTAGAGATTGAACCCGTATCATTCAAAGCGATTGTTCCTTTAGAGCCGCTGGTGGACCTGGGCGATTTTCGAAGTATCCACGTGGACCGGGAACCGGTAACGGTCAGTGACGACCAGGTGGACCAAGTCATTGAGCAGCTTCGATCTGAAGCGGCCCCTTGGGACCCGGTGGAACGCCCCGTCCAATTTGGTGACCTGCTGAACTTGAACGTCGATGGCACCATCGAAGGGGAACAAGCCATCAACGATAAAGAGGTCGACTTCATCCCGCAAGAAGACAATCCCATGCCCATGCCCGGGTTCTCAGCAAACCTGGAAGGCATGGCCGCCGGAGAAACAAAAGAGTTCTCCCTTTCCGTTCCCGAAGACCACAACCAAGAGGAATACGCCGGTAAAGATTGTCAGTTCAAAGTTGAAGTGCTCTCCATTAAAGAGAAGCTGCTCGCTGAGTTGGACGATGAATTCGCCAAAGGGATCAGGGACGGTTATGAAAACATGGAGGCCCTCAAAGACTTCGTGCGAGGGCGGATAAGGGAAGACGCCGAAGCCTCCGCGGAGCGCCAAGCTCAAGATGCCAGCCTGCAAGAGTTGCTCAAAACGGCTTCGATTCAGGCGTCAGATCTGATCTATCAGCGAGAACTGGACCACATGTACGAGGAACGTGAGCGATCGTTGCGCAGCCAGCGCATGGATATGGATACCTACCTTGGTTACATCGGGAAAACCAGCGAGGAGTGGCGGGAGGAGCTTCGGCCTAGAGCCGAGGAGCGGCTGAACACCTACTTGGTGCTCCGGAAATTGGCCCAGGAAGAAGATATCGAAGTCTCGCCGGAAGACATCCAATCTGAGATTGATTCCATAGTTGCCACAGCGGGGGATTCCGAGGAATCGATGAGAGGTTCCCTTTCCTCCGAAAGCGCCCGGGAGTCTATACGGTCATCCTTGGTAAACCGTCAGGTCATGACCCGTTTGGTGGAGATCGCCGGGGCGGCAGCCCCCGTGTCTGATGACCAGCCTACCAACGATGACAACGCCGAAGACACCGAAGAAGAAACCACTGCGGCCGGTTCGCCGGACCCTGAAGTACCAGAGCAAGGAGCAGAACCAGATGCTTAACTACCCCCAAGATCCATCGGTCAACCAAGCAGCGGGCTTCGGCCAGACGGCTGGAGAACAAGGATTGTTTGTCCCCGAAAGTATTATTCCCATGGTTATTGAAACCAGTCCCCGGGGAGAGCGGGCATTTGATATCTACTCTCTACTGTTGAAAGAGCGGATCATCTTCTTGGGCACTCAGATCAACGACCACATGGCCAACGTGATTATCGCCCAACTCCTTTTCCTCGAACGGGAAGACCCGGACAAAGGCATCAGCATATACATCAACAGCCCCGGAGGAGTCATTAGTTCCGGCTTGGCGATATACGACACTATGCGGCTTATCAGTCCCGAAGTGTCCACCATATGCCTCGGCATGGCCGCCAGCATGGCTACGATATTGCTGTCCGGCGGCGCCAAGGGAAAACGCTACGCCTTACCCAACTCCACCATCCACATGCACCAGCCGATGGGAGGCGCCCAGGGCCAGGCCAGTGATATAGAGATCGCCGCCCGGGAGATTCTCCGGTTGCAAGACACGATACGTAACATCCTGTCCGAAAACACCGGTCAAACTTATGACAAGATCGCCAGGGATACGGACCGCGACTTTTATCTCACATCACAGCAAGCAGTCGAATACTCCTTGGTAGATGAGATACTTGGTTCCAAATCAGACACATCCGATGACTCCGGCGAAGAGAAAAAGGACTCCAGCGAAGAGAAAAAAGATTAGATAAAACATCGTCGACCCAATAGTTTCGAATCCAAAGATGAGATTAGCCCTACGGTTCCCGAGGCCGGCAAAGCCTGGCAACCAGGGTGGCACGGGAAAGGGATTATCGGATTCGGTTTCGGAGGTATCTTCGTAGATCTGGGGGTGAGTGTTGGCCAGCAATAAAAACGCGCCGAGGATCTCGCAGTGTTCGTTTTGCGAGAAATCTCAGGCAAGGTCCCGTTTGGTTATGGCTGGACAGGGAAGGGCGGCGGTCTGCTACGATTGTATCCAAGTTTTAAACCAATTGGTTGAAGAAGAGACCCCCAAGACAGCGGTGGACCGGGGGGATGACGGACCGCTGGTTCCCCGAAAGATTTACTCCAACCTGGAAACCTACGTTATCGGTCAAGATCGGGCTAAAAAGATTCTGAGCGTGGCCGTCTACAACCACTTCAAACGGATCTGGAACGGCAAGAACTCCTCGGATATTGAGCTCCAAAAGACCAACATCTTGCTGATGGGCCCTACCGGCTGCGGCAAGACCCTCTTGGCCGAAACTCTGGCCCGCACTCTTGATGTGCCATTCGCCGTATGCGACGCGACGTCGCTCACCGAGTCTGGATATGTGGGGGAGGATGTGGAAAACATCCTCCTCCGTTTGATTCAGGCAGCCGACTGGGATGTGGCCCGGGCCGAGCATGGCATCATCTACATCGACGAGTTGGATAAAATCGCCCGCAAAGAAGGCGTGAACCGCTCTATCACCAGGGACGTATCCGGCGAAGGCGTCCAGCAAGAGCTACTCAAGATCATTGAAGGGTGCGTCGCCAACGTGCCGCCGCAAGGAGGCCGCAAGCACCCTCACCAAGAATTTCTGCAGATCGACACCCGTAACGTCCTGTTCATTTGCGGTGGGGCCTTTGACGGCTTGGACGACATCGTCTCTCGAAGGCTGGCGTCCGGTTCCTCTCGCTTGGGTTTCCTCGCCGGTGGCAGGGGTGGGGAAGAAGAGGAACCTAATTACCTAAGCCAAGTTGCTCCGGAAGACTTGCTGCAATTCGGGTTCATCCCTGAAATGGTGGGCCGGCTACCGGTAACCGTGTCCCTGGATTCCCTGGACAAAGACTCTTTGGTCCGAGTACTTACCGAGCCTAAGAACGCTATAGTAAAGCAATACCAACAGCTATTCAGCATGGACGGTGTGGAATTGGAATTCACCCCGGAAGGGCTGGAAGCCGCCGCCGAGCGGGCTCTGGAACATCAGACCGGCGCCCGGAGCCTGCGCTACATCATCGAAGAGACTTTGCTCGACGTGATGTACGAGCTTCCTTCATTGACCGATGTCGCGCGGTGCATAGTGGGACGGGAGGCGGTTGAAGGATCGGAAGACCCGGTTCTGATTGGCGAGTCCGGTGAACCCCTGAGCATATCCCTGGGTTTGGTGGAAAAGTCAGCCTAAGAACCGCTCCCGATTTGTTCCGAAGCCATTGCCCGTTTTATCTCCGGGTCCAGGCATATACCTTGAAAAGTATTTGTCCCTAGGCGGCCGGAGTGCGTCCCGGCAAATACCTCGCCATCCCTGATGCTTAGCCGTCCCTCGGCTACAGCCCGCAGTGTCTCAAATAGCAGGTAGGGCTCCTTCTGATATTCGACCTGACGAATCAACTGAAACAGGGCAAACTCCTCTCTTTCGTCTTCCTTCACCTGATCCAGATTCCTTTGTTCCAAAGCCTGCCGATGCACATCGAACTCCGAACCGGTCAGCGGCGCCGTGCAGTAAGAGATCAACGGCCCCCTATCCACTTCTTCGGTGGCCAGGTGGATCATTGCGCCAGTCTGGGTGGCCTTGGTTTCGATCAGACGCCAAACAACCTCTTGCCAAGTGCCGGTGGGGCCGTCGGGCAAAGCTGGGTGCAGGTTCAGAAGGGAATACTGGCGGCACATGTCGCCGCCCACGATCAACATGTATCCGGCCAGCACGCAGATATCCGGTTGAAATTCGCCTAGCAATTCCATCACCCGGACGTCGTATTCGTCCCGATGGTCGGCAAACCGGCCCCCCAGCGCTCTCCGGAACTTGTTGGAGGAGAGAGTGATCAGGGGCAAGCCGTACTTCCCGGCTAGCTCAAAAAACTGGTCCGAACCTTCGGCCTCGCCGGGCTCCCGGTTGCTGAAAACGAACTGGATGCGGGCATCCAATAGACCTATTGCCAAGCGGTCCTGGACAAATCGCAACAATCCTTGAGAACCGGGCCCTCTCCCGGTGGAAAACCAGCCGATATTAAGCATAGCCACCCAACATCCAACACGGAGAAATCTACGCCTGTGGTTCCCACTCTTCCTCGTCTGAGTTCGACGAGAAACTGTCTTTCAAGTTCGTGATCTTCAGTTCGGCCTCATCCAACAACTGATTGCAGCGCCGGACCAGATTCATGCCCTCTTCATATCGAGCAGTAGCGTCGGCGAGGCTCAAGCCCCCATCATCCAGAGATTCGGCCATCTCGTTCAAGCGGCGAAAGGCCTCTTCAAATAAAAGGGTGTCCAGTTCTTGTGTAGACTGAGGTTCTGGTGAGTCAGCCATATCCAACGTCTCCCCGGTTTAGCCTGAAAGCGGATTTCCCCTACCGCCCCGTAGACGAATCGTGCCGAATAAATCTCCTGACGGAATCCATTGGTAACACGTGGTGGACCTAGATCAGGCGCTCCATACCGGCGCCCGCGGCCACGGCCTTTTTCTTCCTGATGACGGTTTTGGGCTTGACCGCATGGCCGGCGGTGGCCTCTACTTGACCGTCGCTGACGGTGATAGAAAGGGCATCACCATCTTCAACCTGGTCCAAATTGGTTACAACTTGGCCGGTGACCCGTTTCTGAACCACGGAATAGCCCCGGCGTAGCGTGGCAACGGGATCCAGGGCGCGCACCCGGTCTTCCCGGTTTTCCACTTGCATACGGATGATTTTCAACCGGTTGGTCAGGGTGATTCCCGCGCCTCTGGCAATGTCATCGACCTTCCGGCGCCAGTTGCCCGTATCAGGCAGGATTCCTTCAAGGTTTCCTGACAGCCGGGCCACATCGTCGCGGCGCGAATCCACCTGATAGGCCCAGGCCCGGTCAAGATAGGCTAGAACTTCGTCCAACTGCTGTCTCAAGACGTATTGGTCGGGGGCCACGATCTCCGCCGCCGCCGACGGCGTCGGAGCTCTCAGATCGGCCACCCGGTCAGAAATGGTGAAGTCAGTTTCGTGACCTATCGCGCTGACGGTGGGGATGTGGCTGGCGTAGATGGCCCTCGCCACGATCTCTTCGTTGAAGGGCCACAGCTCCTCCAAAGCGCCCCCGCCCCGCGCCAGCACTATGACATCGGCCCGGCCGTCCCGATTAAGGCCTTCAATGGCCGAGACGATCTCAGCGGCGGCTTTCGGGCCTTGCACCAACGATGGAGCAAGTAGAAGCTCCACTAGAGGGTAGCGTCTTTGGATGACGTTTTGGATGTCATGGAATACCGCGCCGGAGGGGGATGTCACCACGCCGATGACCTTGGGGAAGGACGGTAGGGGCCGCTTTCGAGACTCGTCGAACAACCCCTCGGCTTCCAAGCGTAGGGTCAACCGTTCTAATTCCAAGGCCAATTCGCCCACCCCGGCGGCCATGGCCAGATCCACCATGAAGTCGGTGGTGCCCCGGGGTTCGTAGAACTGGAGTCGCCCATGGACCAAAACCGCCGTGCCACCGGCGAGCAATTCCGCTCCCGGCTGGCCGCGAAACATGACGCAGTTAAGCAGGGCTTGGTCGTCTTTCAGGGAGAAATAAGAGTGGCCGGCGGAAGAGACCCGGAGATTGGAAACCTCACCCTCCACCAGCACGTCGGCCAGTAGCGGGTCGCTTTCCAAGACCTCTTTAACATGTTGCGATACTTGGCTGACGGTGTATACAGCCACTGAGCTAGCTAACTCGCTCGGTATATTCTCCGGTGCGCGTATCCACCCGGACTATATTGCCCGCGGTGACAAAGGTCGGCACGGTTACCCGCAGCCCCGTTTCCAGGGTGGCCGGCTTAGTGCCCCCCTGAGCGGTGTTCCCTTGGAAATTCGGCGGGGTCTCTTTCACTTCCAGATCTACGTGAGTCGGAAGGTTGATGTTAATCACCTTCCCTTTGTAAAAGACGGCTTCAACAACCATCTGCTCTTTCAGATAATCGAGGGCTTTGCCCAATTGGCTGATGTCCAGTTCATACTGGTCGAAGGTTTCTTCGTCCAGGAAGTGGTAATAGTCCCCGTCAGTGTACATATACTGGGTCCGCCGGTTTTCGATGTCCGCCATGGAGAATGAGGTGTCGTATCTTTGGAAAGTTCTCTCTACTACCGCTCCGCTGAGGAGGTTCTTCATCTTTATTCGGGTAACGGGCGCCCGCTGCTGCATCTTGTGGCGCTCGTAATCCATTATTTGCCAGGGCTGGTCGTCCAATTCAATGACCATTCCCTTGCTTAGATCGCTAAAGTTGATGCTCATTCCAACCTCCCTTCCGGTAACAAGCTGTCAGCCATCGGCTATCAGCTACTGTAGGTTCAGGCGTGAGGATTCCGCCTCCTTTCAGCGGCAATCCGGGTCACGTCCGTTCAATTTTCTGATTCTGGCGAATCTTTCTGCTCGCGGCGCCGGCTGAGTCCTGACAGCTGATTGCTGAAAGCTGAATGCTTTATTTGGAAGCTTTGCTCAGGACCTTTGCTCCATCGTCTCCAAGGACCACGATATCCTCGATTCGGACGCCACCCCAGCCCGTTAAATAAATGCCGGGCTCCACGGTGAACACCATGTTCGGCTCCAGGGTTTCCGGGGAGTTGGGGCCAACCCTTGGGCTCTCGTGAACCTCTAAGCCGACGCCATGACCCAGACTGTGGCCGAAATTATCTCCATAACCCGCCTCGGCGATGACCATCCGCGACAATCCGTCACAGTCCTCACCGCTCATACCGGCCTTTACCGTATTTATTGCGGTGAGTTGGGCCCCCAACACGATGTCGTAAATCTTATTGAAAGTCTCGTCAGGCTCGCCGACCACGACGGTGCGGGTTATATCCGAGCAATACCCGTCTGCTATTGCTCCCATGTCGATGACTATGGGCTCCCCGGCCTGTATGGGTCGGTCCGAGGGCATATGGTGCGCCATCGCGCCATTGGGACCGGAGGCCACGATGGTGTCGAAGCTGAGTCCGTCGGCGCCGAACTCCCGCATCGCCATTTCCATCCGCCACGCGACTTCCTTCTCGGTCATGCCTTCTTGAATAGTAGGGCAGACAGCTTCCATCGCCGAGTCCGAGGCGTCGATCGCCTTCTGCAGCAGCGCCATCTCTTCCGAGTCTTTAAACACTCGATGCTCTTCAGCGATGCCGGAGGCAGCAACCAACGAAACTTTACCCAGATTCCCGTCTTCTTTCAGGGCATCCCGTACTTTCTCATAATTAGCCACGGTCATATGCCGACTTTCAAATCCAACCCGTTGAACGCCGGTTTCCTTGAGTTGCTCCACCAACCAGCCCCAACCGCCTCGCACCTGAATTACCTGAAAATCGGGCGCTTGATTGACGGCCTGCTCGGAGTAACGTGAGTCGGTAAACAACATGGCCCGGCTGGGGGTGATGAGCAAGTATCCCGAGGACCCGGTGAACCCTGAGAGATAGCGGCGGTTTTCCGGAGCCGAGATCAGGATCGCGTCCAGATTTCTCTCGGCCAGTTGACCCGCCACTCGCTCCAGGCGGTCGCTCATTGCGGTCCCTCTTCTTTGATTATCGCGGCAAGAATGTCCAGAGCCGCAGTATAACTTCTCCAACCAAACCCCGCAATCTGGCCTCGGGCGATGTCGGTAACGACGGAATGACGCCGCCATTCATCTCTTGCGTAAGGGTTGCTCAGATGAACCTCAATGATCGGCACTCCGGCGTCGATGAGGCCGTCCTTTAATGTATAGCTGTAATGGGTCAAAGCACCGGGATTAATGATGATCCCTTGGATGGTCCCAAAATGCTCTTGGATGCAATCAACCAAGTGCCCTTCCACGTTGGACTGGAAGAAAGTGATCTCCACTCCCAGTTTATCGGCCAGTTGAGACACTTCCCGATTCACATCGTCCAAGGTCATAGCGCCGTAGATACCAATGTCCCGGCGGCCTAGGGCGTTGATATTCGGTCCGTTGAGCACTAGGAACTTAGTCATCAGGATCAGTCTCCGGAGGTGCTGATGAAACCGGCGGCATATCGGAGCGGGGATGGTTGGTAAGATAGGCCGAAAGGGCCTCCTGCTTGGTGACATGGGTGTATATCTGGGTGGTGCTGGGGCTGGAATGTCCCAGCAATTCCTGAATCACTCGCAGGTCCGCGCCCCCTTCCAACATGTGGGTAGCGAAGGAATGCCGCAGGGTATGGGGATGTACCCCCAGGGTTGTCTGCGCCTGGATCCCGTAGCGGCCGACCAGCTTTTCCATGCTCCGGCGAGATAGCCGGGCGCCGTAACGGTTTAAGAAGAGCGCCGATTCAGGGCGTATCGCAAGTTGGGGCCTCCCTTCGTCCAGGTAGCGCCGCAATGCCGTGGCGGCAGGCTGGCCGAATAGCACCCATCTTTCTTTAGAGCCCTTGCCCCGGACCAGAATCTCTTTACTGGTGAAGTTCACGTGAGGCAGGTCCATGGTTTGTATTTCGCCCAGCCGAACGCCGCAGGAGTAGAGCACTTCCAAGATCGCCCGGTCCCGCAGTCCCAAAGGAGACGCTTCATCCGGGGCATCCAAAAGCCGGGCCACATCCCGCTGTCCCAGAAAACTGGGAAGGGGTTTTTGGACCTTCACGCGGTAACTCCGGCCCGACGGCACCGGACTAGCTTTGAACAATCCTTGCTGCACTAGAAACAAGTAGAAGGAACGTAACACCGTGAGTTTACGGGCGATGCTGACCCGGGCGTATCCCTTGCCATCCAGGGCATCGGTGGCCAGCCAGGCCATGTATCCCCGGAGCATCGCCCGGTCCATATCTTTCAGAGTTACCTCTTCCAAACCGAGGTATTGCCGGAAGGAGCCGATGTCGTCTAGGTAGATCCGGACCGTGTTTTCCGACAGCCCCCGCTGCCCTCTAAGGTAATCAGGATAACCTTCAACCAGGGCGTCAAAGCGGACCAACTCGGCGGAAATTGGTGTTCCGTGGTCAATCGCCAACTGGCGTCAACTCCGGGGATGGCTCCAGGATGGCCTCACGCCAATCGCAAACGGTGCACGAAAGCATGTCCCGGCCTTGTTGCACCATCATGCCGTTGCACTCTGGGCAAGGGGTGGGCACGGGGCGCTGGTTGCTGATAAAGTCGCAATCTGGGTAACGGGTGCAGCCGAAGAATGGCCGACGGCCGCCTCGGGCCCGCCGTTCCACAATCTCGCCGGCACAGTCGGGCTTGGGGCAAGAGACACCGATCTTGTTCAAGATCGGCTTGGTGGTCCGGCACTCGGGGAATCCGGTGCAAGCCAGGAACCGGCCGAACCGCCCGGTCTTAATCACCATGGGTTTGCCACAGGTTTCACAGACCTCGTCGGTTTCCTCTTCCACCTTGGTCCGGGGCATAGACTCTTCGGCATTGGCCAAGGCTTTCTCGAACGGACCATAGAATTCTCCCAGCATGGGGACCCACTCCCGTTCCCCCCGGGACACCTCATCCAACCCTTCTTCCATCTTTGCGGTGAAGTCCAGGTCCATCACGTCGGTGAAGAACTCAAGGAGCAGATCAATAACCGTGACTCCCAGCGCCGAAGGCAAAAGACGGTTTTGTTCCTTAGTCACATAGTTCCTGTCCAGCAAGGTTCCCACAGTTGGGGCATAGGTGCTGGGACGCCCAATACCCTTCTCTTCCATGGCCTTGATCAATGTGGCCTCGGTGAATCTGGGCGGCGGATGGGTGAAGTGCTGCAACGCCTCCAGATTCCCGCAGCCCAATCGGTCGCCGGCCGCCAGTTCAGGAAGGGATTGGCGGCCATCCTCGGATTCGTCATCGTCGATGCTTTCCAGGTAGAGCGCCCGGAAACCTGGGAACTTCAGCACCGAGCCGGTGGAGCGGAACATGTAGACCTTGGACGTTCCTTTACAAGCTGCTTCAATATCCACGGTGGTGGCTTCAGTCCGGGCATCGGCCATCTGACTGGCTAACATCCGGGACCAAACCAGGCTGTACAGGTTGAGTTGAGGCCGGCTCAGGAAGGCTTTAACGGAATCCGGAGTGCGCCGGATAGACGTGGGCCGGATCGCCTCGTGAGCTTCCTGGGCGGATTTGGCCTTGGTGGTGAACACCCGAGGCTTTTCCGGGACATAGTCCTTTCCGTAAGTTTCGGTGATGTATCCGCGGGCCTCGCTGACGGCAGACGTTGCCACCTGCACCGAATCGGTCCGCATGTACGTGATCAGTCCCACCGATTCTCCGCCACCCACTTGGAGCCCTTCGTAGAGTTCTTGGGCGATGGACATCGTACGGCGGGGGGTCAACCGCAGTTTTCGACCCGCTTCCTGCTGCATAGTGCTGGTGGTAAAGGGCGCGGTAGGACGCTGCCGGACATCCCGTTTTCGCACGTTCGACACCGCGTAGGCCGCATCCTTCAACTCGGCCTCAAACCCGCGGGCATCGTCCTCGTTGGGAATGGTCAAGCGGTTCTTTTGGCCTTTCACCGAATGCAGCACGCCCGTGAAGAGATGGGGCCGGGCGGCTGGGCTCTTTTCTTTGTGGAGTTGGGCCTCTAGGGTCCAAGATTCGACGGGAACAAAAGCCTGGATATCTTTCTCCCGGTCCACCACAATTCTCAGGGATACCGACTGCACTCGCCCCGCCGACAGGCCGCGCTGCACCCTCCGCCAGAGAAGGGGGCTGATCTGGTAGCCCACCAAACGGTCAAGGATGCGCCGCGCTTGCTGAGCGTTCACCAGATCCATGTCGATTTCCCGGGGATGCTGGAAGGCTTCTTCCACGGCCTCCTTGGTAATCTCGTGGAAAACCACGCGCTTGGGAGGATCGGGCCGTTCGTCCCACTTCGCCGCCGTTTGCAGGTGCCAAGAGATAGCCTCTCCTTCCCGGTCCGGGTCGGTGGCTAGATAAATAGTCTTGGCCTGGTCGCCGGCCTTTTTCAGGTCGTTGAGGATGGACCGCTTATCCCGCATGATTACGTAGGAAGGTTCAAACTCGTTTTCTATATCCACCCCAATCTTGCTTTTGGGCAGGTCCCGCACATGGCCCTGGGAAGCCACTACCACGTACTTGTTGCCCAACATCTGGCCCACCGTTCGAGCTTTGGCTGGAGACTCAACTATCACGAGTTGCTTCCCGGCCGCACTTCTAACGGACGAGCCTTTCTTCGTTCCCTTGGCGGTCTTGGCGGTGGATTTACGGCTACCAGCTTTAGTAGCACGCGTTTTCGATGCGGTTTTGGCCTTAGTTACCATAGACTTGGGATACCTCCCGTAAACGGACATAGTGCATGCAGCCCACCTGCCGCACCAGGCCTTTCAATTCCAGCATGGTTAGCATACTGCTTACGGACGTAATGGGGATGTCCGCGATTCTTCTAATGTCATCGATGTGTTGTGGATCGTCGTTCAAAAGACCCAGTAAAGCCGACTCAGGATCGCTATCCGTATCCACCGGCAGGGGCAATTGCACCTGGCGTGCCACCGCCGTCAAGTTCAACTCTTCCAGAATATCGGTAACGTTGGATACCAGCTTGGCTCCTTCCTGAATCAACCGGTTGGTCAGCCGGCTCATTGGAGAGTAGATACTGCCCGGCACGCAGAAAACTTCCCGGTTCTGCTCCAACGCATGATACACGGTCCAGCGGGCCCCGCTGCCTTCCCCAGCCTCAACCACCAGGGAACCCAGGCTGATGCCGCTGATTAAACGGTTCCGCCGGGGAAAACTCCGGGAATCGGGCCGGACGCCCGGAGGATATTCGCTGACGATAGCGCCACAGCCCACGATCTGTTGGGCCAAGTTGGTGTGTTCCCTGGGATAAATTATGTCCAGACCATTGGCCAGAACGGCGATGGTCCGGCCACCGCTCTCCAGAGCCGCTCGATGAGCCACTCCGTCTATACCTCTCGCTAGGCCGCTGACGATGACGATACCGTTGTGCGCTAATTCGGCGGTAAGCCCCGCCGTTGCTTCCCTTCCATAGGAAGTCGGACCCCTGGTACCAACTACAGCTAACGACCTTTCGTCGGACGGTAAAAGCGTTCCCTTGAAATAGAGGACTGGCGGAGGGTCCGCGATCTCTTTCAGCCGCACGGGATAATCATCATCGTGCCAGCAAGCCAGATTTATCCCGGCGCGTAGGATCCTTTCAAGCTCGGATTCCGGAGTGATCTTGCCACGAAGGCTTATCAGGTCTCTGGCGGTCCGATCGTCAAGACCCGCCGCCTTGAATTCACTAAGGCTTGCCTTCCAAGCCTTTTCCATGTCTTCAAAGTAGGCCTCTAGCCTACGAAACCTTACCGGTCCCAATCTGGGCACAAGGTTCAACGCCGCCCAGTATTTTATGTCCACCATAATAGCGATTCTAGCATATCGCTGAAGTTTGAAACAACGCCGCCGAGGACATATTATCCGACATTATCCGGCGCTAGTTAATTGACATTAGACCGTGCCTGCTGTAACATTCGAGTCGCTACTTTAGATATGAACAACAACCCTACAAGGTTGTTTACGCTTGACCTTATGGCTCCCCCTCAACCGAGGCTCGATGTTACCTCGAACGGCGCCATGGGGCTGCTCCGAACAATCACCATGACAGCCGCCATAAAATCCTTATATCCCAGCGTGGCGCGAAAATTGCTTCTCCTTTGCAACCCCCAGCCCTTGCATGCCAATCGGCTTAACCTTAAAATCCAATCTGCCCGATACTGACTCAGGGAGACATAAACATGGAAATGCGTGACTTCGTCGTCCGGTTCGCCGGTGAAGGCGGACAAGGGGTCGTTACTTCGGCAGAAGGATTAGCCCAGGCTGCCACGCAAGTCGGCTATCACGCTCAAACTTTCGCTACTTTTCCTTCCCAGATTATGGGAGGACCCACGTGGACCCAAGCCCGGATCGCCGTGGACCCGGTTCTAAGCGCCGGTGACGACGTGGATGTACTGGTGGCCTTCAATCAGGACGCCTACGACGAGCACAACTCCGAGGTTCGAGATGAAGGCGTCATCATCTTCAACTCCAACGAATTCCAACTTGAAGGCGACTCTCGAGGCTTTGGCCTTCCCTTCGACGAAATAGCCCGGTCCACCGGAAACAACCGGGCCGCAAACATGGTCATCATCGGAGCTCTGGCCCACCTGGTGGATATGCCCCAGCAGTATCTGGAGGAGTTCGTTACCAAGAGATTCACCCGCGGCCGCTCCGGTGACGAAGAAATTATCCGTTCCAATATCCAGGCAATGACACTGGGCCGGGAACACATCTCCGAGAGCGGACTCGCTCTGGGCGCCCTGGCTGCTCCAAACCCGCCAGACTTCGCTCAAATAATGCTGAAAGGAAACGAAGCCTTAGCCCTGGGCGCGCTGGCCGGAGGCTTGGACTTCTACGTTGGATATCCTATCTCCCCGGCCACGACTATTCTGTTATACATGGAACGGAACCTGGTCGGCGAGGGGAAATTTGCCCATCAAGTAAGTTCGGAGATCGAGTCGATCACCGCCATCCTGGGAGCGGGATTCGCCGGTAAAAAGGCAATGACGGCCACCGCCGGACCGGGATTCTCCTTGATGAGTGAGGGTCTAGGGCTAGGTTGGATTGCTGAGATTCCCTTGGTCGTCGTGGACGTGCAAAGGGGCGGCCCGGCTACCGGACTGCCCACCAAGACGGAACAATCGGACTTGATGGCTTGCATGTTCCCCGCACACGGCGATGTCAAGATGCCAATCATTGCGGTGGGCACGGTGGAAGAGTGTTTCTACGGCGCGATCAAGGCTCTTACCTGGTCCGAGCGGTACCAAGGGCCGGTGATCTTGATGACCGAGATGGCTTTGGCAGAGCGCGTGCAGAACATCGCCAAGCCTGACCTTTCCCAAGTTGAGAATCAGAGACGGCAGGTCTACGAAGGGACCAACGGATACCATCGATACGCCGGCTTCGAGTTGTCCCCAATGCCGCTACCCGGCAATCCGGGAGCATACGTCGCTAACGGCAGTGAGCATGACGACATGGGGGACACTACTCACTTGGCCAGCCGCCACATACAGATGACGGAGCGGCGTTTCAGCAAAATAAAACTTCTGGAAGAAGACGAGTACGAAACGGACAACGTCGACGAGTCCATCGTCATGATGCCTTGGGGCGGTTCGAAGGGTCCCGCGCTGGAAGCCTATAATCAGATGAAGGCTTCGGGGGTTCCCGTGGGCTGGTTCTACACCATGTACCTGAATCCGCTGCCTCCCAAAATGCTGGAAGAACTCAAAAAGAAAGACTTGGTGATTGTCCCGGAACTGAACTATCAGGGGCAGTTCGCCAGTATCTTGCGTTCCCAAGGGGTGAAAGCCGAGGCCATCACCCAATATACGGGCCTACCTTTCAAAGTGCGAGATTTGGTAAAGCGAATCACCGAAGTTACGGAGGCCGTTAGGAAGGAGGCGGCTGGGGTATGAGCAAGAAAAACGAAGAGTACGATTTCAAGTGGTGCCCAGGTTGCGGAGACTTCGGGGTCCGCAGGGCGTTGGAAATGGCGATGATTGACCGTCTCGAAGAGACGGGGCTTCCGATTGAAAACAACGTGGTGGTCGCGGGCATCGGTTGCTCTGGCAATCTGGTTCATCTCCTAGAGGGCCGCCAGCCCTATGGCTTCCATGGTATTCACGGCAGGTCCTTGCCCATCTCCCTGGGCGTAAAGATGGCCAGGCCCGAGTTGAACGTGGTGGTTGTGGCCGGCGATGGCGACTTCCTGAGCATCGGCGCCGAGCATATCGGGCCTCAGGCTGCCCGTAACCTGAACATCTGCGCCGTGATCATGGACAACGGAGTATACGGACTTACCAAAGGCCAGAGCTCTCCAACAACCAAGCTCGGTGAGATAACCAGTTCTACCCCCTTCGGCAAGATCGAGTCCCAACTTAATCCCCTGGAGCTGTATTTAACCCTGGGTGTTTCCTTCATCGCTTCCGGCTTTTCCGGACAGGTTAGGCCGTTGGCCAAGCTGATCACCCAGGGGATGGAGCATAAGGGGTTTTCCATAATACACGTACAATCTCCTTGCACCACCTATAACGACACCTTCGAAATGCTCAAAGGGAACGTCCAAAAGGGGATCGAGCCAGGACTGTGGGAGATTCCGGAAGATCACGACACTAGCGACAAGGGCGCGGCCCAGCAATTACTCCAGCAAGGCGGCGTTCCCGTGGGAGTGCTTTACAACGACACCTTCCGCCCTTCCATGGATCAGCAAGTGGAGCAGATGTGGACAAGGGCGAATCCCAAGACCGTGCAGGAATTGGTGGACGCGTTCGAATTCTGACCTGACCACAGCCTCAGAAACTGTAAAGCTCCCCGGCTTATGCGGGGAGCTTTTGTTTTGAAGGATTCTATCCGCAGGGACAGACTGGTAGACAGCCCGGCCGTGCTACTGGTTGGCGGCTAGATATTCTTGAAGGTGTTGCCGAAGGAAGATGCGTCCCCGGTGGAGCCGGGCCTTTAGCGACGAGACGGATATATCCAGTATTTGAGATGCCTCTTCGTTGCTCAGACCCTGGACGTCCCGAAGCACCACCGCCGTTTTAAGGTTGGGCTGCAGCATGTCCAGCCCCCGCTCAAGGTGCTCGCGAAGCTCGCTGTTCAGCGCCAGCTTCTCGGGACCTTCGCCCGGGCTGGGCAGTTCGATCTCTTCATATCCTGTTTGGGTGATGTTCCGCCTAGGCCGCTCTTTGCGAAGCTTCATCAAGGCAGCGTTGGTGGCGATGCGATACAGCCATGTGCTGACCCGTGATTCCCCGCGAAATCGTTCAAAGTTACGGTAAGCAGCTAAGAAGGCATCCTCGGCATCGGCGTGGTTCCCCAGGATTCGATAGGTGAGGTTGAATACGAAATCACCGTATTCGGTTACGATGTCTTCAAAAGTTTGTGTGGTCTGAGATTCCATCGGTTGTCAATTATTTCAGGAAATATACCTTTAACCTGCATTGTGCATCTAAAGTAATGAGTTTGTCTATAGAAGGCCGATTCGCTACTCAGGGGAAGGCGTTGGGGAGCGCCACCCACCACCATGATTGGCCGCTCTTTGGAATGAGGACGGTTGCTGTTGGTTGGACATGAGATTAGAATACCCTGGGGGTTGTTACATTGATCGGACTACTCAAAAAGCTATTTCACCGCGACGGCGACGACTGCGAAGAAGTCCGCAAGCTTTCGTCGGACTATTTGGACGAGGACCTCGCCCCACCCAAACAGTCGGCGATTCGGGCCCACCTAATTAACTGCGGTCCTTGCCGCGCCTTCGTTGACACTCTGGCTACCACTATCGGAATACTTTCTCGGTTCCCCAAGGTGTCAACGCCTCCTACCTTCCACGACTCGGTCATGGAACGCATCAATCAGGAAAAGAAATAAGCCGGATGCCTGATCGCGGATATCGGCCGCGGGGCAGTAAGGGTTAGGCTGGCAAAGACGTCGATCAACTCCGTGGTGGTCTGAAGGTTTCCCGTCGCCTTGCCCAATAGACGTGGATAATCACCGCGTTTCGATTCCGGGCAGTCAGCTAGACAGCAGCGTCTCTTCCTGAAGCGATTGGTACTTGGATGGGCACTTCACCAGGATGGCGTCTGTCTGAAAGATCTGGTCCTCGCCGTAGCTGCCTTCCAATATAACCTCGGAATGTGGGTTGAAGAACAGGTCGGGCAGTACCCCCACATATGTCGCGGATAGATACTCCCCGGCCGACCCACCGTTCTCGTCTCGAAGTTGGAAATGGGAAACCGTTGTCCTTCCCTCTCTCAGGAAAGAGTCAGCCACCAGTTTGCCCGACACCCGGAGCGTTCGTCCGTCATGGACATCTGTTTTGTTGATAAGCTCACCCACGGTCAAGAAATAAAGGGCATTCCCAGGGAAAGCCGCGTATATCATGTACCCAAGAGCCAGCGAAACAACCGCCGCAAGAATCAGGAAGCGGGTACGGTGACTCTGATTCTCCGGCTCTGCTTCGCCTTCAGCTTCTGTCCAGTCCGGCCAGTCCGGTTCCAACTCAGCCAATGTTTCTCCTCTTGTTTCCCTACTACCCAATTATATACTGAAATCCTAGCTAGCGTCCTCCGGTTCCTGTTGCTCCAGCGTCCGGCGCAATTCGGCGATCTCCTTACGCAACTCCTGTTGGCGCCGGCTGACGAAAAACGCGTAAGCGAAGAAGGCCACCCAAGCCACCGTGAACGCGGCAAATAGGAAGGGCAGATTAGCTGCCGGCAACGTGGCCTGTAGCAGAACGATCAGCATAAAACTTAACACCTCAAGTCAGGAGAAGAGAATTCAGACTGGCATCAGCGCCCGGCCCGTCGCGCCACCAGCCGTATTCCTCGGAGCCGGTCCTCGCTGTTCCTCAGGGCCGTCCGTTCCGCCACCAGATAGGCAAATAGAAGTAAGAACGTCACCATGGAGAAAAGTAGGATCCACAGCATGATTGGCTCCAGGGCATTTGCCTGGGCGAAGGGGCCCACCACCGGGGACGGGTGTATCGAACGCCACCAAACCACCGAATAGTACACTATCGGAACGTCGACAAACCCCACGATTCCCACCACCGCCGAGTAACGGGCCGCTTGCTGCTGGTTAGACGCGTGGGAGCGAATCATCAGATAGGAAACGTAGATCAGCCAAAGGATGAGGGTGGTGGTCAGCCTGGGCTCCCAGGTCCACCAGGTGTTCCACAGCGGCCTGCCCCAGATGATTCCGGTCAGCAGCGCCACGGTAACAAACACCACGCCAACTTCGGCGCACGAGTGAGCTAGCCGGTCCCATTTCCCGTCACGCCGCACCACGTAGGCGATGCTCGCTAGGAAAACCAGGAAGAACGCCAGGAAGGACATGATGGCGATCGGCACGTGGAAGTAGAATACCCGCTGGACATGGCCAAGCACCGCATCAGTGGGAGCCACCACGAAAATCAGGTAAAGGTCCGCCAGCATGAACAGACCGCTCAACACCACCAGATAACCCGTAATATTTTGGCGGACGCCATTCCCCAGCAATCGGTCCTACCTCCTCTTCTTTTCCAGCATCATTCCTCTACAACTACGGCAAAAACCCACGGACATATTACTAAGAATAAGGCGTCGAAGATAGCTAGCAGAGGCAGCCATCGGTTCAACCCAACGCCCGGCTCGGAACCGATCGAGGCCGAAGACGCCTCAACCGCGGCGATGATTACCGGCAAGATCACCGGGAAGAATAAAACCGGGAGCATGATCTCACGCGATCTGGTCTGAACGGCGATAGCCGAGAACAGAGTGCCAACCAGCGCAAACCCCAAAGTGGCCATCACGATGGTTAGTACCAAGGTGAAAGACAACACTGGAAAATTGAGCAGAGCGCCGAAAATCGGCAACAAAGCGGCCTCAACCAATAGCATGAATAGAAAGCTGCTCAAGGCTTTCCCCAAGAAAATGGCGTCACGGCTTACCGGAGACAGTAGCAACCCCGCCAATCCCCCCTGCTCCATCTCCCGAACGAATGAACGATTCATGGCCAATGTCGCCGCGAAAGCAAAGGTCACCCAGATGATCCCCGGAGCCAGCACGGTAACCCGCTGAGGTGTGACGTTTAGGGCAAAGTTGAACACCACCACGATCAGTAGGCTGAATACCAACATCGACACCACTAGGTCCCGGGAACGCCACTCCAGCAGGATATCCTTCCTTACCAGTATCAGGACGGGCCTCAATAACTGCATCATCGGCTGGCGCCCAGAGATACAGTTACCCGCCGGAGAAATTCGGCAGAGTCGCCGGTCCCTTCCGGCCCACTGAGATGGAGATTCCCCTCGGCCAGCAGACCTAGTTGGCCGGTCCACGAGAACCCCAATTCGGTATCATGGGTCGTCATGACCACGGCGCGCCCAGATTCGGCCCACTCTTGTAAGAGTTCTCTGAGTAACTCCACCGAGCCACGGTCCAGCCCGCTCTCCGGCTCGTCCAATAACAGGATAGAAGGCCGATGCATGATAGCCCGGGCGATAGCTACCCGTTTCTGCATTCCATGGGAAAGGCTACGTAAACGCTGGCCGGATCGGCGGTCCATCCCCAATTTGGAAAGGGCCTCGTCGGCCTTTTTTTCAGGGTCATTAAGGCCGAACAGGCGTCCGTAGTAGACCAGGTTTTCAAGGGCAGTCAGATCGTCATACAGAAAAGTTTGATGGGCAACGACGCCAACCCGGCTCCGAACCGCTTGTGGGTTGCGCTGCAGGTCGTAACCCGCGATCAACGCCTTCCCCGCGTCGGCTCTGGCCTGGGCTGACAGGATTCGCAGCAAGGTAGACTTGCCCACGCCGTTGGCCCCGAAAATGACGAGAAATTGTCCCCATCCCAGGGTCAGATCCAAGTCCCAGAGCACCGGCCAGTCGCCGAAACTCTTTTCCAATCCCTCTAACTTGATAGCGTCGCCAACAGAGTTCACCGGCACAACGATGTTTTACCCTACCGCTTCGGCTAACCGGAAATAAGAGAAAGTAACCAAGTCAGACGATTCCGATTCCCCTGGCCCATGGTTAAAATCCTTAAAAACCTTGCCGCCGCGATAGTCCAACGCATATCTCCCCGCCGTCCTTCAGGTACGGCTAGCTATCCAATGATAGCCCTGAAGGAAGTCGCAATACAAGCTAGAGGCGTTCTGGGAAGTATCAATGAAAAGGACAAGAAGACAGCCCGGGCCGCAAGGGAAACTCACCCCCTGTCGTAAAATGGGCAGGGGGATCTAGTCTCCAGCCAAAAGTCACGAGACCGATAGCGCCCGTTGCGGGAAGATCCCTTAAGCGCTGTCCCGGATGTAGGTCAGGACCGCCTGGACCCTGGGGTGAAGGTTGCCGTTGTGGCCCAAGTGGAGTTCTTGGTATATGGCGTTGATATAATTCTCAACCGACTTGGTGCCCAATACGAGATTTTCGGCGATGGAGGAGTTGTTGTAACCCTTGGCCATCATCGATAGTACTTCTTGTTGGCGCGGAGTGAGGCCGGCTGTATCCGAGCCTCTACGCGGCTTCATGCTATTGACCACTCCCTGGTCCATCACCGCCAATCCGCAAGCCGCTCCTTCGATCGCGCGAACCAAAGCTCCGGCATCGGTCACCGACTGTTTCAAAACGTAGGACCACCCGGAGAGATCGTCGGAAGCAATCATGCTCACGTACTCCCGCTCCTTATGGGCGGAGAGAAGAATCATGCCCATTTCAGGATGGTTTGATTTGATAGTTCTCCCAGCCTCGATACCGTTGGGATCCCCGCCCAATTCTATGTCCATCAATACAACATCGGGTTGCAATTGGCTGGAGGTTTGGATCGCTGCGTGACCGTCGGACACCGCGTCAACAATCTCCATATTGGGTATAGAACCCAAAGAGATCTTTAGCATGTCTCTAAAGAGACCTTCGTTTTCCACGATAAGAACTTTAACCATCAATCCCCCTCGAACCGCCCTTCTACGTTCCCACATCGGGCTCCTTGTCCTAGTATTCAAGGGCCTTATATCGGATTCTATGGAAGATACTTTGTTAAAGCAATGTCAAATTTGCCGGCCCGTACAGCAGCTTCGCCGCCCGATTCGAACACTGTCAGTTTTCATCGCTAGACCATCCCTATCGACTCTCCTTCATCTCTAGCAGGACAGCCACACGGCTCGCCAGCCGTTGCCGTTAAGCGGTGACACTAGGACAGCAAAACCCACGCAAGGGAGTTCAACGGTGCAAGCGGTCTCGCATTGGCGTAACTAGGTAAAAGTTTGATTACAAGTTCCGGATAGAACGAGGGTGAACGAAGCGGTACATTGGAAATATCGAATTCGCAGATGGGAAAGCGGCAGGCACATCGCTCCCGAGAGGCATATTTATGAAGAGGGCTTTTGCCCGCGGGACACACACTTACCACGGGTGGTACGTGGTCGCGGTCTGCATGATCGTCGCGATCGTCACTGCGCGCGGCGCCTTCGGTGTTTTCGTGATCCCCATGAGCGAAGAATTCGGCTGGGGCCGCGGCGCCATTTCAATCGCGGCTTCTATGGGTTTCCTTTTCCACGGCCTGATGCAGCCTTTGTTGGGCAAAGCGTTAGACCGATTTGGGGGCCGGCGTGTGATTCTCGTTAGCTTGACCATTTTCGGACTAGCCACCGCAGCCCTTGGCCTGACGTTCCACATTCTCTTCGTTATCTTCATGTTCGGAGTGATAGCCGGAACGTCTTTCAGCGGGACCTCTCCTGCCAACACCGGCGCTTTGATCGTCAAATGGTTTCGGCGGAGACGGGCCACCGCGGTGGGGCTAAACGGCGCAGGTGTAGCGTTGGGGGGCCTTCTTATTATCCCTTTGGCCGCCTACATGATCCAGGCCACTAATTGGCGGCTGGCCTGGGTGACCCTCGGCTTGATTGTCCTGTTAGTGGCAGTTCCCCTCGTTTATCTGGTAGTGCACGACGACCCGGAAAAGCTGGGGTTGAGGCCCGACGGTGACGCGCAGCCTCCCAAAGGCGACGTCAGTCCGGATTCAAACCATCTGGCCGGACCGTTGCAGACCTCCCGGTGGCGCGAGTCATTCCGGTCCTGGCCTATTTGGCAAATAACGGCTGGTTTTTTTGCCGACGGATTCACTACGTCGATCTTGCTGGTTCATTTTGTGCCTTATGGCATTGATCGGGGCCTGTCGCCTTCCGCAGCAGCAATCGCGTTCGGATTCATGATGGTGCTTAACGTCGTAGGGAGCACGACTGCTGGATTGGTGACCGACATGATGCAGCGCAAGACCGTGCTGACGCTGATCTATTCACTGAGGGGTTGCGCCTTTATCGCCCTGTTGCTTTTGCCGGGAAACTTGGAATTATGGGTGTTTGCGGCCGTCATAGGGTTTTCGTTTATGGCCACCACTCCTCAGACCGTTTCCTTGACCGCCGATATTTACGGCCTGAGCGCGCTGGGAATCATCACCGGTATGACCGTTTTAGTTCGGCAGATTGGCGGCGCGTCCGGTATCTTGATCGCTGGGTACCTGTTCGACGTGACCGGCTCTTACACACTACCATTTACCATGGCCGGATTCTTGTTGCTGCCGGCAGTGCTCCTGTCGTTCACGATCAAAGAACAGAAATATTCCGCACGCTATCAGACCTGGCCGAAACCAGCACCTGTACTCAGCGGATGTAACAATAACCAATCAATCACGGGTGCTTGATACTTATCCCGCCGTCCACCGCCCAGGTCTGCCCGGTGATGTAGGCTGCCGCCGGGGAGGCCAGGAACACCGACAGATAACCCGGTTCTTTAAGTTTTCCAGTCCGACCCAAGGGGATCTGCTTCGCGGCAGTGTCCTGGCGGGTCTGATAGGCCTCAGCGGACATTTGGTCTGGGTCTGGGAACGACCCAGGCGCAACCGTGTTGACCCGAACACCAAATGGCGCCCATTCCTGGGCCAAGCATTCGGTAAAACGCATCAGTCCGGCTTTAGCCGCGTCGTAGGCCGAGTACCCGGGACGGCCCCTGAAGGACGCCCAACCAGAGATGTTGATCACGCAACCTTGGCGGCGCTCCAACAGGTGGGGGCCAACGGCCCGGCATCCTTGAAATGCCTCGGTTAGGTTTATGTCAATCACATGATGCCAATCTTCTTCGGTCATCCCTTCGATGTCGCCGCCGGGTAGTTTCACCACGGGCTTGTGTATAGAGTCGCCGACACAATTGATCAATGTGTCGATATGGCCGAACTCCCCCAGCACCTGCTCGGTTATCCGGTCCATGTCGGCCGTCTTGGTGGCGTCACCCGCCAACGGGAGTGCGGTGCGTCCCAAAGCCCGGACTTCCTTGGCTACCTGATTCACACCGGTCTCGGTCAATCCGGTGATGGCTACATCGGCGCCCGCTTCGGCGAACACCATCGCGATGCCTTTGCCGATTCCCCGGCCTGCGCCAACCAACAATACCTTTTGTCCGGCTACGTCAAATTCTGGAATACTCATCTCGTTGAAGTCACCTCTTTTACGCAAATATCGGCAAATATCGGGTTGATAAACCGATCCGGTCTGCCGTAAAGGTCCTTACGATGGCTGGAAGTGTAGCCGAGCACGCAAAGCCAGTCAATCGAGGGCTAACCGTGCGTATCCCCAGTCCGATTCCGTCCTAGTAAGGTGGAGTATCGGCGATATTAAGGTTCGTTTTTGAAATGGTTGCAATGGCTGGTGTAGACGGAGATAATCGTTGAGCCCACGCCGTTGATCCTGCGTCCGGCGCGCCCGGTTGAGGCCGGATAAACCGTCCAACTCCAATAATCAGGAGAAACATCGATGAGAATCGCCAGGTATCTCGCCCACGGCCAGATCAGCTATGGAATCATTTAGGGCGACAACGTGAAACAGTTGAGCGCCAGCCCCTTCGAACCCCACGAAGTGATCGACCACGTTCATCCCTTGACCGACGTCAAGCTGTTGGCGCCCTGCGTACCGGGCAAGATCCTGGCCATCGGGCTCAACTACTCCAGCCACCTACATGACCGGACGAGTCCACCCGTGCCCATGGTCTTCTACAAAACGCCCACTTCGGTCATCGGACCGGGCGACACCATCATCCGGCTCAAAGGAACGAAAAAGCTAGACGCTGAGGCCGAGCTGGTTGTGATTATGAAAGACAGTTGCCGCAACGTCTCCAAAGAGGACGCCATGCAGCACGTTCTGGGTTACACCTGCGGCAACGACGTCAGCGCCCGCGACTGGCAAGAGGAAGACCGGAATTGGTGGCGCGCCAAGTCCACGGATACCTTTTCCCCCGCCGGTCCGTGGATCGAGACCGACTTGGACCCCCACAACATCCGGGTCACCGGCCGCATCAACGGTAAAGAGGTGCAGAGCGAAAGCACTACATATCTGATCTTCGACATCCCGACCTTAATATCCTTCTGCTCAGAGTACGTCACTCTGGAAGCCGGCGACATGATTTACACTGGCACGCCGGGAACGCCGGGTGAGATGAAAGACGGCGACATCTGCGAGATTGAGATCGAGGGGATCGGGGTGCTCAGCAACCCGGTCAAACTTGAAGAGTAAGCTCCATTGATCGTGCTCGCCTAAGAACACGAACGCACCCCCACTCTAACGCCCCCCAATACGGGGGAGAGTTGGAGTAGGAGTTCGGAGTCCCGGGAATGACATCGCGATCCAGAGCCAGCCAATTACCGGTCTGTTGCCATGGTCTCCCCCCGGTACCACAACTCCCGCTACAGATGCAAATGGGGAGGTAGGTAAATGCTGAAGACGCATATTACGGAACGCCTGGGAATTGAATACCCAATCATCTCCGCGCCCATGAACGGCGCAAGCGGCGGGAGTTTGGCGACCGCCGTTTCCTCGGGGGGAGGACTGGGGACTTTTGGCTGCGTCAATGCTGCCAATACCTACGATCCTGACTACATCAGGCAGCAGATCGAGCACATTCGCTCACAAACGACTAAACCTTTCGGCGGTGGCTTCATCACCCAAAACATTCCGCGAGCGCCACAGAACTTCGAGGCTGTGTTGGAACAGCAAGTACCGGTTATCCTCTTCTCCTTCGCCGATCCTACGCCCTGGTTGAAGCGTGCCAAAGAAAGTGGGGCCGTTACAATTTGCCAGGTTCAAACGATGGACGGGGCTCGTTTGGCTGTTGCAGGCGGGACCGACGTCCTGGCGGCGCAAGGTAACGATGCAGGTGGGCATACCGGTACACTAAGTCTGTTGCCCTTTCTCGTCCGTGTCGTCATTGAGTTTCCAGACTTGCCAGTACTGGCCGCCGGGGAGATCGGTGACGGGCGCTCCCTGGCAGCCGTGCTAGCCGCGGGCGCCGATGGAGCCTGGATGGGCACTGTCTTCACGGCTGCTCAAGAAGCCTCCGACGTTGCAGATGCGCACAAAAAATTGATTGTTGACAGCGACGGGGAAAACACCATTCAAACCCAGGTATTTGACATCCTGAATACCGGATTAGCTGGCAACCCGGATTGGCCTGAAAGGGTCTCTGGCCGCGCCTATAATAACCGGTTCGCCCAGGAGTGGCACGGCCGGGAAAATGAACTCCGAGACCGCCTGGATGAGATAATCCCAGCCTACGCTGAGGCGAGGCAGCGCGGCGACCTCGAGGTGGGCTCAGCTTGGTTTGGCAAGGCAGCTGCATTCGTCGATGCTGTTAAGCCTGCGGGCGACGTCCTCCGTACCATTTGTGACGATGCAGAGCACCATTTGCGCCAGCGGTTCGTTCAGTCGGTTCAATGAAACCCTAGGGACCTACGTCGCCAGCGATATATTTCTAGTTGTGGCGGGGATTGGCCCTAATCCAACTCCACCTTGCGGACGATGAAGGCGTCGGAAGCCATGATCTCGGGAATGCGGGGCGGCAGATTATCGAAATCGTCAGCTACGGCGCTGATCAGCCGCCCACTCAGCTTGCCGGATTCCTCGCTGGCGAAAAACACGGCTAGGTCGGCGGCCCGGTCTATGGACGCTCCGCCGCCGCCAGTCACTTTCACTCCCAGCTCGAAAAGGTCCTTGTCGCCGACTAACTCCGCGCCGTCCCGCAACTGCTCCCACATCCGGGTATCGATGGAGCCCGGCCCCAGGGAGTTGATCTGAACGTTCTTACCATTCAATTCCAGCCAGATATTCTCGGTTAAACGGACGACGGCCGCTTTGCTGGCGCAGTAAGCCGAGGTGTTACGCCAGGCCGCGGTGGCGCCGGCTCCGGCCAGGTTGACTATCTTACCCCTGTCCTGGGCAATCATCACCGGCAACACCGCCCGGCAGCATAGATAAGTGCCCACCACGTTCACCTGGATAGTGTTGATCCACTCGGCAACGTCGTTGTCCTGCAGCAGTCCTACCGGCCCCCCGATGCCCGCGTTGTTCACCAGGATATCGATGGTGGAAAACCGGTCCACAGTCTGGCGGACCATCTCATCAACGTCGTCCTGTTTCGTCACATCGGTCAGCACGATATGAGTGGCGGCCCCCAACTCCTGAGCCAACCGGGCTGTCTCTTCCAACTCGCCGGCGCTCCGGGCTGCCAGAGTCATGATGGCCCCTTCCCGGGCGTATGCTAGCGCAATGGCCCGGCCGATGCCGCGCCCGGCTCCGGTAATTATCGCGACCCGGTCTTTTAGCCGCATATCGATGCTCCTTGGTTCTTCAGCTTCCCACTCCTCCAGCACCCGATCAAAGAGGAGTACCAAAGTCTAATATAGGTATTTACGGCTGATTCCGCCAGGGGTATACCATCGGCGCTTGCCGTTGGTCCGAAGGACCAACGATCACCTTCCGCCCTCGCTGCCACTGGACTAGAACCGTCGAGCGTCCGAGCTGACAGCCAGTGACCGGGTCAATCTTGAACCGTCCGTAGAAGGTTGAGAAATCTAGCCGTCCCGCCGTTTCCCGCAGTGCCGAGTCTTCCAATGTCCCCGCCTCTTCCACGCAGCGCTGGGCCACCAACCCGGCGGCGTACGCCTGGACCATCGGATAATCTACGGTTCGGTGTCCCTTACCCTGTAGCAACGCCATCACCTCGGCGCCGGTGGGACCGTAATCTCTGGGATAGGTGCCGGAGGCTTCCCACTGGCTGGGGCCGACGAATCCGTCGGCGGCTTCTCCCAGGTGGTCCTTGAATTGTTGTATTGGGGCGGCCACTACCGCTACCCCTTTTAAGCCCAGTTCCCGTCGCGCCAGCTGCCCGGCCAGCAACAGGTCATTTTGGATACGCCCCACGCCCAACAACAGGTCCGGACGGACCCGCTCCACCTCGTCGAGTACGGCGCTGAAATCGTTGATGGACGGCTCAAATTCTCTTAACAAACTGATCCTGAACCCCAATCGCGCGGCCTGGCTTTCCACGGTAGAGGTGACTGCCTTGGGAAACGCTCCGGTGCTTGCCCGCACTATCGCCAGGGAGTCGGCGTTAGGATCGGCCCCTCGAACCAAGGGCAGCCACTCTGCCAGGTAGCGGCTGGCCGGCGTGAGTACACCCACCACCCATTTGAATCCTCGTTGGTATATGGTGTCGGATGCCCCGCCCTGGTTCCACAGCAACCTGCCATGGCCCTCCGCCACCTGGGCGGACGCAAGAGCCAGAACGCCGGAGTAAGGCCCAAACAGAAGGTCTACGCGGTCTCTGGTGATGAGGCGTTCGGTGGCCTGGCGAGCTTGGGCCGTTTTGCTGGCGTCGTCATAGTAGACGATTGAGATCGGCCGGCCGGCATCGGAATGCCCAACTTTTACGCCGCCTGACCGGTTTACATCTTCAACCCAGGCCTGCAGTCCGGCCAAAGCCTGATGTCCCTGCACTTGGAACTGACCGGAGAGCGAGACGGGGATGCCCACCTTCACGGTATCGGAGCCGACCATCCTAATATTGCGTCAAGTTCATTGGCTTGCATTGCCCGGATGTAGAAGCCCGTCATTGCTCCGAAAATAGAATTGCCGACCTTCGGCCGCACACTTCGTCATTCCGACACCAGCCCTTCGGCGGAAGGGCGGCGAGGCTCCGACTTCGTCGCGAGTCCCTGGCGGAGTCGGGAA
>ENA-ORDI01000329-ORDI01000329.1-marine-metagenome-genome-assembly--contig:-NODE-329-length-34069-cov-3.435485_pt1 | contig 34069 bp, 40 predicted proteins | sample MGYA00248628_ERZ508525 | MGnify/ENA primary metagenome ERZ508525 (study PRJEB26195, sample SAMN05422138) | marine metagenome | isolation source: East of Porto Seguro, South Atlantic Ocean | place... | reverse complement strand
TTCTTTTGTCAATAATAACTAATGATGCATTTATTCTTTTTGCAAACGCACGAGCCCTTATCACCCCCCCAACATCAGGAGACACTATAGCTAGTTCACTTCTTTTATCTGTTATTTTTTTCATATCTTCAATTAACGCATTCACAGAAAATAGATTATCAAGAGGAATATCAAAGAAACCTTGTATTTGACCAGCATGTAAATCAATTGTTACAACTCTATTAGCACCTGCAGAAGTTATTAAGTTTGCAATTAACTTTGCTGAAATTGAAGTTCTGCCTTCATCTTTTCTATCCTGGCGAGCATATCCAAAGTAAGGAATTACGGCGGTAATTCTTTTTGCAGAAGCACGTTTTGAAGCATCAATAGCGATTAGTAATTCCATTAAATTATCATTTACAGGGGGTGAAGTTGACTGAATTATGTAAAGATCTTCTCCTCGAATATTTTCATTAATCTTTACAAAAACTTCACCATCTGCAAATTTTTTTATTGTGGCATCTGATAAATTAACGCCAATGTAGGAAGCTATTGCTTCTGCAAGCATCGTATTACTATTGCAGGAAATAATCTTCATCTTTTTAATTATCCTTTCATTATAGCAGAATTTTAATAGATCAAGATTAAAGATTTTACATTAAATGTTGTTTTTAAATCCTATAATATTGATCATTCTTCCTGTCGGTAAGGTTTTATCGTGGGTTGAGCGACGATGGCTAAAAAATAGATTTTCATTCTCATAAGTATCAAAATTGATATGGTAAACATTATTAACCAAATTTTTATTGAATTGAAATTGTATTAATCCTCTCATATCAAAAAGAGTTTTCTTAGTTTTTTTCATATTAGTGAAAAATTTATCATAATTTGAATTTTTTATAACAAATTGCTCTTTTAAATCAGTATTGACTTCAAAGTTTGCTTTATTTAGGCATGGGCCAATAATGGCAAAAATTTTATTAACATTTGATTGTATTGTTTGAATTTGTTCTAGTGCAGACCCAACAATATTTAACAGACAACCTTTCCAGCCAGCATGCAGGCAACAAATAAAATTAATGTCACTATCATAAATAAAAATAGGACAACAATCTGCTGTTAAAACTGCAAGACTAATATCTTTATCTTGAGTAATACTTCCATCAGCCTCCACTGTAGAGGAAAAATTGTTCTTATCAATTATAGCAACTTGATTTGAATGAGTTTGGCTAATGAATTTTAACTTGCTTTTATCCAAACCCAATTTTTTTTTCGCAATATTAATATTCTTATTTACGACATTTTGATCATCGTCTGTATTGTGACTGCAATTAAGAGATGCATGATTATCAATGGACAAGCCCCAATTTTTTGTAAAAAATCCATAACCAATATCTGAAATATTTAATTTTTTATGCATGTAATAGTTGATTTTCATTTTATCTAGTAACAATTAGGACTTTGAATAGTGAGCCCATATTTTTTTCATCAATTAATCTTTCGTAGCCTTTTTCAATTATATCTTTTTGTTTATTGTTACATTTTTTTAAAATTATATTTTTTCTTTTTTCTATACCATGAGACAGTAAAAATTCTTTTTGCGAACAGAAAGTATATATATTAAGATTATGCCACTTTGCAATTTCAATTAGCCTTTTAAAATTTACCAACGATGTAATATCCTGAGTTCCTGGATTGTCAAAAATATTTGTGCGTTGATGATTACTTATTGATTGTAAAGTAAAGTTATTAGGATTATCATAATATCCATAATCAATAATTAAACTAACTCCACCAAACTTGCGTAAATATTTACAGATTTGATGAAAATAATTATCCCTTTGTTCCGATATTTCTAAAATGTTATTATGATCCTGCTTATTTAAAAATGATAATGTTGCAGGGTCTTGAATTATTTTATTTTCAGTAAAAAATGCTTCATCTTCTTTATTAAAGTTAACCATTTTTTCCACCCAAGTACCATTATTATGATGAAATTGTCTTATAGGCAGACAATCAAGAAATTCATTTGCATAAATTATAGCTGGGTTGGGTGAGAGACTAGTTATGTCCTTTACCCATTTTATATTCTTAGTATGCAATACATTAGTTTTTAAGTTATATTTTTGTTGTTTAATTAAATCATCATTAATTTCAATGAGTTTAATATTGAGAGATTTCTGAAATTTTGGAAATTTTTTGGTGATATTAAGAATATCTATTAACAATGTTCCTTTTCCTGGACCAAGTTCAATTAGGTTGAATGATTGATTAATAATATTTTTCCATAATGAGTAGATGCTCAATCCTATTATTTCACCAAATAACTGCGATATTTCAGGAGCTGTGATAAAGTCTCCTGATTTACCTACTATATTGTTATTTGTGTAGTACCCATGATTATCATACAAGCAAAATTCAATATATTTTTCAATTGTTATAGACTGGTTATTATCAAGAATTTTCTTAATAATTCTTTCTTTAATCATGGGATTGATATTTTTTTAAATAAATCAAAATTCCAACAACAATAAGAGGAATACAAAGTAATTGACCCATAGAAAAATACTTTAAAAATAATCCTAAGTGTTCATCTGGTTCTCGTAAAAATTCTATTAGAAATCTAAATACTCCATATAATAATAAAAATAATCCTGATAACATTCCAAATTGTTGCTTTGAATAATTGCGTATAAAAAAAATAAATAAAATTAAAAATAATATTATTCCCTCAAAGCAAGCTTCATACAGTTGGGAAGGGTGTCTCGGTAAATTGTCAACAGTAGGATAGATCATTGCAAAAGGAAAGTTTGTTACACGTCCATAAAGTTCAATATTAATAAAATTCGCAATTCGTCCAAAAAATAGTCCTATAGGAGTTACAAGAGAAACAAGATCTGATAATTCAAAAAAATTAATATTATTTTTTTTAGAGAATAAATAAACACCTAGAGTCATTCCTGCTAGGCCACCATGAAATGACATACCCCCTTTCCAAATATAAAAAATATATATTGGATCTTTAATAAAATTTTCTATTTGGTAAAAAAATACATATCCAATACGACCGCCAAAAATAACACCAATAATGGCCCATACAAAAAAATCATCAATTAGTTTTCGATTTAGGGTAGAGGGATATCGTTGGTTAAAGAATTTAATTAGATACCCTCCAATGATAAATGCAGCAACGTATGCGAGTCCATACCACCGAATTTCTAAAAAATTAAAAGAAAAAATGACAGGATCTATTGAAGGATGTATTAAAATCATTATATTTAATTAAACTAAAATCAATAAGATGGTTAATAAATCAAAAATTTTATCAGATTTATCAAAAATTGCAGTTGATGCGATGGGCACTTTTTCTGGTGTCAAAAAAGAAGTCGAAACAATAGTAGGTCTCCGTGTTAATAAAATCATTAACAAGATGAATCTTGTCAGAAGAGATGAATTTGAGGTTTTGAAAAAGCTTGTTCAAAAACTCATCATTGAAAACCAAAATTTAAAGAAAAAGAGGAAATCACCTCAAAAAAAGAACCTATAGTTTAAAAAGAAAAAAATGAAAGTTGTGAAAAAAAAGGCCTAAAATAAGATTTATTCACATATATTCTCTGGATTGTTTAATTATTGTTGCGAAACTCTTCAATAATTTTGTACAACTAAATCTAGTATATAAAAATATATATAGTACTAGATAAAGTATGGACCCAGAGAATTTTGTACTAAATCCCATAGATATTGTTGAGGATGTTATACATGGTAAGAAATGGAGTTTTAGTAGATCAGATGATTGTGAGTTGGTAGCTGAGATCACCACCCAATTGTGTCAGTATCGGCTTTATTTTACTTGGTCTGAGCAGATTAGAGCTATAAGTTTTACAGTTACTTTTGATATCAAATTTCCGCAATCTAAATATGAGTCTGCACATGAATTACTAGCTCTCATCAATGAAAAACTATGGATTGGTCATTTTGATATAACTAAAAAAAATGGTATTCCGGCATATAGGCACACAGTCTTATCTTTGCCAGAAAATGAAATGCTTCAACATCAATTAGAAGATTTGGTTGATATTGCCATCTACGAGTGTGAAAAATATTATCCTGCTTTTCAACTTGTTTTATTTGATGATAGTTTGCCTAGTAATGCTTTAAGTGTCAGCACATTTGACACAATAGGTAGCGCCTAATAACTTTACATTTTTGAGTTATATTTTATTCATTATGTATGAATAATATTTTATTAATTGGTTGTGGACATATGGGTTCAGCTTTATTAACAGCGTGGTCATCAAAAACTAATAATCATTTTTTTGTTGTAGATCCAGCTCAGTATAAAAATATTAATAAAAGGCTCAATAAAAAGATCCATGCTTTTAAGACTTTGAATCAAGTTAGAGGTTTCTTATTATTTGATATTATTATTTTTGCTGTTAAACCCCAAATTGCAAAAAGAGTTTTAGAAAAATTTGTATCACTTCAATTTAAAAAATCGGCGGTTTTTATAAGTATTATTGCTGGTAAAAAAATTAATTTTTTTAATCAATTTTTACCTTTACGGAACCAATTTATTCGTGTGATGCCGAACATGCCCGCAATTATTGACCAGGGTATGTCCTGTATGGTTTCTAATCGTTACGTATCTCGTACTAATAAAAATAAAATTGAGTTACTTTTCTCCAAAGTTGGACTGACTTTGTGGTTAAAGAAAGAAATAGAAATTAATAAGGTGACCGCTATTTCAGGGAGTGGTCCAGGATATGTTTTTTTATTTATAGATGCATTCGAGAAAGCTGCCCTGCAATTGGGATTGGGAAAGAAGAGTACAAAGAAATTGATTCGTCAAACTGTTTCCGGTTCAGTTAATTTATTATTGCAAGAAAAGAAAAGTGCGGAAGAATTGGCGAACAATATAGCGATTAAAGGAGGAACAACAGAGGCGGCTTTAAATATATTAAAAAAAAATAACGATTTTCATAACAAATTAAAAAAAGCTGTAAAAGCTGCTTTTTTGCGTGCTAATGCACTAAGCAAATAAATTAAATGAGACAAGAATTAATTAAAATAGCACAAGTAACACTAAAAATATTATCAAAAAAATCATGGAATTCATTGTCAATCAACGAAGTAAAACAAAAATCAAAAATCAAAATATTTGATAATGAGATAAAGAATAAACATGTATTATTAAGAAACATTAATGCTTATTTCGACCATGACCTTTCATTGAGTGTCAGAGGAATTGAACAATCTAATCGGAAAGACATGATTTTTGAAATAATAATGATGCGTTTCGATATTTTGCAAAAAAATCGAAAGGCCTTACAGTCAATTTTCAACTCTCTTAAGAGCAAACCTCAAAAATTGATTTTTTTATTGCCCTATCTATTGGATAGTATGATTTTAATAGCAAATTATGCCAATATTTCAGTTAGAGGATTAAGGGGGCAATTACGGTTAAAAGGCATCTTAATAATTTATTGCTCAACTTTTTTAATTTGGATGAAAGATGACAGCACTTCCTTAGAAAAAACTATGACATCTCTAGATAGCAATTTGAATAAAGCTGGAAGCATTCTTAAATTTTTTCAATGATTCCATGTCTTTGATTTCTTATGATGATTTCTCCAAAGTTCAGATTTGTGTAGGAACTATTATTGAGGCAGCAGAACATGATACTCTTAAAAAACCTTCAATAGTCTTAACTATTGATTTTGGTGAAAAAATTGGAATCAAAAAAAGTTCAGCACAATTACAGGCTAATTATGATTCAAGTAAATTATTAAATAAGCAAATTGCAGCTGTTATTAATTTTCCGCCTAAGCAAATTGGAAAATTTATGTCTGAAGTTTTGGTATTGGGATTTCCTGATGAAAACAATGAACCAATATTAGTCACACCTGATTTTAAGATAAAAAATGGCGGAAAGCTTTTTTAATTATATGGGAAGATTAATTACAGTTTTTAACCCACCTATCGAGGATGGAGAAAGTTTGATATCTCCACCATGCGATCGAATTATGTCTCTTGAAATAGTCATTCCCAATCCGCTTTCTCCTTTCATTTTGTTACGTGAAGGATCTAAAGTAAAAAAAGGCTTAAAAACATCTTCATAATTTTTTTCAGGTATGCCAGGTCCATTATCTGAAATGGAGATAAAACATTCATCATTGTTTGCAGAAACATCTATTTGTATTTTGGAAGCATAACGTCTTGCATTATCCAAAATATTTTGTATTGCACGTTTGATTTGCAAAGGTCGTCCAGATGTATCGATTTTTCTGCTATATGTTTCTGTTATTTCATATTTTTCTCTATCAAGATTTTGGCAAATATTTTTGATTAAATTATTTAATTGGATATTTTCTATTGTCTCCGGAGTTTCTCCTCTAACAAAACTTACATAGCTATTTAACATTGCTGTCATTTCTTTAATGTCATATTCTAATTCTTTTTTTGCATCATCATCTTTCATTAAGGATAATTGCAGTTTCATTCTTGTAAGAGGTGTGCGTAAATCATGACTAACACCAGCTAACATGTCAGTCCGCTGTTTTAAGAATCTTTTAATTCTTGTGCGCATTTGATTAAAAGCATTTGTTGTTTGTCTAATTTCAAGAGATCCAGACACTTTTAATTCGGGTGCATCTAGTCCTCGTCCAAGTGTTTCTGCAATGATAGCTAATCGTTTCAAGGGTCGTATTTGACCTTTCATAAATAAATATGAAAGCAACAAGAGTATTAGTGAAGCAAAGAACATCCATAATAAGAAAACGAAAGCTGATTCATTATATAATCTGTCCTTATGTACGCTGATTATTAGTAAATCGTTATTGAGTTGAATAGCTATAGCAGCGCCTTTTTCTAAATTACTTAAGTCATAAAAAAAAGGTCGTTCCAGTTCTTCTAAAGATTGCTGCAGTCGTCTGGTTAAAATGCCCCTTTGAGGTCGAAAAGATAAAGGGTTTAAGTCTGTATCTTTTTTGTATATGACGTCCATTTTGAAATCTTTCTTAGCTATCTGGATAGCTTCGGTTTTTAAATTTTGATCAATGAGTTTTACAATCACATTAATATCAGCGACAACGGATTGAGCTAGGCGTTTTGAGATTATACTCCACGATGTTTGATAAAAAATAAAAGTGGTTAGAACAACTAAAATTAAAATCGGTGCAAATACAATAATTAAAGAACGACCAAGTAGAGAAGAGGGAATAATTTTTTTATATATCATATTGCGTTACAGATTAATTTATACCCTTTGCCTCTTATAGTTTTGATAAAGCGAGGTTGTTTTGGATTTTCCTCAATTTTTTGACGTAGCCTTGTTACTTGAACGTCAACTTTTCTGAGTTCACTTTCGTCATAATCACTTTCTGCCAACTCTTCCCTTAAAACAATTGCATTGTTTTTATTAATCAATGTTAATAAAAGTTTATTTTCACCTTCAGTCAAATAAACAATCTTAGAGTTTTTTTTTAATTGAAGAGTGGTAATATTAAAGACGAAATCGCCAAAAATAAATGATTTATTATCAACTGCATCATTTTTGAATAAAGCTAATAGTTTTTGAATGCGCAAGTATAGTTCTTCTGGTTCAAAAGGTTTAGATAAATAATCATCGGCACCGATTTTTAGTCCTGCAATTCTGCTTTCTGTTTCTCCCATAGCAGTTAATAAAATAACAGGTGTATTACTTTTATCTTTAACTGTTTTAATTAAGTCTATCCCATCACCCGATGGCATCATTCGATCAACAATGATAAGATCAAAGACAAAATACTCTAAAATTTCTTCTGCATCTGCAAAATCTTCACATAAAAATATTTTGTATTTTTTCTCTGATAGATAATCCTCTAACAACTCTCTGAGCCTTTTATCATCGTCAACAATTAAAATGCTTTTTGACATCGAGACACTACATATTCAGTTTATCAAATTGTATTTGATTGTTTTTATCAATCATTGCGTATAATATTTTTTTAAATCCATTAATATCATCCTCCTTTGCATTTTTAATAACATTCCTGATCCTTTTAGTTTGTATGTTAGTTAATTTTTCTTCGAGCTCCATTCCTTTTTTCGTTAAAGAAAGGTTTTTAGTTCGTTTATCATTCCCTGTGGATACTATAATATATTTTTCTTTTACCAATTGATTTAGTACCCGGGACAAGCTTTGTTTGGTAATCTGAAGTATGGAGAGTAAATTACGGATGGTAATTTGTTCTCTTTTCCCCACAAAATATATTACCCTGTGGTGAGCGCGTCCAAAGTTGATTTTGTCCAGAATTTCGTCAGGACCAGAAGTAAAATCACGATAAGAAAAAAAAATTAATTCGATAATTTTTCGAATTTCTTTGTCACTTAAAAACAGCGGAGTTAACAATTTATTTAGGTCAGTCATATTGACTTAATTATGCATCACTGATACTCACTTGTCATTAAAATATTCAACATTTATGTATAATGGATAAAGCATTTGATAAGAGAGAAGGGTGGATCTGGATGAATGGGTCTTTTGTTCCTTGGCAAAATGCAACTTCTCACATTATCACTCAAGGATTGCACTATGCGAGCGCGGTTTTTGAGGGAGAGAGAGCCTACAATGGGAAAATTTTTAAATCTGAGGAACATACTAAACGTCTTTTTAAATCTGCTAAAATTATTGGCATGACCATTCCTTACAGTGAGGAGGAGATCAATGCTGCTAAGAATAATTTGGTTGCAAAAATGAATTACGCTGATTGTTATGTAAGGCCTGTTGTGTGGAGAGGAAGTCAGCAAATGGGACTTTCAACTTCAAGAGCTGATATCAATGTAGCTATTGCTGCTTGGGATGATTGGGCCTCATATTATAAGCTAGAGGACAAATTATCGGGCCTTAAGCTTATTACTTCTCCATGGAAACGCCCAGCCCCAGATACGGCTCCTTATGAAGCTAAAGCATCTGGTCCATATATAATATGTACAATGTCCAAGGAGTATGCTGAAAAAAAAGGGTATCACGATGCTCTAATGTTGGATTACCGAGGTTATGTAGCCGAAGGAACGGGTGCAAATATTTTTTTTATTAAAGGTAACAATATTCACACCCCAATTCCTGATTGTTTTCTAAATGGAATAACGCGTCAAACTGTCATTGAATTGGTAAGGGATAAAGGTTTGAATTTAACCGAGCGACATATTCTTCCTGATGAAATTAATGGGTATGAAGAAGCTTTTTTAACGGGTACCGCAGCGGAAATTACCCCAATTAAGTCTATCGATGCAATAACCTATAACACTGGCAATAATACCGCTACTTATAAACTGATGAATGATTTTACAAATTTAGTTAAATCGTCTTTGTAGTATTTTGTAGCCATTTGTAATCATTGTCATAATATTCTTTTTTCCAAAATGGCGCATCTTGTTTTAAATAATCCATGATATAATTACAGGCAGCCATGCTGTCATGTCGATGAATGGCAAATGTCGCTACTAAAACTATTTTTTGATTTACATTAAGTGCCCCAAACCGATGAATAACTAAAATATCTATAAGTTTCCAATTTTTTTTTGCTTGATCACAAATTTCCAAGAGTGATTTTTCTGCCATTTCTGGATATACTTCCAAGTCAATTGATGTAACATTTTTTTTATCGTTAATATTTCTTACATATCCTACAAAAGTGGATACAGCCCCAATATTGCTATGCTGTGATTTAATAAAAGAAATTTCATTTTCCAAATTAAAATCTTCTTTTTGAATTTTAATCATTAACCACCACTGACCGGTGGAAATAAAGCAACTTCGTCACTAAATGAAAGTTTGTCGTTCGTGGTAGTATATTCTAAGTTAATTGCGATGCGGACAATTTTTTCCTTATTGATATATGGATCGAGTTTGGGATACTTATTGCAGAGAAATATTTTTAAGGAATCAACATCACGGATTGATGGTTCATTAAACTCTTCTGAATCAGTATTGGTAATATTTTTTAACCAGGCAAAATATCTAATTTTCATTAAAAATGTTTCAATCCTGATCTTAAATAATCATACCCTGTATATAAGGTCAATATGGCAGCACTCCACAAAGCAATTTTACCAATAAACAAAATTGGAATAAAAGAAATCCCACTTTCACTGAGAATTAATATTGCTAAGGCAATTAATTGCAGCGATGTTTTTAACTTTGAGATCTTGGATACAGGCACGCTTACTTTAATGCCCGCAAGGTATTCTCTTAAGCCTGAAACGGCGATTTCCCGTAATAAAATAATAAGTGCGGGAATAGTTTCCCAATCAGTGATTACCTCTTTTGAAGTTAAAATCAAAATTACCGAGGCAACTAATAATTTATCGGCAATGGGATCAAGGAATGTTCCAAGATTGGAAACTTCATTCCGTATTCTCGCTAGATACCCATCAAAGTAATCTGTTATGCTGGCAAGACAGAATAAGATAAAAGCCAACCAACCATAATATGGGCTCTTTAAATATATCAACGCAACGATAATTGGGATTACCAATATGCGGCATATGGTGAGAATGTTTGATAGATTTAGTTTCATTCAATTGATTTTTTAGACTAAGTTTAAATTAATGACTATGAAAAAAATCATAAACTTGATCTATGGTTCGCTTAGGTATACCTTTTACTGATCCCAAGTCTGTTTTTGTGGCATTTTTTATTTTTTGTATAGAACCAAAGTGCAGTATCAGCATTTTTTTTCGCTTGGGTCCAATTCCTGGCAATTCATCAAAAACGGATTGAACGGACATTTTTCCTCGTCGTGAGCGATGCGTTGTGATGGCAAAACGATGCGCTTCATCACGTATCCGCTGTATAAAAAATAAAAGTGGATCGTTTGGTTGTAATGTTAAGCTTCTGTTATTAAGGTGGATAATTTCGCGTCCAGCATTTCGTTCTTTTCCCTTGGAAACACTCATTAAAGAAATTGTATCCCGCTGGTTATCATTCAATACTTTTGCGACTGCATTGAACTGACCTCGTCCTCCATCCACTATGATAATGTCAGGCATAATGACTCCTTCTTTATCTTTTTTTGTTTTTAATCGTCGACTTAAAACTTCTTTCATCATGTAATAATCATCAACACTTGCGGGATTGGTTGCCTTATCATCGTAACGAATATTATATTTACGATAATTTTTTGGACTAAAGCCCTCACTATCTACCACAATCATTACCCCAACAGACTCTTTACCAAAGGTGTGACTATTGTCGTATACTTCAATGCGGTTAGGTACTTCATTCAAATTGAATAATTTTATTAATTTTTTTAGAGCTTCGTGATGGTTTTCTAAACTTGCTTTTTTTAGTTTAATGTTTTCACTGGCATTTTTTTCCGCTAATTGGATATGACGGAACTTTTCCCCTGTTTGCGGTTGTATGATTTTCGTTTTTAGTTTGTTTTTAATATTCAGTAATTTTTCAACATCTTTAAACAGTTTAGGGTTTTTATTGATGAGAATTTTTGGCGGCACATCCTTATCAGCATAAAATTGATATAAAAAAGATTCCAAAATTTCATTTTCTTGAGCATTAATGTCATGCACGGGAAAGAACGATTTATTGCCATAGTTACTGCCATTACGAAAAAATTTTCCATGAATGCAACTTTTCCCCTCTAGGATTTTAATGGCAAAAATATCAATGTTGCGCATATCCCTAATATACACTGATTGATATTTTTGAATTTGATTAATGGACTTAATCCGATCACGTAGTCGTCCCGCTTCTTCAAACATTTGACTGGAACTTGCCTTAAGCATTAATTTTTTTAATTTTGATTCAATTTTCTTGGTGTTTCCACCTAAAAATTTTTTCGCATCCTGTATGCTTTCAATGTATTTGTCCCTTGATATGTATTGGGTACAAGGAGCGCTACATCGCTTGATATCGTATAACAAGCAGGGTCGGGTTCTGTTGTTAAAAATTGAATCCGAACAACTTCGTAACAAGAATGCCTTTTGTAAGGATATTAATGTGGAATCGGCAACGGAGGGAGACACAAACGGTCCAAAATAATCCCCCTTGAATTTTTTAGCCCCGCGATATTTTTGAATGCGCGGAAAATTATACTCTTTGTTTATCAGTATGTAGGGGAAAGATTTATCATCACGCAAAATGATATTAAAACGTGGTTTATGCCGTTTAATCAACGTGCACTCTAGCAACAGTGCCTCAATCTCAGTATTGGTAACAAAAAAATCCATCTTTTTTGTCATGCTCACCATACGCTGTAAGCGGCGTGATAAATTATTTAAGGATGTGTAGTTTATTACACGTTTTGCAAGATTTTTAGCTTTTCCAATATAAAGAATCTTTCCGTGTTCATTTTCCATCTGATACACCCCGGGTTTATGAGGAAGTGTTTTGGCTATAAACTTTATGATTTCCTGGCCTTTTAAATTGGCATCTTGATTTTCACTTGGAGAAGGATCCTTAAGCATAGAAGGGCTGGGATGTTTGTCTGCTTTGGCCATAAATATCAGTGGATAATTATTATATTATATTATAATCCAAATTTGGATTTAAACAGATTAAACTCTATATTGTTCAATAAAATTATTACCAATGAATCACAGGAGATAAGATAATGGCAAAAATGAATACCGAGGAAGCTTTTGTAAAAGTTTTGCAGATGCATGGCATTAAACATGCCTTTGGCATCATAGGATCGGCCTTTATGCCTATATCAGACTTATTTCCTAAAGCTGGTATTACTTTTTGGGATGTAGCGCATGAGTCAAATGGCGGGTTGATAGCGGATGGGTATACACGTTCAACAGGGAAAATAGCCATGTGCATTGCTCAAAACGGACCCGGTGTCACGGGATTTGTAACGCCAATTAAAACAGCATATTGGAATCATACACCTATGCTTCTTGTAACTCCTCAGGCAGCCAACAAAACAATTGGCCAGGGCGGATTCCAGGAAGTTGAACAAATGAACTTATTTAAAGATATGGTTTGCTATCAAGAAGAAGTGCGAGATCCTTCTCGCATGGCAGAAGTATTGAACAGAGTTATTGAGAAAGCAATCAGGGGTTCGGCACCGGCCCAGATTAATGTTCCGCGGGATTATTGGACACAAGTAATTGACATTGAACTACCCACCATAATTAGAATGGAGAGAAATTCCGGAGGCGCGCAAGCGGTAAAAAGTGCCGCTGAACTTTTATCCAGTGCAAAGTTCCCTGTCATTTTATCCGGAGCGGGGGTGATTCTTGCTGACGCCATTGATGACTGCAAGGCACTTGCGGAGAAACTGGATGCCCCTGTTGCATGTGGCTATCAGCACAATGACAGTTTTCCTGGAAGCCATCCTTTGGCAATAGGACCACTTGGATACAATGGATCAAAGGCCGCAATGGAAATCATTTCAAAAGCAGATGTGGTTTTGGCTTTGGGCACAAGACTAAATCCTTTTTCAACGTTGCCAGGTTATGGAATTGATTACTGGCCAAAGCAAGCAAGTATCATTCAGGTGGATATCAATTCGGACCGTATCGGTCTCGCTAAAAAAATAACGGTTGGTATTTGCGGAGACGCTAAATTGGTAACGCAACAGATTTTGGAGCAATTATCTTCGAGTGCTGGAGACGAGGGTCGTGAAGAAAGAAGGGCACTGATACATCAAACCAAATCTGCTTGGCTTCAGACACTCACAAGCCTGGATCATGAAGAGGATGATCCCGGTACAACATGGAATAAGGATTCAAGGGAAAGGGATCCTGAAAGAATGTCTCCGCGCGTTGCGTGGAGAGCAATTCAGGCGGGAATTCCCCAAGACGCGATTATTTCAAGCGATATCGGCAACAACTGCGCCATCGGAAATGCCTATCCCACTTTTGAGAAAGGGAGAAAATACCTAGCCCCCGGCCTTTTTGGTCCGTGTGGATACGGTTTCCCGTCCATTTTGGGAGCGAAAATTGGTTGCCCTAACACGCCTGTTATCGGGTTTGCCGGGGACGGCGCTTTCGGAATTAGCATGAGCGAGATGACATCATGCAACCGAAAAGAATGGCCAAACATCACCATGGTTATTTTCCGTAACTATCAGTGGGGGGCGGAGAAAAGAAATTCCATTTTATGGTATGACAATAACTTTGTCGGAACAGAACTGGATCCCGAACTTAGCTACGCAAAAATTGCCGAGGCCTGCGGTTCAAAAGGCGTTGAAGTAAAAACGCCTTCAGAATTAACGGAAGCGATTAAAACATCATGCGTAGAACAGCAAAAAGGAATTACAACGTTTATCGAGGTTATCCTCAATCAAGAACTAGGTGAGCCGTTTAGACGGGATGCGATGAAAAAGCCGGTTCACGTTGCAGGAATTAATTCTGGTGATATGCAAAATTAATTTCCTTAAAAAATAAAAAATAATAATTTAAAAAAAGCCGGTTGTGGCACCAATAAGTAGCAATACTATGAATACCAATGATAGAAGAAATAACAGTATTCGGTTTATTAATGCCACGGACAATTTAATAAAAAAAAAGTTAGTCGAAAAGAAGTCAAGAATTTGATTTTTTCTTGATTACTAAACTGCAACAGATTGCGGCGTCCACGCGTAGCCGGTGCCGTAATGCGTTTTAATCCGATTGAACTTGATCTCTGGATTGGCCTTGCGAAACTTTTTACGCAGACGTTTGATGTGCGAATCAATATTCCTGTCCGTCACGTTATAATTGTCGCCGTAACAAACATCAAGCAACTGGTCGCGTGTAAAAGCAACACGGGGCCGCCTTGCCAATTGGCTAAGTAAATCAAATTCCGTTTTGGTCAGTTCTATTTCTTTACCAAACCAAGTGCACAGGATTTTATCTTCCATCATCAGCAAGTTTCCGATTTTATAAGTTTTATTTTCCTCTTTGCGTTTAAAGTAGCTTAAAACTTTTTCCATACGCACGAGAAGAATGTTGAAACTAAAGGGTTTCAGGACATAATCACCAATGGTGGTATTCTTGAGGGCGCTTTCCTCAAGATTGTCAACTCCTGTCAAAAAAATGGCAGGAACCCTATCTTTTTTAAGTGTGTCACACAAACGACTATAAAACTCAAAGCCCGTTAGCTTTGGCATTCTCATGTCGATAATGTACACATCTGCAGGTTGTTTTGCGTGGTGCTCGAGAGCCGCTTGGGGGCAGGCAAAGGTAATGGTCGAGTACCCATGGGATTGAAATTCCAGTGATAGTGAAGTTAAGATTGATTCATTGTCGTCTATAATCGATATCCGTGTCGTCATTTTTCCTTTCTATCTAATCACGTAAATAAAAAACCAACTTTTTATTTTATAAAAACCAACTGGGGCGAAACTATGTCAAAAAAAATATTTTGGCAATAAATTTATTGTTCGCAAATTGTAAATACCATTTCATGAACACACTCGGGCCGTTCTTTGGTCGTCATTTGCTATTAAAAAAAACAAAAAGGAGACGCGCAATGTCATTTTTACATTTAAAAAATAAAACAGACCCACAATACAACGAAACAAAAACACCAAACATCGAAAAAGATGCTTTCGGCATAAAATCAAAACTTGGGACGAGTACGGTTGACAATTCAAAAAGCTCCCTGATGATCGGGGAAGGCGTGACTATCACCGGAACGATCAAGGCGAACAGCAAAGTAACCATCCAGGGCACTGTTGACGGCGATATTGAGTGCAACAACATTACCATCAGCAAGTCGGGCAATGTAAAAGGAAAAATTAAAACCGATACCATAACGGTTGAGGGAAAGGCGGAGGGCGAGATAAATGCCGAAGATGTCCTGATCATTAAATCCAAAGGCCATGTGAGCGGAAAAGTTTTTTACGGCGAAATTCAGATTGAGGAAGGTGGCAAAATATCCGGGGAAATTAACCACCGGGATAAAGACAGCAAGCAGGAAGAGTTTAAGGATTTGAAGGTTTTGTAATGCAGGCAAGACATCAACAAATCACAATCATTCCACATTTCCAGCCTTTTTTGGACACGCTTGATCACTACTGTGATTCCAGATGATTATAGATTTAATAGTAATTTCCCTCATCGGAATAGCCTTGGTGTTATTCCAATATGCTTAAAGACTTCTGGCTCTACTTTATCAAGGCTTATAATAAAACCATGTGTTAACTTAAAAATAATCTTCTTAAATTTTTAAGGAAAGGTGTTTAGCCTGATTCTTAATTTGTTGTATTTATAAATTGTTTTTTGCCTGTCTTGGTTTCAATGATTAGGCAGGAGAGGGTTCCTGTGTAGAATGCCCCGGTATCCAGGTTTATTCGGTTGGTTAAATCTTCTATTTCGGGTTGAGGTGTGTGGCCGTGCACAATGACTTTCTCAAAGCTTTTTGTGTTAAAAAGAAATTCTCTTCCTCGTTGCCATATCAATGTGTTTTTGTCCTGTTTATCCAGGGGAACGCCAGGGTCAATGCCGGCATGGACAAAGAAATACTTGCCCCATTGATAGGATAAGGAGAGATTGTTAAAAAATTGAAGATGGTCTTTCGGGATGCTGTTGACTAATTCATTACGTACCGTTTCATTGCTTTTGCTTTCATCGTAAACAGAGGCTGCACCTTTTATTTCGTAACTATTTAATGTTTCATCACCGCCGTTCAATATCCAAAGATAAAAACTATCCGGTACTTTGTTGATGAAATCAAGCATCATCTGTTCATGATTGCCCAAAAGAAATACTTGTTGAAAATTATCAGGCTGAAAGTCCAGAAGCGCTTGAATTGTTTCCTTAATCTTGGGCCCCCTGTCAATGTAGTCACCCAAATATATAAGTAGTTTGTTGCCGCGTGCATTATCCAACTTGTCCAGAATTTTTTTGTGTATTTGTTTAAGCAATGCATGGCAGCCATGTATGTCGCCAACAACAAATATCTGGGAAAAATTACTCACCCTTCAATACATTGGTTAATGGGTCGGCAAAATTGGACAGGGTCTTTGCTGGCTATTCCCACACCAGTTCGCCAATATAACCGTTATTAAATTCCGAGCAGGTTCTGGTTACGGAAAAAATTTTCCCTTCCCTGTCAAATTTAATTTCTTCCACGTTCCTTGAATCATCCGAGATAACCCAGTACCCTAAAAAATTATCCTTCACGTCATACCAGGAAAAAGTATGAACAGTTTTTTTGAATTTACTCTTTTTTGTTTCATAGTTTGATAATCTGTACCGAGAAGAAATATAGTTATTTCGAAGGGCAATTTTTTTATCAAAGTCAAAGACGATAAAGGTCGCAGACAGTTCACACTTTATTCTGCCTGAAAAAAGAAAACTCTCAGCCGCGAAAATCGGACAAGACAAAAGAAAGGATATTGCAATAACGAACAAGGCCAAGCCTCTCATAGCTTCTTGACTATTCCTTTCATAATTCAGAGGAAGAAATTAATTCTTCAATTGCTAATGCGCTCTAAAAGTATGCTCTTCTTTCTTCCGTGGGGAAACCTGCCCCTTTTTTTGCTTTAAGAGCATTTTTTTTAGCTCCAAATTTAAATCGTAAGCTTCCCTGTCCCAAGCGTGAAGAAATTGAGTAATGTCACCATTTTTAACTTTAACCTTCACCATAAATAATCACCGTGTTCAATCTGACAAGTAATTAAATTTATGACAAGCTTTAATTTCCAGTTAATTATTTTTTCAGTGCATAATTATAAAAAACACATGACTTAGGGTAAAATAAACAAAAATTTCATACTAAATTTTAAGTAGCAGGCATGTTTTTTTGGTCTTCCAGAATGAAATCCGCCCCTTTTTCGGCTATCATGATTGTTGGCGCATTGGTGTTGCCGGACGTAATGGAGGGCATAACCGAGGCGTCAACAATGCGAAGGCCCTTCAGTCCATGCGCAAGCAGCCGGTCGCTCACCACCGATTCGCCGTCATTTCCCATCCGGCAGGTACTTACGGGGTGAAAAACGGTATTGGCGAACTTGCCCGCTTCCGTCGCCAATTGCTCGTTGTCGGTAATGTCAATGCCCGGTCGAAGCTCAGAAGGTGCGTAGGGCTTGAACGCCTTTGATTCCATCACGATTTTACGCGTAATCTTAATCGCCTTGCCGGCTATGTCCCTGTCCTCCGGGGTTGACAGGTAATTCATGCGGATTTTGGGATCGTTCCGGGTATCGTTTCCATCAAGTTCAACGCTCCCCCTGCTAGTCGGTTTCACGTTGCATATCGTCGGGGTGAAGGCCGGAAACTTGTGAAGCGTGGTATTGCCAAGAACGTCAGTGCTCATGGGTGAAACGTGAAACTGCAAATTTGGCGTTTCTAGGTGTTCGTCGCTTTTTATAAACCCGCACAGATGGCTAGCCCCCATTGTCAAGGGACCCTTTCTGAACACAAAGTAATTTATTCCCGTGACCATTTTTTTAAATAAATTATGGTAGACTTCATTGAGGGTTTCTAGATTTTTAATCTTGTAAACTGGCCGCAACATCAAATGATCCTGTAAATTTTTTCCGACAGCAGGTTGGTCCCTGATGACATTCACGTTGTTTTTTTTTAGCAGTTTCCCTGGACCGATGCCGGAGGCCTGTAAAATATGGGGTGATCCAATCGAACCGGCGGATAAAATTATTTCTACATTGGCTTTAACTTTTGTTAACTGATTGTTTTGCCAGTAGTTGACGGCAACAGCCCTATTGTTATTAAATTCAATGTTTTTAACGTGGCTCTTCGTGATTATTTTTAAGTTTTTTCTGTTTTTTATCGGGTTTAAGTACCCGACAGCCGTGCTGCAACGCAAACCATTGCGCTGCGTCACCTGGAAGTATCCTAATCCCTCATTTTCACCTGTGTTAAAATCTGACTGGCGCGGAAAGCCAAATTCTTCCGCTGCGTCAATGAAAGTATCAAGCACCTTCATCTTAACGCGCATATCCTCAACGGACAATGGCCCGCCCTTACCGTGAAATTCATTCTCTCCCCTTTGATTGTCCTCTGATTTTTTAAAATAGGGCAATACATCCACCCATGACCACCCTACATTGCCAAGCTGACGCCAATAGTCATAGTCCTGTGATTGCCCCCGAATGTACAGAAGGCCGTTAATGGAAGAGCTTCCCCCAAGAGTTTTACCCCGAGGATAATTCATCTTTCTTCCATCAAGGCCCGGATCACTTTGAATTTTAAAACACCAATCTGTTTTAGGATTGTGCATTGTTTTAAAATAGCCACCCGGAATATGAATCCAGGGATTTGTGTCCTTTCCGCCGGCTTCAATTAATAGAACACTGATTTTAGGATTTACAGTCAATCTATTGGCGAGAACACAACCAGCTGATCCTGCACCGATAATGACATAGTCAAATGCACTCATACTTTTATAAAAAACGCTATTATCGCACTAATTACCCATAATGAAATAAAAAATCGACTTACTACTTATTAAGAATATTCATAAAATGATAGGGTTGATTCCCATCGTTGTCTTTCCGCAGATTGCGCTGTGGTTACCACACTACATTTATGTTAGTTAGCCTGCGTGGATTTTATAATACTTACAATCGGTTTGGCCATGCTGGTGGGTGGCGCCGAGTCCGTTGTAAGGGGCTCCGTTAGTTTAGGAAAAAAACTTAAAATATCATTATTCGCCATCGGCGTTGTTGTAGTTGCGGCGGGCACATCCTTGCCTGAATTGGCAAATTGTGTGCGGGCCGTAGTTAGTGGTCACCCAGACATTGCGACGGGAGATGTTATTGGAAGCAATATCGCCAATATAATATTAATCATGGGCGCAACAGCTTTTTTGTGCCCCATTAGAAAAATCACACAAAACCAAGTCAACCAAGCTGCCATCAATGTTGCCATTGCGCTTGGATTAATAATGATGAGCTTTCTTATGATGCAATTCAATCCTGTCTTTGGAGTTGTCGCACTTATTCTATTGACTCTAATAATGGTGTATCAAGTTAAAATAGGTTCTTTGAATTTTTCCGATGTGGAGGAGAAGGGCGAATACTCCCTGTTCATATCAGGGGTACTTATTGTCATTGGCATTATGCTCTTGGTTTATGGCTCGAAGTTTTTTGTTAATGGGGCGGTAAACATTGCTACAGCTTACGGCATACCTGAATCAGTTATAGGGGTTTCCCTTGTTGCTTTTGGAACTTCCCTTCCGGAGTTAGTGGTTGGTGTCTTGTCAGCGGCAAGAAAAAAAGTTGATTTTGCCCTTGGCAACGTGTTGGGATCAAATATCTACAATGTTCTGGGAGTGCTGGGCGTCTCATCGTTTTTTGGGCGTTTTGAGTTCCCCCCCCATATCGCGAACTTTGATTTGTATGTCATGACGGGCGTGATAATTTTTATTACATTTTATATGGTTGCGATGAAAAAATTGGGACGGCTATATGGCGTTTTAAGCCTTCTTGTTTACACTTTTTATATCGGTTATATGTATATTTAAGGCAGTAGTATTATTTTTGGTGACGCTGTTGCGCCATCATGAATTTCCCTAAAAGCATTTGCCCCGTCTTTGAGTGGTCGGTAGTCCAGCCAGGTCAGGTCACCCAGCTCTTTTGCAATCAGCATGTCCAGTGATTGTTTAAAATCATCATTTGTGTAACAGTAGGTTCCAACAAACGTTATCTCCTGAAGTGTCGCTTTGCGAAAATCAAATTCACCGGCGGGTTGACTCAAACCAATATGTACAATGACCCCACCTTGACGAACACATTGAATTGATTTTTTTCGTGTAGCTTCAAAACCCACTGCATCAAATATGATATCATAACCATTATCCCGAACGCTGTCATCATCGGGGTGGGCTACCTTACATGATGAAGCCTTTTTACAAACATCCAGTCTTTTTTTATTGGTATCAGTGATTGTTATCCTCTCAGCTTTTTTTTCTTTGAGAACAAGGGCAAGAAGCAATCCAATGGCACCTCCGCCAATGATTAGGATGTCACTTTCTTGAATATTGGAAAATGATGTCTGTTCAGCGATTTTGACTGCATGAAAAGCAACGGCTGTTGGTTCAGTCAAGGACAGGTCATTCAGATTGGCATCGCTGGGTACGGCGAAAACATTCTCTGAGGGCGCTGCAACCAATTCCGCAAAACCACCCGCACGTGCAACTGGTTTTGTCATTCCAAGCAATCCTCGGTTGGAGCAAAGGTGATCACGTCCGTCATTGCATTCCCTGCATGCCCTGCATGTTACAAGGGGGTTGATGACAACAGGGGTGTTGTCAGATTGGTTAGTGCCACTGATTTCGTGACCCAAAATTAGAGGAGGAAGGCGTCTGTCGTCATGACCATGGTAGGCATGCATATCCGATCCACAAATGCCCGCGGCGGAAACTTTTATCAATGTTTCCCCATTTTTTGCCTTGGCGTCCAGCTCATCTCTGTAAGAAAGAGTTTCGTGATCAGTGTAGACTAAAGCCTTCATATTAATTTTTCTTTTTCCAAAACCTTCCTGGCCACGCGAAAACATTCCAATGATTGAGGAACGCCGCAATAAATTGCAATTACGTGTATAATCGCCCTGATTTCTTCCTTAGTTACACCGTTTGTAATCGCCCCTCGGCAATGAATTTCCCACTCATCCATTTTACCCAAGGCACCGATCATGGATAAATTCATCATGGAGCGTGTTTTGGCATCGATCGTTTCATCGCCCCAACCAAATCCCCAGCACCACGCTGTCATTGCTTCTTGAAAAGGGCGGGTAAAATCATCCGCTTTCGCAAGATTATTTTCTACGTATTCCTTGCCAAGAGTAGCCTTTCTTTTCTCAAGGCCTTTTTCAAATAGTTTTTCGTCCATAACTTCTCCTATGTTTTCAAATTTTTTTTATAATATAAAAAATCAAATATTATCATTTGGAGGTATTAGTACAAGTTTGCCTGTGTATTTTTTAGATAAAAAATCTTCTTGGGCTTTTTTAATATCTTGCAAAGGATAGGTTTTAGCAACCAATGGACGTATTTCGTTGCGTTCAATATAGCCAATTAAATTAGTAAATACTTCTTTTTGTTGATGCGTACATCCATACAACGTTAGATCTTTTAAATATAAAGTGCGCACATCGAGTTCAACAATGGGCCCTGCAATAGCTCCTGAGGTAGCGTATCTACCACCAGGTTTTAAAATATCCAGTAATTGTTTCCAATTCGATCCTGCAACCAAATCAATCACAACATCAACAGAGTTTTTTCCCAATTCTTCAATCAAGTCACTATCTCTGAAAACAATTTTATCAGCACCAATTTTTTTGACTTCATCTTTTTTTTCACTTGAGCACTGCGCTATGACTGTAGCGTTACGCAATTTAGCTAACTGAATAGCAGCAGAACCTACACCGCCTGACGCCCCTGTAATGAATACTTTTTCCTTTCCAACTCGCGAACGGTGTAACAACCCTTCAGCTGTAGAGTATGCACACGGGATGGAAGCAATTTCTGCATCTGTCCAATTTGAATTAATAACAAAAGCCTCTGAAGAACGGATAGCAGCATATTGAGCAAATCCACCATTACATTCAGAGCCGACAGTCCAAGCGGAGAAATTTTTTTGATTTTCTGGAACGGTTTGCATTGTTCTTACAATTACTCGCTCCCCAATTCTTGATTGGTTAACTTGGGAGCCAACTGCAACAATATTACCACAAATATCAGCACCCTGGATAATTGGAAAATCAAGAGAATTACCGGACCAACTACCATCATTCATATTTTTATCATCTGATTTTGAATACCAACCAATCCGTGTATTGATATCGGTATTATTTACACCAGCGCCTTTAACCCTGATTAATACCTCATCTTTTTTAGGAACGGGAACATCTATATTATTTTTGTATTCAAGTTTATCGATGCCTCCGTGACCTGTTAAGATAACAGCATGCATAAGTTTTGGTATGGATGAAGACATGGTAAGATAATTTTTTTAGCTATTTTAACAACTAAGTTTATAAAAATCTTTAAAAAAAACCTAAAAATTCCTCGTAACTAATTGTAAGAAAATTGGAGAATATTTAAATATTTGAAAGGAAAGTCATATGAATTTAAAACTAGTATTTCGTATTGCTGCTGTAATTTTAGTAATAAATGGATTGGGAATGCTTCTTATGACATCCACTTTTATTACAATGGCTAACATAACTCCTACACCAGATTTGATTACTTTTGGTCAATTCATGGGTGTTACGTTCTTATTTCTTGCTCTATTAGCATGGCGCATACCTGATATTGCAGGTGATGCAGTTTCATCTTTAGGACAGTTGTTTGCGATTGGTTATGCAATGTGGTTTTTAATAGTTGGATACCATATCATGACAGGTGCTGCATCAGGAGCCACAGCTTATGTTAATATAGCACTTATGGCCATTCTTGCCGTACTGTTCTTTATGCAAAGCAGGAAAACTGAATAAACGTTTATTGCAATAATTTTCTTCTACAGATAGCGGGATTCATTTCCCGCTTTACACTTAAAATGAATTCAATTTTTTTTAGCCAAGCATAGCCAGGCCTCAACATCCTTGTTGACGATGTACGATGACTTGGATAACTTGATGACATTCCATGATTTGTTTTTTGACAGTTCATCAATCTTCTTGTCAAATTTGTACTCAGCGTAAACCCCTTCATTGATTGTGAAACAAATGTAACCATCGTTTTTGGTTATACGGACAAATTCATCCAGCGCATGCGCCTTTACGTGTCCGTATGTGAAGGTGCCAACGCACACAACGGCATCAAAAGTATTATCGTCATACATAAGGGGTTCATTCAGATTAACGATCTCCGCGGTTTGATAAATATTGTCCGGAATGAGATCCAGCATGCTTTGAGAAAAATCAACACCGTGAATGTTGGTGTACCCCTTGTTTTTTAATTCTATCCCCGCCAAACCTGATCCACATCCCGCGTCCAAAATTTTTAAATTTTTATTAAGCATATATTGATCCAAAAGATGAACAGTATTGGAGGGGGCTGTATAGTTCCAATCAATCATATCTTGATTAAACTGAGAGTTTTTAGTCCAATCATCATAGTACTCTAAAACCTTGTTTTTGGAAGTGAGCTTATAAATTGGAAGTTTGTCATCGATGTTTTTTTTAATTGATTTTTTCATATTGTTCATATGTTATTCAGAACGCTTCCCATATTTTATTTTGCAACCCTTATAAAAAAACAAAATCATTGTACAAAGATATTGTTTATTCTCAAATGATGATTTAAAATAGAGCCATTGTGAAAAATTTTTGTTTTTTAATTTTTTTTATTACAATTAATCTTTTATATTCTTCATTTGCATTAGCGCAGTCTCGTTTACAAACAATTTTAGAGACAGGCGAACTGAGAGTAGGGACAACTGGCGATTGGAATCCTATGAGTATGAAAGACCCTTCATCAAATAAATATATTGGTTTTGATATTGATATCGTTTCCCAATTGGCAGAAGACATGGGTGTGGAGATTGTATTTGTTCCTACTGATTGGAAAACACTCGTTAATGGTATTATGGCCAATAAGTATGATCTATCAACAAGCGCCTCTTTGAGTGCTAAAAGAGCCTTAACCGCAGGATACACTAATTCCTTTTTCAAATTAGCTACTGTGCCTTTAACTTTAAAGAAAAATCTGTCAAAATTTCAAGATTGGAATGACTTGAATAAATCTGAGGTTATAGTTGCTGTGACTTTAGGGACGGTACAAGAGCAATATGCTAAAGTTCTTTTTCCTGATTCAACATTGAAAGTGATTGAAGCTCCAGCAAGAGACTATCAAGAAGTTTTAGCGGGAAGAGCCGACGCACATATTACCTCTAATGTTGAGGCGGCGACCCTTGTAGAAAAATATCCAGAGCTGTCGATAGTTCCTGTAAAAAAACCTAAATATCCAACTCCACTTGCATGGTTAATTCCTCAAGAAGATCAAGTATGGATAAACTATATTAATCACTGGATTGAAATCAAAAAGGCAAGAGGATATTTTGCCCAAATGATGAAAAAGTGGAATTTAAGAAGCTTATAAAAAATATAATATGTATATATAAAAAGGGTATTTATACTGCCCTGTTTTTTGTAATTTGATTTAATGTAAGTTGTTTTTTTGAAAATAATTGTTGTAATTTTTTTTATTATATTTTTACTTGGTGGCTGCACCAGTTCCTATACTTGGGGATGGTATGTAATTAATCCGAAATTAGATAATGGTTATACTAATATTCGTTTTCTTATAAGTGGTCTCAATGTTACATTAATTATATCTTTACTATCAATTTTTTTTTCTTTGATAATAGGTTTCTTAATAGCCTTACTAGGATTAAGTAAAAATAAATTTCTTAAAGCGTTTAACCGGACATATATTGAAGTATTCAGGTCCATCCCATTGCTAGTTTTGTTATTATGGGTGTATTATGGACTCCCAATTGTTGCTGGTATCAGTTTGAGTTCTTTTGTTGCGGGTATCGTTTCTCTATCATTAAGTGATTCTGCGTTTGAAGCAGAAGTATTTAGAGCTGGAATTCAATCAATTCACAAAGGTCAACGAGATGCAGCTCAATCTATAGGTCTTAACAAGTATCAAGCAATGAGGTTAATAATCTTTCCGCAAGCATTAAGGATCATTTTACCTGCTATTGGTAATCAATTTATTTATGTTGTGAAAATGTCCTCATTAGTATCAATAATAGGTTTGGCTGACTTAACTCGAAAAGCAAATGAACTTGTTGTTTCTGTGTATCGGCCATTAGAGATCTATACATTTTTAGTAATTGAATACTTAATATTAATTTTAATTATTTCTTATTTGGTGAGAAAATTAGAAAATAAATTAAAAAATTAAAAAACAATTCTCAGATTTTTTTCGGCTGCTAAATGTATGATGAACTGCCATGCTGTTTTGCCAGTTCAGTATTTTCACATTTTATTCGTTATTATTTATTTATTACAATTCAGTTAAAAAATCTCAACATTCCTCGTGTTGGTGGCAGGGTAATGATGATAAAAAAAATTAAATGAAGAATAATTTGCTTTATTCTTTTGAAATATTTAATTACTAAAAGACTAAATTTTAACTAATTTATTTTTAGACCACTCTAATGCTGTTTTGTAATACTCTTCATATCAGCTGTTCAGAAAATTGTCTGTTTTTAAAAAGTTAAAGTACCTTTTTACTTTTGTTCCATAGGTTAAATTTTTTTTAAAATGAACTTTAAAAATTTCACAAAGTGCAAAAAATGAAGGTAAGCCACAGTCAGCTAAACTTAAAAAATCTGCAGCTATATATTTATGCTTTTTTAATATATTTTCAAAAATATCTAATTTTATTTGCAGATTATTAAAGCCTAATAATAGTAGTTCCTCTAAATTGTCGCTTTTGTCTTTAAATTGAAAAAAATATCTTACCATTGGTTCAAGATGTAAATCATGAAATCTTGATAAATATCTAATTTGTCCATTTGTTTCATTATTACTACTTAACATCCTTGGATTAGGAAATTTTGCATTAAGGTATTCATTAATAGCTTCTGACTCGCATAATGTTATATTATGTGAAATTAAAGTTGGAATTGTTCCTTGAGGTGAAATTTTTTTGAACTCATCTGACCCATAACCTCCTGGCGGTGATAGAAATTCAATATCTATTTTTTTATACTTTATAAGAAGTTTTACTTTTGAACAGTAATTACTAATTGAAGAATAGTATAGTTGCATCATCATTAATATTTTATTTGTAGCTTAACATAATTTGTTTTTCATATTTATCTTTTGGCCAAAAACTTTTCATATATGCTATTACAGCTATGATTTCTTCATCGGAAAGTTTGTCTTTGTATGCTTTCATATTCCCTTTATAGTTTTCAACAAAACTCCTAGTTCCATATTTAATTATCTTAAATAGCATTTCATCGTGATGATGCCAGGCATGGCCATTCCCATTCAGTGGGGGGGCTGGAAGATTGCCTTTGTCATCCCTTATTTTCCACTGTGTTACTCCTGCAAGATTTACTTTATGACACGAGGAGCAATTATTTTGATACACAGTTTTACCAAGTAAAATCTGTTCGGCATCATCAATTGTAATAGGATAAAAGTTTTCTTTTACCTGATAAAAATTGGAAACATAATACATAATGACAATAAGCAATAGAGCTATAAAACCCCAAGCAAGTGTTTTTGATTTATATAATTTCATGGAATGAAAGACTTATTCTGTTGAATCCACAATCCAGTCAACGCCTATGATAATGAGGATATAGCGACTTACCTTACCAATAGTCACAAAAATAAGAAATGGAACAAAACGCAAGCGAACTACACCCGCAATAAATGTCAAAGGGTCACCAATAATAGGTAGCCAAGCAAACAACAAAGACCATTTGCCATATTTAGTAAACCAAAAAGAAGCCTTCTGAAGTTGATTGATTGAAAAAGGAAACCATTTTTTTGTTTCTAAGTTTCTGGTATATTTCCCTAATACCCAATTAAAGGATGAGCCAAGCACATTACCAAAACTAGCTACAACTAAAAGAGGTATTTTTTCACCTGAAGTCGCACTCAATCCTGCCAATACAACTTCCGAGGAGAAAGGAAGAATTGTAGCAGCTAAAAATGCAATTGAAAAAAGAGTTAAGTAAGCAACTTCCATTAGGAGTTGAATTTACTTATGACTTCAATGACTTCTTTGATTTTATTTGCTTGATCTTTTTTTCTATTACTTTTCAAAGCAGAGGCTACACACGAGGTTAAGTGATCTTCCATGATGTTATTCTCAACGGCCTTGAGAGCAGCACTGATAGCTCTAGTCTGTTGCAAAATATCCATGCAATACCTCTTATTTTCAATCATTTTGATAACACCACGAACTTGACCCTCTACCCGCCTTAAGCGTTGTAACTGACTAGTGTGACTTGGAGGAGTTGGCATCTTGACTTATTACATATACCCTGTATGAGTATTTGTAAATAGCATATGATTAATTCAACAATTAATACTTCAACTACGTCTCCTTCCTTTCATTGGAAATGTAGACATACATGGCAACGCAGTGCCAAGAACACCTTGTGGTGTCTGTTAGGATGCAGCATTGGTGATTTTGGAACAATTTTATTTTTTCAATTAAGTGCTATTAGCTGGCCAACACTCAATATTATGGTTTTAGCTATTATCAATGGTTTAATAACGAGTATTGCTTTGGAAACAATTATTCTATTTAGACAAATGAATATTCAACAAGCTTTTCAAACGGCAATAGGCATGAGCTTTATTTCCATGATTAGTATGGAAGTAAGCATGAATGCTGTTGATTGGATAGTTGTTGGTGGAGCAGAGATTGTATGGTGGGTTGTTCCCATAATGTTGTTAGTAGGTTTCATAACTCCTTGGCCATATAATTATTGGAGATTAAAAAAATTCAATCTCGCTTGTCACTAAAAAATACATTTTTTTTATTTTTTTTATTTAGCTCATTCAAATTGATCCGGATCAATTTGAAAGTACACATGATCTACATTAATATTTTTTAATCTTTAAAGGGGAATTTTTTAGTTGATTGCATTAAATTTGTAAGGCTCTCTATTTGATATCCGGCCCCGTTAAAATTTTTCTTATCTAGCCACGTTAAATAATTATTTTTTACACTATTCCATTCTTTGTCAATAATTGAAAACCATGCTGTATCGCGATTATGTCCCTTAACAATATTGTGCTGTCTAAAAATTCCCTCAAAAGTAAAACCAAGTCGTTTGGCGGATTGGCATGAACGCTCATTTAAAGAATCGCATTTCCACTCATATCTTCGATATCCTAATTCATCAAAAACCCGCTTCATCATTAAATACATGACTTCTGTCCCAATAGTTTTTTGCTGCATAGCAGGAGAAAAATGAATATGTCCAACCTCAATATTGCCTATCTTTTGTTGAATTCGCATATAACTCGCCATACCAACAGCGATATTTTGACTCTTATCAATTATCACATGAAACAAAGGATCGTTGTGCAAACATTCTGTTTGTAACCATTCTTTAAATTTTATTAATGACTTAAACCCCCCATAATGAAGATATGTCCAATCATAATCTGTTGTATCTTTTGCAAAGGAATGAAACAGATCTTCTGCATGTTTTTCAACATCAAGTATTTCTATAACACAATATCTTCCTTCCATTTTAGTCTTAGGAGGCACTGGGCAGCTCTTCCAGCCTTCAACTGATTCACCTATTGATTGGCCATCTTCATTGGAATAATTTTTTTTCTTCATGACAATAAAATAATTATCACTAATTTGTTTTAGGAGATATAATTAAATAATAATGAGCTTAAATCCATATATTTATAATCAGGAATTAATTCAAAAAGCCGAAAGAAAAACGTTTAATAAAACAGATAGTTTCCGTGTAATGCAAAAAGCAGCAGAAGCTTGTTATAATACTATCATTAACACTATCTCAACTCAAAAAATATTGGTTATCTGTGGGCCTGGGAATAATGGTGGGGATGGCATTCTGATTACAAAGCATTTGCATGATAAACAAAAAAATGTGTCTCTTTATGCTCCCCTTGGAATAGCCAAAACAGATGATTCCAAAAAAGCTTTAACTTTATTAAACAATAACGCTCTTATAAAACAAAATGTTAATATTAATAATTTTGAAATAATTATTGATAGTATATTTGGTATTGGCTTAAATAAACCTATTACTGAGGAATTAAGTAATCTTTTTCGAAGCATAAATAAAACTAAATCAAAGGTCATTTCCATTGATATGCCTTCAGGTGTACATACGGATACAGGGCGGGTTGATTCAATTGCTGTTAAAGCGGACATAACGCTTACATTTCACCGTTTAAAACCCGGACAATTTTTATTGCCCGGAAAGGAATATGTAGGAGAAATAAAATTACTAGATATTCAATTGGAAAATTTAAATAACGAAACTTCTATTTTTCTCAATACTCCTCTGCCCATAAAAGAAATAGAAATGACAGATCACAAATATTCAAGAGGATCTTCTTACATCATTGCTGGAACTCAATTAATTGGCGCTTCTAAGCTTGCTGCTTTAGCTGCAAGTCAGTCAGCATTGCGTTCTGGGGCAGGATTATCAAAACTATTAATCGCACATGACAAAGAAGAGGTATTTAAACCACATATTTTAGAAGAAATGATAGTATTGTATAAAAATATAAAAGATTTGGATTTAATTATTAAAAAAAACAAAATAACTTCTCTGATTTTTGGTTGTGGTATTGAGGTAAGCCAAGATAACTTAACACTACTAAATTTTTTATTAGATCAACCAATTAATCTTGTTCTTGATGCTTCTGCCTTTTCATTAATTGAACAAAACAAAGAATCTTTTTTTGATAAACTTACTAAAAGAACAGCTGTTACTATAATGACACCTCACAAAGGAGAATTTGCAAGAATATTTGAAAATTCTGATGACAAGATCAATGACTGTTTAAAAGCTGCCAAACTAACAAATTCAATTATTTTATATAAAGGGAACGATACCGTTATTGGAACACCCTCGGGTAAAATTTATATTAATTCTCTTTCCTCTCCCTATTTAGCAACTGCAGGCTCCGGAGATGTTTTATCCGGACTAATTGGAGGATTCTTGGCCCAGAAGATTAGTCCTATCGAGGCTACAAGATTGGGTTGTTACATTCATGCTCTTTGTGGAATAAAGTTGGGTCAAGGCTTAATAGCAAGTGATTTAATAAAAAAAATTCCCCAGATTTTAAAAGAAATGAACACTGGTGCGATTATCGCAACGCACAAAAAGAAAGGGAAGCAATAATGAGGTTAATAAGGAATCTTACCATCAACATATTTATTGTATTTATTGTTTTTTTTGCAAACTGTGTAAGTGCTTTAAATCTAGATCCCAAAAAAATTCTTGATGATGTTGATGATCTTTATCGTTCAAATGCAAGTCATGGTATACTTACTCTATCAGTTACAACGGTAAATTGGCAACGAACATTAACTTTAGAACAATGGTCTAAAGGTAAAGATAAAAGTTTATTTAAAATTCTTAAACCTAAGAAAGAAAAAGGGTTGGCCACACTGCGTGTTGACAAAAATGTTTGGAACTATATGCCAAAGGTTAAACGTGTAGTTAAGATTCCATCTTCTATGATGTCTTCATCTTGGATGGGATCACATTTTACCAATGACGACTTAGTCAAGCAATCACGTATGGCTGACGATTATACTTTTTCTATAACATTTGAAGGCATGCAAGATGGCAAAGCAATCATAGAGGTTACGTGTTTACCCAACAAGGAAGCTGCGGTTGTTTGGGGTAAGGTTGAAGTTGTAGTATATGCCGATGATTATCTTCCATTACGGATGATATATTATGACGAGGACCTATTCCTATCACGTACTCTTGAATTTACTAATATTGAAATGATGGATGGGAAAATGATTCCAACAATGATGAATATATTTCCAACAGATGAGCCGGGTGAATCGACAACTGTGAAATGGGAGGAAATTCAATTTGATATTACAATTGATGATGAGTTTTTTTCTTTGCGGAAACTACAACAATAATGGATAATAAATAACATATGAAAATAGCGAGAATTAGTTGGCGCAGTTTATGGCGCAATTCCACAAGAACTAATGTAACGATAACAGCTGTTGCATTATGTATTGCTATATTAATTATTTTTCAGTCTTTGATTATAGGACTAATTGAAAAGGCAGTATACAATACAACCAACCTTGTGGTCGGGGAAGTTCAGATACATGCAACTGGTTATCTTGATGATCGTTCCATTTACAAATCATTAAAAAATATAGAAAAAATTAGAGCTGTTGCAAAAGAAAATAATATTGGCATGGTGGAACGAAGCTATGGGTTTGGTTTGATTTCATCAGGGACAAAATCGGCTGGCACGCAGTTTTGGGGAGTCGATCCAGTATCAGAACTCAAATATTTTGACTTTGCCAATCATATAGATGAAGGGAATTTTTTAACAAAAAAATCTTTAAAGAAGGTTGTATTAGGCCAAAAATTAGCTCGTTCACTAGCAGCAGAAGTGGGAACTGAATTGGTAGTATTTGTCCAAGGCGCTGACGGCTCACTAGGCAATGAACTTTTTTATGTCACAGGTATCTTAGAAAATGTAGCCGATAACATTGATAGAGGAGCAGCTATTATTTTGAAAGATGATTTTGATATTTTGTTTTCTACAAATAATATTGTTCATGAAATTGCATTAAATTCTAAAGGAAAATTTAAAGCTGAAGAAATAAAAAAACTCATGTCTGCTAAAATTACTGGCGTAGCTATAGAAACTTGGAAAGAACTAATGCCAACTATTGCTGTAATGACAGAAAAAATGTCTGTATTTATGCTGACTATATTTAGTTTAATATTTACTATTGCTGCAAGTCTTGGCGTTATGAATACATTGATAATGTCTACGTATGACCGGATGAGAGAATTTGGTATCATACGAGCAATTGGAGCAACGCCCTGGCGAATTATAAGACAGGTATCCTTAGAGGCAATTTTATTAACGCTCATTGCTTCAATTATCGGTACGATTGTTGGATTAAGTATAGCATTATATTTGCAGGAATACGGAATTGACATTAGCGGAGGAGGAAATCTTGCTATTGGAGGAATAGTATTTGATCCAATTTGGAAAGCAAGTATTTCTATAAAAACTGTTTTTCTTCCCGTTGTGCTAATGATGCTAACGAGTGTTATTGCATCAATCTATCCAGCAAGCATTGCAGCTCGGATTAAACCCGTGGAGGCTATTCACTATAAACCATGATGTCAAAACTTTTACTAATTATAAAAATTGCACGGCGCAGTATTTGGCGCAACAAAAGACGTACACTTATTTCATTATTTTCTATTGTGATTGCTACAGGTATTCCAACTTTTTTTGTTTGTGTTGCCTGGGGTTTTTATGGAGCACTTGTCGATGATGTAGCACGTTTAATGGCAGGACATATAACATACGAACATATCGAATATCGTGATTCGCCTTCCAATGATCTTTGGGTAGATGATATCGAATCGATCAATGGTATTTTAAATAATAATGCTAATGTTGAATCTACAAAGCAGCTGATCAATTTACAAGGTGTAGCACATACAGCCAAAGGCTCTGTGAGAGTATCTCTAATGGGAGTAGAGCCCTCAAAAGAAATATTTATTTCTTTTTTACCAGAATCCATTGTTGCAGGAGAGTATTTATCCCCTGGAGATGGTCGGTGGGTAATTGTGGGGAGTAAATTAGCAGAACGTCTAAATATTAAGGTTGGAAAAAAATTTGTTTTTACAACAAATGACATTAACGGTGAATTGGTTGAGGATTTGTTTCGAGTCAAAGGTATTTTTGAAACTGGGTCTAAGGAAATTGATGGTCATTTTGTGCAAAGTGATATTAACTTTGCTAGAATGATTGCAGGTTTGGATAATGATGATGCATCACAGTTAGGTATTATTGTTAAAAATCCTGATACTCATGAGTATTTTATTAAAGAATGGCAAAAGAAATTAGCTAAAAACGATGGTGTTTTTCTATCTTGGCAACAAATAATGCCTGATATAGCAACAACAATTCAAATGGATCGCACCGCCATTATATCTTTTATGTTTATGCTGGTTGTAATTGTTCTATTTACAATGTTTAGCACTATCTTAATGTCTACAATTGAACGTAAAAGAGAGTTTGCTTCTCTATTAGCATTAGGTACACAACAAATAGAACTTAAACTTCAAATTTTTTTTGAAACTTTTATATTTGGAATCATTGCTTGCCCGCTAGGTTCCTTATTAGGTGTTGGGTTTGCAAAATGGGCGGAAGGTTTTGATATAATGAGTATATTTGAAGATGTTAACCCAGAAGATATGGAGATAGGAGGATTTGGAATGGATACAGTCATTACGCCACTTTTCTCTACTTCTTTGATCTTACAAATCAGCATTTCTTTTTTTCTTGCAGTTTTATTACTAAGTGTTTTTCCAATATATTTAATATCACGTATTTCAATTACAGATGAATTAAGGTCTACATAATGGAAGAAATTGTATCATTACATGATGTTGTAAAAAATTATGGACAAGGAAAAGTTATAACT